>Ga0209624_10001815_pt1 | contig 16351 bp, 18 predicted proteins | sample JacPinW_OM2H0_O1_FD_188565 | JGI IMG/M metagenome (GOLD analysis project Ga0209624, IMG submission 188565) | Forest soil microbial communities from Algoma, Ontario, Canada - Jack Pine, Ontario site 1_JW_OM2H0_O1 (SPAdes) (version 2) | ecosystem: Environmental > Terrestrial > Soil > Boreal...
GTTCGAACTCCATTCGAAGACCACGGCTCGAACCGCTATCGGATCGAGCCGTGGGATTTATCGACTACCTTTCAGCTGCGATTACTGCAACAGCTTCAGAATCAGCTGGGGCTGTTGGTTGGCCTGCGCCAACACCGAGATACCCGCCTGTTCAAGCACTTGGGCCTGAGTCAGGTTCGCCGTTTCCGCCGCAAAATCCGCATCCTGAATGGTGCTGCGGGACTGCGTCAGGTTCTGAGCAGTTGAGGTCAGGTTGCTGACCGCGGAGGTGAAGCGATTCTGGATCGCGCCCAACTGGCTCTGGAAAGCCGAGACCGTGGCCAACGCAGAGTCCACCGAGGTGATGGTGCTGTTGGCAGCGGCAACCGTGAGCACGTTCTGGTTCGCCAGCGAGGCTGTGCCCAGAGTAGTCGCATTGCCGGAGGTGAAGCCCAAGGCCGCAGAGCCGCCGCCCGTGCCATTATCGGTGATGGTCACCGGGTTCGCGTCCGTCAAGGTGACCTGACCAAAGCTCGTGGTGCCCGCACCGGTCGTGGCAACGGTCGCGGTGGCGCCCGTGCCGGTCCCGACTGCGCCGGCGGTCGCGCCGCCCGATCCAGCAGTACCCAAGGAGATGGTTTGGACGGCATTGATCGTGCTGCCATCGGTATTGCTCAGGATCAATTCGCCCGTCGTGCCGGTGGTTGTCAAAGAGGCAGTGACCCCGGTCGAGCCGGTGAACTGATTGACCTGGTTAACCACGTCTTGGCCGGTCAAGGTGGCGCCGCTGGCAATGGCGTTGTTGGCGCCGTATATCACCGTGCCGTTGATGGTCAGACCGTAGGTGCTGGCCACAAAAGTGGCGCCGGTATTTGTACCGGCCGTGGCTCCAACGATGTTGGTGAACGCCGCGGAATCGGTGACGCTGGTGGCGGCGGTGGCGGTCAAGCCTTGCAAGCCGGCCGCGTTGACGGCAGCTGCCTTGGCGTAGGCGGAACTCGAGCCCTGGTAGGTAGCATTGGCACCCACGAAATTGGCGCTGGGGCCGACCGTTACCGATCCGGCAGCGCTGCTCAAAGTAACGCTCGCGGTGCTGGTCAGCTGCGTGGCGGTCACGACGCTGCCGGTCAGTGTCGAGAACTGCCCGATCTGGTTGGCGCCCACGCCTTGTCCCAAGGACACGGCAATGGTGTCGCCGACATTCGCGCCCACTTGGTACACCGTGGTGCCGCTGGTGCCGTTGAGCACGTTCAAACCATTGAATGTGGTCTGCTGCGCGATCTGGCTGATTTCCGCAACCTGCTGCTGCACCTGATTGTTCAGCGCTACACGATCCGAAGTGCTGTTCGAACCGTTGGCCGATTCAACCGCCAAGGTGCGAATGCTCTGCAGGTTGTTGACGATGGTGTTCAGTGCGCCCGCAGTCGTTTGGGCTTCCGACACGGCATCGTTCGCATTGCTGACGGCCTGATTGGTGCCGTTGATCTGCGTGGTGAATTGCTGGCTGATCGCCAGGCCCGCGGCATCGTCCGCTGCGCTGTTGATGCGCAGACCCGAGGACAGACGCTCCAAGGACTGGGACAACTGAGCCTGCGAACCCGACAGATTGTTCTGCGCGTTCAGCGAGGCGATATTGGTATTTAGAACTAGTGACATTGATGACTCCTGAAAGTTTAACCACCGGCCCTTCTTAGGCCCTATGTGTTCACTTCACCCCTTCGGGCGGACCGGTGACACATTCAAAGTCTTTATCGGACGCGGGCCGCGGTTCTTTAGTCGGAAAGGATTGTTCTGTTGGGCTTTTGTTTGCGCCAGGTCGCAAAATCGGTGACTTGGGATTTGACAGTGTGAAAAAGCCCCTGCAGGGCAGTCGCAGCCTCGGCTCTCTGTTATCGGCCGGGAATTGCGGTTTTGGAGTACAATTTCGCCCCGAACCTGCCACCCCTTCCGCAATACCGTGAAAACCGCTAAACGCAAAAGCCCGAAAGTGGGCTTTGTCAGCTTGGGCTGTCCCAAAGCACTGGTCGACTCCGAACGTATCCTCACCCGCCTGCGCGCCGAAGGGTATGAGGTTGCGGCCACCTATGGCGCCGCAGACCTCGTCGTGGTCAATACCTGCGGCTTCATCGATTCTGCGGTGGATGAGTCACTGGATGCGATCGGCGAAGCACTGGCCGAGAACGGCAAGGTGATCGTGACCGGGTGCTTGGGCGCCCAGCCGCAGAAAATCCTCGATCGGCACCCGCAGGTGCTCAAAATCACCGGCCCGCAGCGCTATGAAGAAGTGGTCGCGGCAGTGCATGAATATCTGCCCCCGAAACACGAGCCGTTTGTCGATCTGGTCCCTGAGCAGGGCATCAAGCTCACGCCACGGCACTATGCGTACCTGAAGATCTCGGAAGGCTGCAATCATCGCTGCAGCTTTTGCATCATTCCCTCCATGCGCGGCGACTTGGTCAGCAGACCGGTCGGCGAGGTGCTGCGCGAAGCGGAACAACTGGTGCGCGCCGGCGTGAAAGAAATCCTCGTCATTTCCCAGGACACCAGCGCCTACGGCGTCGACCTAAAATACGCGGCTGAAACCTGGCGCGACGTATCGCGCCGCGCACGCTTTTACGACCTGGCGGCTGCGCTCGGCGAATTGGGCGCCTGGATCCGTCTGCACTACGTGTATCCCTATCCGCACGTCGATCAAGTCATCGAGCTGATGGCAGCGGGCAAAGTACTGCCCTACTTGGATATCCCCTTCCAGCACGCCAGCGCCCGCATCTTGAAACTGATGAAGCGGCCCGCGGCGGCCGAAAATACCTTGGAGCGCATTGCGGCGTGGCGCAAGGTGGTGCCCGATATCACCATTCGCAGCACGTTCATCGTGGGTTTCCCGGGTGAAACCGAGCAAGACTTCGAAGAACTGCTCGACTGGATGCGCGTGGCGCAGCTCGATCGGGTGGGCTGCTTTGAATACTCGCCGGTCGAGGGCGCCGCGGCCAACGCGCTCAAAGAAACGCCGGTCCCCGCGCAACTCAAGGCCGAGCGCCGCGGCCGCTTCATGGAACTCGCGGCGCAGATCAGTGCCAAACGCCTCAAGCAGAAGGTCGGGCGCAAAATGCAGGTGCTGATCGACCGCATCGACCGCGACAGCGGCCACGACGTAGCCATCGCGCGCTCGAGCAGCGATGCCCCGGAAATCGACGGCACGGTGAGAATCGTGGGCACTCGCGGCTCCGACAAAGGCCTGATGGTGGGCTCGCTGGTCGATGTGCAGATCACGGCGGCGGGCGACTATGATCTCGAAGCGAGCTTGATTCCCTAATTTGCAACCCCGGTGCGCAAGGCGCGCGCCTTTTTCGGAGAAACACCTTTGGAAATTTCTGCGGACAAAGTCGTACTCATTCATTACACCCTCAAGGACGATGACGGCGGCGTCATCGACAGCTCGGCCGGCGGCGAACCGCTGGCCTACATTCAAGGACACGGGCACTTGGTCGAGGGCTTGGAGAAAGCCCTCGAGGGCAAGCAGGACGGCAGCAGTGTCGCGGTATCGGTTACCCCTGAGGAGGGTTACGGCACGTATGATGCCAAGCTGATCCAACGCGTACCGAAGCGCAGCTTGCAGGGCTCCGGCGAGATCAAAAAGGGCATGCAATTCCAGGCCCGCACACCGGAGGGCAGGCGCCTCTTTACGGTTACGGGGGTCGTGGGCGACATGGTGACGCTCAATGGCAATCATCCGCTGGCCGACAAGACCTTACATTTCGATGTGCAGATCGTGGCCGTACGCGAGGCGACTTCGGAAGAGTTGGAACACGGCCACGTGCATGGCGCCGGCGGCCACCACCACTAACCCAGGGGCGGAACGCGCCCGAGCACTTTAGAGAAACTTGAACAGCGTCAGGCCTTGCGTGAGATTGAAGGCCTGCAAAGCGGCGCTCAACGTCGTCTGCTGCTGATCGAGCGTGGTGATGGCCGAGGCGAAATCCAGGCTCTGCAAGTTGGAGATGGACTGCTGCAATTGTGTTTGTTGGCTGGTTGCAACCGACTGCTGCGTCGTAATCGAATTGAGACGTCCACCAATGGTGGCGCGGACGTTGGAGCTCTGGCTCAGCGCCTGATCGATGTTGTTGATCGCAGAGTTGATCGAATTGTTCAAGCCGGTCGAGGAGGCCGGGTTGGTTGCACCGCTTTGCAGCGCGGACACCAAGTTTTGCACGGTGGTGAACAGACTTTGATTGGTGCTGGGCGCCAGGCTGAATGAATCGCCGTTGGCGGGCGTTCCGCTCAAGGTCACCTGCACGCCGTTGAAGGCAATCGTGCCGCCGTCAGTGTAAGAGCCCGACGCGACCAAAGTCGCGCCCTCCATTACCTTGTAAGCGCCGCCCGCGGCAAAGGTAATCGAATAAGTGCCGCCATCATAGGCGGCCGGATTCGATACCGTCGTAGCGCCCACAATGCCGGATCCTGAGTTGAGTGCACCGGGCGCCACGGTGAACGTACCGTTGCCGGTTTTGATTTGGTTGAAAACGGTGTCGCCATTGTCGCCGTCGGCCACGGTCTGACCCGCAGCGATTTGTACCTGGCGCTGTCCTTGATCACCATTGTATGTGGCGCCCGCAGCGCTTAACGTAAAGGGCTGCGTCTGAGCGGCAAAGCCGCCGAAAATGTACTCGCCATTGCCGTTCTGCGTGTTGGCCAGCGCCAACAAGCTGTTCTGAATCTGCACCGCCTGCGTGGCGATGGCGCTCAAATTGGTATTCGTCAATGTGCCGCTGTTGGCCTCGAGCGCCAACGTGCGCAGCGCCTGCAATTGAGTCTGCACCTGCGACATTGCGTTGTCTTCGGTATTCAAATTCGTCTGCGCGCTGGTGGCGTTGGTGCCGTATTGCTGGCTCTGCGCCAGGGCCTGATTGTAGTTGTTCACGCTTCCGGCCGCCGTGGGATTCTGCGACGCGTTGGTGAACTGCAGGCCGCTCGACATTTGATTCTGCGTCTGGTTGATGCCCGATTCCAGCGCATTGATCGTGGTCAGAAACTGCGTTTGAGTGAGGCTTTCGGTTACGCGCATGACGGCGGGTCTCCTTAACTGAACGTGCCGTTTATTGAACTGATCAAGGTCGTGAAGAGAGTATTGCCGATGGTCAATGCCTGCGCTGCCGCCTGGTAGGCTTGTTGCCATTGCAATAAGCTCGCCGCCTCTTCATCAAGGTTCACGCCGCTGGTCGACTGCACGCTGGTGAGAGCCTGCGCATTCACCGCCGCTTGTGCGGTTTGCGCCGTGTTGATCTGCTGCGCTTGACTGCCTAAACCCGTGATCAATGAGCTGATACCGCCGGTGATGCTGGTCGTGCCGTTTTGCAACACGCCGACATTTTGCTGATTGGCCGCCGCCAGGGCATTGCGATTATCGCCCGTGCCGCCCGCATTGCTGGAGACGGTAAAGGTGTCGCCGGCGGCCGGCGCGCCGCTGATCTGTACTTGCCAGCCGCTCGCGGCGATATTGCCGCCGCTGGTAAAGGCTTGCGGCGGTCCGCCATTGACCGAAAAGCTGCTGGGAGGATTGGCGAACGTAATGGTGGCGGGCGTCAGCAAAAGCGGGTTGGTTGAATCAAGCACCGTGCCGGAACTGATGCTGGCCGCTCCGGTATTCGCGCCGGCCGCCGCGGTCTTGATTGCGCCGGCTGCGGCAATTTGCGAAGGATTGCTCAGTACGACCGTCAGACCCGCCGCTGCCGTCGCCGTGGGCTGAATCAGAAATTGATCGCCGTTGGCAGGAGCGCCCGAAAGAACGATGGATATGCCCGCGGCCGTGTACGGACTGGCCACCGTGCCCGCGCCCAAAGGTTTCACGCTGGTGCCATCGCTGGTGTTGGTCAGCTTCGGCGTGCCGCCGACGAACGACAGCACGTAATCGTTTGCGGTGAGCGCGCCTAGTCCGTTCGCATTCACCGTGACGCTCGCGCTCACCGCATCGGTGTTGCGCGAGGATCCGGTGGCGAGCGGCGCACTCACTGAGAAAATGTTGGCGCCCAAGTTGCCGCTCAGGTCCAAACCCTGCGCCTGCTGCGAATTGACGGTCTGCGAGAGCGCAGTGGCGATTTGCCCCAATTGATTCAATGCCGGATTGATGACCTGGGCGCGCGCCGCCAACAGGCCGCCTAAATCGCCGGAGGTGATGTTATTGCTGATGACCGCGCTCGTGGCCGAATCGCTGATTTCGAGCTGCGTCGCGTTGAATTGATTCGCCACGGTGGTCAATGCCGTGGTCTGCCCTTGAAGCACCAGCGGCTGGCCGTTGCCGACGAACACGTTCAGGGCGCCATTCGGATCGGTGGTCGTGGTGATGCCGACCAATTGCGACAGGTTGGACACCAGCTGATCCCGCTGATCGAGCAGTTCATTGGGCGGCTGGCCGCCGTCCTGGGCCGTACCCGTGACGATCTGACCATTCAATGTCGAGATCGCCGTCGCGATGGAATTGATTTGCGTCACATCGCCCGTGATGCGCGAATTCACGTCGGTGTTCAGCGAATTGAGATCGCCGCTGGCGTTTTGAAAGCTGGCGGCGACGCTTTGCGCCTGCCCGATCAAGGCTTGGCGCGATGCCGTGGACGTCGGATTATTGGCCACATCGGAGAACGCGCTATAGAAGCTCTGCAGCGAGGTGCTCAAGCCACCCACGGTGGTGCCGAACAGATTGTCGATCTGATTGGTGTAATTCTGCAGCGCGTTGAGCTGTCCCAAACTGCTCTGCGACGTATTCAACTGATTCGCGGCCGCTTGACTGAAGGCTCGGTTGATTCCGGACACGACCACACCGGCGCCAATGGTGGCCGAACCGTTGGATTGCGGTACCGCTTCGGTCAGGTTGACGGTTTCGCGGTCGTAGCCCGGCGTGCTGGCATTGGCGACGTTATTGCTGGTGACGTTGATGGCATTTTGAAACGCCTGCAACGCCGAGACACTGATTCCAAATACATCTGACACGCTGTTACTCCGGACTCCGTCAGTTCTTAATTCAGCAGGCTAGAAGACAATATCGGCACCTGATTGGGTTTCTATAATGCTGCGACGCGGGCGGCCAATGCCGATTGCAAAGTGTCGCTATGGAGAATTTGATTTAACTTATTCGCGTACTCAGGATCGGTCGCATAGCCGGATTTGCCCATGCCGGCGATGTACGCCCCGGCATCGCCGCCGGCTGCGATCACGTCCCGATAACGCGGCGAATTCTTCAGCAAGTTGGCGAAATCGTTGACGCTTTCCTCGACCGAGCCGTACGCCCGAAACGCCGTGCGCCGCGGTGTCGCGACGCCATTGGCGACTTCCATGGTGTCGGCGCTCGCCCGCGCCCCCGCCCACTCCTCGCCCGCTTTGATGCCGAACATGTTGTGGCTCGCAGAGCCATCGGCGTTGCGCGGCATGCGCTGACCCCACCCGGTCTCGAGCGCCGCCTGCGCCAGCATCCCCATGGGGTCCACTCCCAGCGCACCGGCGGCGCGCTGAATCGGCGGCAGCATGCGATGCACGAATTCCGCCGGCGTCGGCGCCGAGATCGACGCCGTCGGCAGGCCGGACGTCAATTTAGGCGCGGCGGGCGCAGGCTTGCCGGCTAACTGGCGCTTCAGCAGCCGGCTTATTCCTAAGTCTGCGTGCTGACTGATGCTCAAGGCCACCTGCTTGTCGAACATGTCCTGGTACATGCCCATTTCGTTACTGTTGGTTTCCTCCGCGGAGTTCGCGTCGCGCATGCTCTTCAGCATCATCTGCAAGAACAACGCCTCGACCTGTTTTGCGACCGCGCTGATGGCCTCGGGCGAATTCGGATCCCGCTTCAAAGCCGCCAGGCCCTTGACGTCCGTGTACGTGGTCGCCGCGGAGGTGTCGACCGGTGCGCCGCCAAGCGCCGGCAGCGTTGAACTGGTGAGCGGCAAAGAAGTAGTGGGCGGCAAAGTAGTCATTTAAATGACGATGAGCTCGGCCTGCAGCGCGCCGGCTTCCCTCAATGCCTCGAGAATGGCGACCAGATCGCCGGGGGCGGCGCCGACATCGTTCACGGCGCGCACGATTTGATCGAGTTCCACGCCCGGCTTGAACAAGAACATGCGATTCGATCCTTGATCGACCTTGATGGTCGAGTTGCTGAGCACCACGGTTTGTCCCAATTTGGACAAGGGGTTCGGTTGACTCACGGTCTGCTCTTCTTTAATGGTCACCGACAACGAACCATGCGACACGGCGGCCGGGGTCACGATGACATGACTGCTGATCACCACGGTGCCGGTACGCGAGTTGATGATCACCTTCGCCGCGGCGGCGCCCGGTTCCACCTCAAGATTCTCAACCATGGACAGAAAGGCCACGCGCTGTGTGATGTCGATCGGCGCACGCACGCGTATGGAACTGCCATCCATCATGCTGGCGATGCCATCTCCCATGCCCTTGTTGACGCTCGCCACGAGCCGGGTCGCCGTGGTGAAATCCGGATCGTTCAAATTAAGCGTGATCGAGTCTCCCTGCGCGAACTGCGAGGGCACCGCGCGTTCCACGGTGGCGCCGTTCGGGATGCGGCCTGAACTCGGCACGTTCACCGTGAGCTTCGAGCCGTCCGTACCCTCGACGCCGAAGCCCGAGACAATGAGATTTCCCTGAGCAATCGCGTAGATCTGTCCGTCGAGTCCGTGCAGGGGCGTGACCAGTAGCGATCCGCCGCGAAGACTCTTCGCGTTGGCGATGGAGTTGACGGTGATGTCGATGGTCTGGCCCGGCTTGACGAAAGCCGGCAGCACGGCATGCACCGCCACAGCCGCGACGTTCTTCAGCTGCGGCGTGACGTTGGCCGGGACGGTGATGCCCAGCTGCGCCAGCATGTTGTTGAGCGACTGCACCGTAAAGGGCGCCTGGCTGGTTTGATCGCCGGTGCTGTCGAGCCCCACCACCAGCCCGTAGCCTACCAGTTGGTTGGTCCGCACGCCCTGGATCTGCGCCATATCCTTGATGCGTTCCGCCCCTGCCGGCGGCGAGGTCAGCAGCACGAACAGCGCTGCGCAGAAGACTTTGATGAAAATTTGTGCGCGCATGATCAGTAGGGCGCCCATGCGGAGTTGAAGAATCGGGCGAGCCAGCCCATGCGGTTGGCGCTGTTGATAACGCCCTTGCCCGAGTAGCTGATGTGCGCGTCCGCGACCTTATCCGAGGTGACGGTATTGTCAGTCGCGATGTCCGCACGGCGTACGACGCCCGACACGTGCACGAACTCATCACCCTGGTTGAGTCTTAAGGTCTTGTCGCCCTGCACCACCAAATTTCCGTTCGGCTGAACTTCCATCACGGTGACGGTCAAGCTACCCGCCAAGGTATTTCCTTGCGTGCTGGACCCCTCACCGTCAAAACTGTCCGCGCCGTTCAGCGTGGTGGTGAAAATCGGTACACCCGCAGCCGTGATGGTTCTTCCGAGAATGGTCGGTCCGGTGTTGTTGACGGCTGTGGTCTTGGCAGTCTTGGTAGCCGCGCTCTTGCTGGCGTTGGTCGATTCGGTCAGGCGAATGGTCAGCACATCGCCGACACGGCGCGCCTTGAGGTCCGCGAACAGTTCAATCTGCTGGCCTTGCTGAAAAATGGCTCCGTCAGTGCGCGGCGTCGGCGGCGGCAATACGCGCGCGACCACCGGGTCCGGTTTGGGTGGCTTCGACGGAAGGAACCCGCATGCCGACACAGCGCAACACACCAGCATTGTCAAAAAGCGGATCATGTTAGGTTGGTGGTCAGGAATTGCAGCATTTGATCGGTGGTGCTGATGGCCTTCGAGTTCATCTCGTAGGAACGCTGGCATTCGATCATGGATACCAGTTCCGTCACCGAATTCACGTTCGAGGTCTCGAGCGCGCCTTGCGAAATCGTGCCCAAACCGTTGGTACCTGCGGTGCCGACCTGCGGTGAGCCGCTGGCCGCGGATTCCACCAACAAGTTATTGCCCGTGGGCTGCAATCCTTGCTCATTGATGAAGTCAGCCAATTGAATCTGGCCTACGGAGGTTCCCTTGGCATTGGTGGCCGAGGTCACGGTGACGATGCCGTCGGAGCCGATGGTCACCGATTGTGTGCCCGCCGGAATGTTGATGGCCGGCTGCAGCGGATAACCGCTCGCCGTGACGACGTTGCCCTGGTTGTCCAACGAGAATGTGCCGTCTCGCGTGTAGGCAACGGTGCCGTCAGGCTGGGTGATCTGCAGGAATCCGCGCCCGTTCACCGACAGGTCCAAGGATCCGCTGGTTTGCAGCACGCTTCCCTGGGTGTAGTCCTTCTCGGTGGCAACGATGCGCACGCCCGTACCTAGGGTGAGGCCCGTGGCGTACTGCGTGTTCTGCGTGCTCTGCGCGCCGACCTGGCGAACATTCTGATACATCAAGTCTTGAAACGCGGCGCGTCCGGCTTTGAATCCGGTCGTATTGGTGTTCGCCAGATTATTGGCGATGATCGCCATGCGGGTGTTTTGCGCGTCGAGACCGGTTTTGGCTGCCCATAATGCAAGATTCATCGGATATTTCCTTACGCGTTACGAAGTCAACATCATGCGTTCGGCACTTTGTTCATTCGTGTCGGTCGAGTTGATGCTCTTAATTTGAAATTCATACAGACGCTGCAGCTCGATCATGCTGATCAGGGACTGCGCCGCATTGACATTGCTGGACTCCAGCATTCCGGAGGTCACGGAAACGGTCTCATCGGTCTTGGCCTTGCCGCCGCTCTTCAGGCGCAGCAAGCCGTCATCGCCCTTTTGCAGAGTGGCAGTCGGCGGATTGACGAGCTTGATGCGATCGACCTGCGTGACGGCAAAGGGCGCGGAGCCCTGCGGCACGACCGATACCGTACCGTCGCTGCCGATGCTCACCACGGTGGAGGGCGGTATGACCAGAGGCCCGCTTTCGGTCAACACCGGTAATCCACTGGCCGTCGTGACCGCGCCTACCGGTGAGACCCGCAAATCGCCGGCGCGTGTATACGCTTCTTGGCCGTCGGTTCCACGAACCGCAATGAATCCTGTGCCGTTCACCGCGATATCAAGATCGCGTCCCGTGCTCTCCATGGTGCCGGCGGAAAAATCCGTTCCGGAATCACCGGCGACGGCGTTGACGCGCGTGGCATAACCCGGACCGTAGATCGGCTCGCTGTCGAATGAAACGGCGTCGGCGCGAAAGCCGATGGTGCTGATGTTGGCGATGTTGTGGTTGTTGACGGCCTGCGCTTGCATGATCTGCTTCGCGCCGGTCATCGCCACATAGAGTCCTCTATCCATGATTAATGCGTGATGTTAATGACGGTTTGGGAAAGCTGATTCGCCGTGGTGATGACCTGGGCGTTGGCTTGGAAGGCGCGCTGCGCCGTGATCATGTTCACCAGTTCCGTGGTCAGGTCCACATTCGAGGCCTCCAGAGCGCCGGATTGAACGGAGCCGAATCCGGACGAACCCGCGGTGCCCGAGATATGCGTGCCGGAACTGAAGGTCTCAGCCCAGTTGGTATCGCCCAACTGCTTCAAGCCCTGTGGGTTCGGAAAGTTCGCCAACGCCAGTTGTCCAAGCTGCGTGGAACGGCCGTTGGTATAGACCGCTGAGACGACTCCGGTGGGATCGATCGAAACCGTGCTCAGCTGTCCGGTCGTGAATCCGTTTTGGACAATGGAGGTGACGCCGAAGCCGCCGCCGAATTGCGTGCTCTGGGCAAAGTTGAACGTCATGTCCATCGGCGTTGCGCCATCCCCGGGTGCAAAGCCCGGGAAATCCAGCGCACCGCTCGCCGGCGGCGTGACCGCGCCGGTAGGGGAGAACTGCAGCTGATTGGTGGTGCCGTTCAGCACGCCGTTGACCGTCATATTGACGTTCCACAAACCGGAGGTGCCTGTTTGCGTGAAGAAAAACGTTGCCGGATACGAGTTGCCCAACGAGTCGAACACCGTGGTCGAGGTGGATTGGTTGTACGTGGCCGGATTAGTGGGGTCGAAAGCGCCGCCGGTGGGCGGAGTCGAACCGGCCGGCAAATTCAAGATCACCGTGCCCGCCGTCGTTGCCAGAGGAGAGCTCTGCGCGGTCTGCAAATTCAGATCGCTGAGCGCGCCGGTATTGAATCCGCCCGTGGTCGTGGGCGGATAGACCTGCAGCGCCTGTCCGGTGGCGGTCACGACGTTGCCGTTCTTGTCCTCGGAGAATTGTCCGTTGCGCGTATAGACGATGCCGCTGCTGGGGTCTTGCAGGGTAAAAAAGCCGTCGCCGCTGATCGCAAGATCGAGGTTCGATCCCGAAGTGCTGATATTGCCCTGCGTAAATTGCTGCGCCGTCGTTGAAAGCCTCACACCTTCGCCGATGGCAGAGGTGTTGAGATTCACCGCACCGGCGGCAAACACATCGGCGAATTCGGCGCGCGACCCCTTGAAACCGACCGTGTCCGCGTTGGCGACGTTGTTGGCCGTGACATCCAAGTCAGAGCTCGCCGCAGTCAATCCCGATAATGCAATGCTAAAAGCTGCCATGTACTACTCCTCGATGAATTAGTTGGAGATCTGCTGGACGCTGCTGAACGGCACACTGCCGATTCCCGCCACGTTCAAGGTCAGTCCCGTAGTTCCTGCACCCATGCTGACGCTCTCCACCGTCCCGTTCACGAGCGTTGTCGCCGCGGTGCTGCCGGACGTGGCGCCCGCGTACTGCGCGCTGAGCGTGTAAGTTCCCGTCGGCGCCTGCGAGCCATTGCTCTCGCTGCCATTCCACGAGAAGTTCGCGAGACCCGAGGATTGCGCGCCAAGATTGATCTGGCTTACCAGAGCGCCGCTGCTGTCGCTGATGCTGAGCACCACCTGCGAGGTGGTCTGCGGAACATTGACGGCGCCGGTCATCGGGGCGCCGGCCGCCAGCGTGGCCGTGCTGGTGTTCACCAGTGCCTGGTGACCCAACAAAGAAGAAGCTTGCAGCGCCTGACTCGAGGAGAGCGAACTCGACAAAGTGCTGAACGAGGTGTTGAGGGACGTGATGCCCTGCACTTCGCTGAGCTCCGCGAGCTGGCTCAAGAAAGTATTGCTATCCACCGGGCTGGTCGGATCCTGATTTTGCAGCTGCGCCAGCATGAGCGTCAGGAAATCGGTGCCGCCCAGTGTGCCGGTGGTGGCGGCGGGCGTAGTACCGGTGCTCCCCGTGCTGCCCGTGCTGCCCGTGCCTGTGGTTCCCGTTCCGGTGCCGGTGCCCGTAGGGGGGACGGCTGCGTGTGTAATTAACATTTGTGCTTACCCTTCTAGCCTAGTGGCCCATCGCAATGGTTTTGAGTAACAAATCTCGTGCCGTATTGATCGCCTCTACATTCGTTGCAAAGGTTCGGTTGGCCGAGATCATGTTGGTCATCTCTTCGATCGAATTGACGTTCGAACTGAAGACATAACCATCCTTGTTCGCCGACGGATTATCCGGTTGATAGCGCATCAAAGGAGGCGTTGTGCTTTCCACCACGCCGAGCACACGCACGCCGACCCCGGCATCCTCTTGATCGAAACTGGTGGCGGAGTTGTCCATCATGGTTTGAAAAACCGGATGCCGCGCGCGATAGACCTTGCTGGGATCGCCGTTGACGCTCTCAGCATTGGCAAGATTGCTGGCGGTCGTGTTGAGCCGAATGGTTTCGGCGTTCAGCGCGCTACCCGCGGTGTTGAATACATTGAATAGAGACATGTTCCTTTCCTATAAGCGCTGTTACTGGCCGTTGAGGGCCAGCGTCAGCTCCGCGATGGTTCCATTGATAAAGCCCAGGCTCGCCTGATAGCGCACGTTGTTTTCCGAGAAGGCCGCCTGCTCTACCGGCATTTCCACCGTGTTGCCGTCGAGTGAGGCCTGGTACGGATTGCGGTACATCAAGTCGGCGGAAGGCGTTGCGCCGTCATTCATCGCGATATGCGATGCTTGCGTCATGGCGAGCGGCAGAGGTGCCGCATCGCTGTGCGACAGCACCGCGCTGAAATCAATGTCGCGCGCCTTGTAGTTAGGCGTGTCCGCGTTGGCGAGATTCGTCGCCAATATGCCGACGCGTTGCCCGTGCAGCAGCAGCGCTTGCTCATGGATGCCAAAAATGTTTTCAAACATGCGAACGACTCCTGTTGGGTTAGCAGTAGCAAGAGCTGTGCCAACCGCCAGAGCTGTGGCTACGCTTACGCAAACGTGTCGCACGTCTCAGGAAACCCAGGCTGCAGCATGCAATTCGGCCGTTGCAGCGGCCGCTCGCGGCAAGAACTTGCCGCCGTCCGCCACGCCGCAGCACCTTTGCGCCGGATGGCACGGCACTTGCTTGTTTCAGGTCATCATGCGAACAGCGCCAAAATTTCGTCGCGCCACTCTTATGCGCCGCTTCGCGTTTGCGTTCGGCGCGTTTGCGTTCGGCGCGTTGGCGCTCACGCCGCTGCCGGCGGCTGCCGAGATCGTCGATCCGCAGGACACGGCGCAGCTCGAAGCGCTCGCGAAGTCGGAGGCAGCGCTGCAGTTTCCAAAGCTGACCGAGCGGCAGCGCTTCCTGGTGGGCCCCATCGAGGCGCATCTTCAACAGGAAAGATGCAGCCGGCCCATCAGAGCCGTGGTCGCCTCGCCGCAGCACATGAAGGATAGAGTGATGATCGAGCTTCGCTGCCAAGACCCTAAGCCCTGGCACATCTATGTGCCCGTCAGGATCGTCGGCACCTCGCCGGTAGCCGTCGCCGCGCATGCCATCGTCGCGGGCACCGTGATCAAGACCAATGACCTCAAGACTGAAGAGCACGATATTTCGGAGTTGCCGCTCGGCTTCTTGGACGACCCCTCCATTGCCATCGGCCTGACCGCCGGCCGGCCCATTGCCGGAGGGGCGTATCTTACGAATCAGCAATTGGTCGCCGCGAAGGTAGTGCAGCGCGGGCAATCGGTGACATTGATCGCAGACGCAGGCGGCATCAGCGTGCGCATGGCGGGCCGCGTCCTGAGCGATGGCTTGATGAATCAGAGAGTTAGGGTCCAGAATCTGTCATCTGGGAAGATCGTCGAGGGAATCGCCCGTTCGGAACAAATAGTCGAAATTATTTTGCAATAGGCCTTAAGTGATCCACGTCACAGCCGATACGGAATGTAGCGGGTGGTGATGGACGAATCGCTAAAGTTCATCCAAACCCTGACGATAACAAGGCATGGGCAGCTTGATTGCCCCAGGAGAAGTCGGTGACTGTCAAAATCAGTGGAATATCAACAGCCGAGCCGGTCGCACCCGCAAAGGGTTCGGGCAGCAACAGCGTTGGAGCCGACAAATCGCAAGGCGAAGGATCCGCGGCCGCCGCGACGGCGCAGAACGCCGATCATGTCACCCTGACGGACTCCGCGCGCTCGATGCAGAGAATCGAAGAAGCCGTCGCCAAGGCGCCGGTTGTCGATGCGAGCAAAGTCGCCGCCGTCAAGCAAGCCATCAGCTCAGGCACTTATAAGATTGATGCAGGCCGGATCGCCGGCAAGCTCTTGAAGTACGAGCGCGGTCTGAAGTAGCCCATGATTCTGGATTCCCGCCGCCGTCTCGAAGATTTACTGGATCACGAGATCGAGCTTGCGCGCTCTTTGGCGGCAACATTGGCGGCGGAACAGCACGCCCTGACGGGCGACTCACCCGCAGCGGTCGAACAAAATGCCGCGGAAAAGATTCGCGTCATTCAATCCATCGAGAAGCTCGAGCAAGAACGCCGCGCGCTGTACCCCAGTCCTTTGAGCGCCGGTATCGCGGCTAACGTGGTGGAGCGGTGGCGCGCGCTGATGCAACTCATGGCCGGATGCCGCACCGCGAATGAAATCAATGGCCACATTATTCATGTGCGCCAGCACCAAATTCGCCAGTTGATCGATATCGTGCGTGGCGGCCCTTCGATTACCTATGACCAGCAAGGCAAGACCTTCGCCAAGGCGCTGCGCGCCCTGGCCCGGGCCTGATTTATGCTCGTTCTCAGCCGACGCGCCGATGAATCGATCGTCATACAGCCTGCGGACGGCGCCGACGTGAACATGACCATGGCGCAATTGTTTGCGAACGGACCGATCCAGATCACCCTTCTGGGTGGAACCGGGCGGCGCGTCAAAATGGGCATTGAAGCTCCGGAACAACTCGCCATCCGGCGAAAAGACGTAGTTTAAACGACCCACGGGGATCGTTGACCGCGCTGCGGTCGCATTTTACTTATCGGGAAGCCCGGCTTACATATCTTTGCAGTATTTGTCGAGCCCTTCGCTATCGCCGTGGAATGTGCATAATGGCGTGGGATTCGTAGAAAACAATTCACAGAGAGATCGTACGGATGGAGCGACGACTGCACACACGCCACCGCGCGCGCACAACAGTGTA
>Ga0209624_10001817_pt1 | contig 16345 bp, 12 predicted proteins | sample JacPinW_OM2H0_O1_FD_188565 | JGI IMG/M metagenome (GOLD analysis project Ga0209624, IMG submission 188565) | Forest soil microbial communities from Algoma, Ontario, Canada - Jack Pine, Ontario site 1_JW_OM2H0_O1 (SPAdes) (version 2) | ecosystem: Environmental > Terrestrial > Soil > Boreal...
GCCCGCCCCGCCAGCACGAAGGCCGAGGCCGGCAATCCCCCCAAGGTTGCCGCGTCCCCGGCCTTCAGTGCATACGGCACACTGAGCAGCCCCCGTGCCTGCTCCCCCTGCTCAGCGATCTGTATTCCGAGCCAGCGCGCTTCGCCCGTGCGGAATAGCGCCGTCCGTACTCCGTTCGCTTTGGTGATTCCCAGCCGCACGGAGTAATGGCCGCTGGCATCGAGTTGGACATTATTCTGCATCTCGGTCCCCAGCAGCTTGCCACCTTGCTGGCTGCTGTCGAGCGCGAAGGGAATGCTCCCCACGCCGGTTAGCGTGTCGCTGCCTTCGTCGGTGGCCACACCGGAAAACTGAATTAACGGCGGCACAGAATTCGCAGCCGTCGCCCCACTCTGCCCTGCGCTTGACTGAGCAGCTGCACAGCAACAACAAGAACATTGAAAGGGTTACCGCGCGAACCGGCTGCAAAACGTGCCTCCTCCATCTATTTCTTCGCTCTCTCTTATTCCGTCGATCTCTGGTGCCGGCGCCACAAGGATTTGCTAGTCCGGCGTCAACCCAACGTATCTTCCTGTCCTTCGAACACTTCGCGCAGCAGCCTTGCGGACCGCTGTTTCAGCGCGACGAGTGGGCCACTTTCACCGGCGCTCGTCTCGGCAGCGGGCTTCAGTTCAGGCGTCAGAATCGCATTTGCCACCATGAGCAAACCTCCTTGTTCCCGATGTTGGGAATCCCGCTCTGCCTCGCTCTTATCCTCGCTCTTACAGAAACGCGGAAAGCCGGAGCGAAACGGCTCATCGGGCGCGAAGAAATTATTGATTGGAATCCCGCTCTGCCTCTACCTCCGACCACCAGTTGCCGCCGCGCGCTCACATCGCCTTCAGCAGCGACTCCAGACAGACGACCTCTGCCCCGTCCGGGCCTTCCAAGCAGTGCCATCTCTTAGGGCCTCGACACAATCGCCGAGTCTGGGCTGCGCCACGCCGGTCAAAGCCTCAGCCTGGACGAGATCCTCCACATCCACGTCGCGCCCACACTCGGAGCACCCGGGGGCGCGTGCAACCGCTCCTCCGGACGAATAAGAGCTGTCCGGTCTGGATCGTGATCTCTATCCTTTTAGCAACCGTCGGCGCCCCGTGGAGCTTTACCCCGTTTTGATCTCATGGTTGAGTGACAGCCACATTAGGTCCCATTCCGGGCTCCTCCGGCCTAATGGGGAAGCGCCCTGCCGCCAATGGGTGCCAGAAGTATTTAGAACACTCTTCAGAATTTCTCAGGATTTACTAGGACCGGCTATGAGCAAGGAAGCAAAGCACTTCTATGAGTTCGGCCCCTTCCGTGTGGACCCCGACAAACGACTCCTGCTCGGCGATAACCGGCCGATGTTCGCTACAGCCCAAAGCCTTCGAGACTCTTCTGGTGCTTGTCCGGCACAGCGAAACCGTTGTTCTGAAGGACGATCTGATGAAATCGGTCTGGCCCGATACCTTTGTCGAGGAGTCTCGGACAGGCGTGGTCTCCCGTGAGATTTAGGTTGCGGGTTGGGAGAAGCGCTTCGATCAGATTCCACAAGGCGTTGGAAAGAATAGGCGTTGCCACGAAAGCTCCGTACCACTGAACGTAATGTTCCAAGCTAGCCCGCAACGTGCAACTGGATAGGGTTTGCTCCAGGATTCTAAAGACCTTTTGGTACATAATTTCAATGATTATGCATAGAGCCAGGCAGGCGCGCCTACGGCCCATCGCCCACGACTGTTAAGGATGCGGGCAACTCACTGCCAGGCCGCGGAGCTTCGCTCCGCCGAAGGATTCGGGAACTGCCCACACACAAGTCCGTGCGAACCGGCACACACTTCGGTAAACTAAAGCGCACGCATTCCGGCGCAACGCATGAGCCCCCAATCAACCACCGTTAGCCCGCAGCTTCTCACCGATCAGGATCTCTACCTCTTCAACGAAGGCAGCAACTATCGCATGTACGAAAAGATGGGAGCGCACCTTGTCACGCACAACGGCGAAACTGGCGCCGTCTTCAGCGTGTGGGCACCGAATGCGCGGTCGGTCTCGGTCGTGGGCAGCTTCAACGAGTGGGCATCCAAGGCGCATCTTCTCAGCAGCCGCGGCTCTTCGGGCATCTGGGAAGGCTTCATCCCCGGCGTAACCCGCGGCGCGCTCTACAAATTCCACATCGAATCGCAGCGGCACGGATACCGCGTTGACAAAGCCGACCCGCTCGGCCTGCTACACGAGACCCCCCCCCGCACCGCCTCGGTCGTCTGGGATCTCGACTATCAATGGAGTGACCACGATTGGATGGCAAACCGCTCCGGGCGCAACTCGCTGCGCGCGCCTCAAACGATCTATGAGGTGCATCTGGGCTCGTGGATGCGCATTCCCGAAGATCACAACCGTCCGCTGAGCTACCGGGAAACGGCCTCCCGGCTGGCGGATTACGCCAATCAGATGGGTTTCACCCATGTCGAGTTCTTGCCTGTGATGGAGCATCCCTTTTACGGTTCCTGGGGATACCAGACCACCGGATACTTCGCGCCTACGTCGCGCTATGGCACTCCGCAAGATTTCATGTACCTGGTCGACTGCCTCCACCAGCGCGGCGTCGGAGTGATCCTCGACTGGGTACCGTCGCATTTTCCTTCCGACGCCCACGGTCTCGCCTACTTCGACGGCACGCACCTCTACGAACACTCTGACGCGCGCCAGGGATTCCATCCCGACTGGAAGACTCACATCTTCAACTACGGCCGCGCCGAAGTGCGCAGTTTTCTAATGTCGAGCGCCATGTTCTGGCTCGACAAATATCACATCGACGGCCTGCGCGTGGATGCCGTCGCTTCCATGCTCTATCTCGACTACTCGCGCAAGCAAGGCGAGTGGATTCCCAACAAATTCGGCGGACGCGAAAACCTCGACGCCATCGATTTCCTGCGCCGCTTCAATCAGGAAGCCTACAAAGAACATCCTGAGATTCAGACCACAGCTGAAGAATCCACCTCCTGGCCCATGGTTTCAAAACCCGTCTACGTCGGTGGCCTCGGCTTTGGCATGAAGTGGGACATGGGGTGGATGCACGACACTCTCCGCTACTTCCAGAACGATCCCATTCACCGCAAGTATCACCACAACGATCTCACCTTCCGCAGTCTCTATTCGTTTCACGAGAACTTCGTGCTGCCGCTCTCGCACGACGAAGTCGTCCACGGCAAGGGCTCGCTGATCGGCAAGATGCCTGGCGACGAATGGCAGCGCTTCGCCAACCTGCGTCTGCTCTTCGCCTACATGTTTGCCCAGCCCGGCAAGAAGCTTCTCTTCATGGGCTGCGAATTTGGCCAGGTGCGCGAGTGGGCACACGACACCAGTCTGGAATGGCATGTGCTGCAGTATCCGGTTCATCGCGGCGTGCAGGCTTGGATGGAGCAACTCAACAGGTTCTATCGTAGCGAGCCCGCCATGCACCTGTTCGACAATGATCCCGTCGGCATCGAATGGGTCGATTGCAACGACAACGCCACCAGCACGATTTCCCTGCTGCGAAAAAGCGATTCGCCGCAAGACACCGTGCTGATCGTCTGCAACTTCACTCCTGTGCCCCGCCTGGGATACCGCCTCGGCGTTCCCCACGGCGGCTACTGGCGCGAAATGCTCAACAGCGACGCCCGCGAATACGCCGGCGGCGGTATGGGTAACCTCGGCGGAGTGGACGCAGAACAGATCCCCGCCCATGGCCGGCCGTTTTCCCTAAGGCTAACTCTTCCTCCGCTAGCCGCATTATTCTTCAAAGCCTAATCATCCTGCCCACGGAGCCGCCTCGGCGTTCCCACGGTCTCGTATGACCACCTCATGCACTGCGCCTCCAATTGGCTGCAGTCGCTTTGGCTGCAGTCGCTACGGCCAATGCCGGTGCTGGGATGGGGGGACCCAGACCACTGCCGGAGGCGGAGGACGCTAACACAACCGGAAGATCCAAATCTCATCCATCTCTACCCAACATCTTTACCCGAATCCCTGGTATTCCTTCCAGAACTCCGGCCAAGGGAGCCGAGGTCCACCACACACAAAGATGTCAGGATGGTCCTGGCTCTCTTCATTGTGGACGCCTAATGCATTGCCGTTGTGCCCGGCCACATGGCACGACGTATACATTCGATCCGCGTCCCTCCACGACGTTCCCAGCACGATGAGTATCGATGGCGGGGGCACAGGATATCCGCGCAGCCATGCCGAGTTCGTCCCGCTGATGGGCGCAGGCAGACGATAGGCCGGGCCGAGGATCTCGATGGCTCCCTGCTCGCCATAGTTCCTCACCATTACGCCCACATTCTGCCGCTGCTCCGCGGGCAAAGAGTCTCGAATACCCGCAACCGTCCTAACCAGATCGTCCCATCCGATCTCCTCGCGCAGATCTCCATTGTTCTGCAGTGCAAAATTCATCAGCGCCCCTCTGGGTGCCCACGGAACAACGATCGCGCTCATGTAGAGCCCGGAGCCCACGAGCAAGGTGAACAACACCACCTCGACGGTCCGCTGCAGCGGCTTCGTCAGCGAACCGACCCAGCGCTCGCCCATTGCCGCGCCCATCGCCATCAACATCGGATACGCCCCTGCCAGGTAATAGCTTCGTCCCTGGCCCACCCAGAAGAGCGTCAGCGGGATCAAATACATCCAAGCCAGCAGCCGACATCGTCGATCTCGCATATAGCCCAGCAGTCCGGCGATCCATAATGGCGCCGCAAAAAGATTCGTGCAGATCCAGAATTGCTGGCGAAGAAACCCATCGGCACGACCCTGGCGCACATCGCGAGCATGAATGTGCTCGAGGAAATGCAGCGAGATGAATCCATGCCTCACCTGCCATAGCAGATTGGAGAGACAAATGATCAGCCCCAGCGCCATGCCGCCCCAGAACCACGAGCTTCCCAGATACCGGCGCGCGCGCGTCAGCAGAACTCCGCCGATCATTCCGCAGAAATAAAACCCCATGGTGTACTTCGTCTGAAATCCAATGCCAATGGTCGCGCCGATGGCCAGCCACCACCTCGGATTTTCGGTCTTCAGCAGACGAATCACGAAGTAGGCGATCAGCACCCACCACAAATAATCAAATGTCGTGTATTGAAATTCGGTGCCCTCAAACAGAGGCAGCGGCGAGAGCGCAATCGCCAGCGCTGCAGTGGCTTGGGCGAGCCCTCCGCCGCCAAGTTCTCGCGCCATGAGCCCGGTAACGACCACGGCGAACGCCTGTGCGATTACAGAAAACAAACGCAATCCCACCAGCGAGAGTCCAAAGATGGAAAGCCCCACCCGCTCCACAAACGGCGTCAGCGGCGGATAAGGTACGAATCCCCAATCAAGATGCCGCGCATCGCTCAGAACCTGCAACTCGTCTCGATGAAACCCGTACCGCCCATTCGTGAACACATGAACGAGCGCGACGACCGCAGCAATTCCCACCAGCGCAGCCGTGTCACCCGGAAAGCCTCGATCAACCTGCCTGGGGTTCTCGTCCAATGGCATTTTGGGATCCTGGCAATACGGCCCCACTTGGCGGCAGATTCCGCATTCGCGGTCGCGCCACGCCGGCACCGAGTAGCGCCAGCATCCTGCCGGCTGTCGCGCGGGCATCTTGCCTTCGCCGTGGGCAGCACCAATCGTCTCTTAATCTTTTCTTTTCTCTCTGATCTTTTCTCTTTCAGAGCTCTCGCTCAGCTGCGGGGCATCCTACCTTTCACCCTCCTCATGCTATCCTCGCTTTAAGCGCGTTCCCATGCGGATCCTGACCCGCTACATCCTACGCGAAGTGACGGCACACGCGCTGATCGGCGCGGCGATCTTCACTTTTGTCCTATTCACTCGCGACTTAGGACGCATTCTCGAACTAGTGGTCCGCGCCAGTGCCCCACTGCCCAGCGTCGCCGAAATTTTCTTCTTCACCGTCCCGCTCGCCCTCACTTACACCCTGCCCATGAGCGTGCTGCTCGGTATCCTGATCGGGCTGAGTCGGCTTGCGGCCGATAGCGAAATCACCGCCATGCGCGCCTCCGGCATGGGCGTGTGGACCTTCCTCCGTGCACTCTCGGTCTTTGTCATCGCCGCCTGGCTCATGGCCCTTTTCAACGGTCTGTATATCGCACCCCGAGCCCAGGCGGCGCTCGGCCATCTGGAGGACCGCCTCAAGGGCTCGCAGGTGTCGTTTGAAGTCCAGCCGCGGGTTTTCTATGAGGGATTCCCCAAAGTCGTGCTCTACGTGCAAGACGTAAAGAACGCCCAGGGCGCAGCCCTTTGGAAGGGCGTATTCATGGCGGACCTCAGCGACGCCTCCAATCCAAACATTACCTTGGCCAAAGAAGGCATCGTGGTCAGCGAAGGCCAGGACCGCCTGCACTTGCACTTGATCGACGGTTCGGAGCACGCGTGGGACCCCAAAGACGCCGGCCATTATCAGATTTCCACGTTCCAGCAGACCGACATCCCGCTCGACCTGCCCTCCACCGAGAACAAACCCGATGAGTCGCTCCCCGCCGAACTGATGGATACCTGGGCCCTGTGGCAAAAAGCCGGCCGTGTCGATCCCATATCCGCCCGCTGGTATCTCATCGCATTCCACAAGCGCTTCGCCCTCCCCACCGCATGCCTCGTGCTCGCGCTGGTTGGCATACCGCTGGGGTTGTCTTCTAAGAAGAGCGGCAAATCCGGCGGATTTGTGCTCACCATCCTATTGGTATTCACCTATTACGTGATTTCACTGGTCGGCGTTTCGCTGGCCCGGCAGGGCAAGGTTTCCCCCTGGTTTGGGGCATGGCTGGCTGACATTGTGTTTCTCACTTTGGCGATTTTTCTGCTGTCGCGGGCCGAAAAACGTCCCTTTGAGCTGGCCTCCTTTCGGGCTTTCTGGAAGCGGGATCCGTCCGGGTCTCAGCTTGCCGTCGGCCGGGGCCGCCGCGAAAACGCCTTCGAACGCGCCTCCACCCGGCGCCGCATGTTCAGCGCCAGCTTTCCTACCTTGCTCGACGACTACGTGCTGCGCGACTTTTTCGTGTATCTGGGATTGATTCTTTCGACATTTCTTGTGCTGGTGATTGTCTTCACCCTGTTCGAGTTGTTGGGAGATATTCTTCGCAATCAGGTTCCGGCCACTGTCGTTGCCGAATACTTGCTCAACGTCGCGCCTTATCTGCTCTACAACGTCGCTCCGCTGGTCATGCTGCTCGCCGTGCTGGTGACCTTTGGTCTGATGCAGCGGTCCAACGAAATCACGGCGATCAAGGCCGCTGGAACCAGCATCTACCGCATCGTTACGCCCGTGATCGTGGCCGCTGCTTTGCTGTCAGTGGGACTATTTTTCGCCGACCAGTTCTACCTGCCCCGCACCAACCAGCGCCAGGAAGCGCTGCACAACCAGATCAAAGGCAAGCCTCCGCAGACCTATCTGCGTCCCGACCGCAAATGGATTTTCGGTCAGAACAACGACATCTACTACTACCAATTTTTCGATCCCGATCGCGACCAGTTCGGCAATGTCACCGTCTTTGAGATCAATCCTGCTGACTTCACAATTACGCGCCGTATTCATGCGGACCGCGCCCACTGGGCCGAAAATCTGAATCGCTGGGTGTACGAGCAAGGTTGGGAGCGCTCCCTGCGGGTCTCGGCCATGGGCGACTACCGCTCTTTCGACGTGGCCACGTTCCGTGACCTGCCGGAAACACCTTCGTATTTCAAGAAGGAAGTGAAACAGTATACCGAGATGAACTACGAAGAACTGCGCCGCTACATCGGCGACCTGCAACAGAGCGGATTCGACGTGGTGCGCCTACGGGTGCAACTCAACAAGAAGCTGTCGTATCCCCTGATCACGCTGATCATGGCCATACTGGCCATTCCTTTCTCGCTTTCGACCGGAAAGAAAGGGGCGATCACGGGCGTCGCGGTAGCCGTCGGAATTGCGGTCTTTTACACTGTCGTTTCCCGCCTCTTCGAAGCCATGGGGGACCTTAGCCAGCTCCCTCCCGCCCTCGCGGCCTGGTCGCCAGACCTAATCTTCGTCCTGGTCGGGGGATATTTGATTCTGAAAGTGCCGACGTAGAAAGCCCGTCATTTCAGTCATTAGAGGCTCCGTATCATGGCATGGTTTTAGCCATGGCACTAGTCGCGTGTGATGGTCGCCTTCACTTGCCTCACTTGACCGCCACGCCCCACGGATAATTATCCGTGGGAACGATCGGCTGGGCGGACAACGCGCCCGTGGCTGGCGTAATCGAAAATTGCGACACGGTGTTACCTCCTAGGGACGGGGACCCGAAGTTCGCGACGAAAAGCCAGTTGTCATCCGCGCGAATGGCCATGGAAGCGGGACCCGAACCCGTGGCCACTGTCGCCGGGCTTAATGCCGTCAGAGCGCCAGAAACCGGGCTGATTTTCAGCGCCGAAATCGTGTTGGAAAGTGTACCCAGCACGTAGACGTTATTCCCATAAGGATCGACCAGCACCTGTCCGGGACCGTTCGAACTCCCCGTCAGCCCGAAGGGTGAACCCGCAATCGGCACCAAAGCTCCCGGGGCCAGGGGGCTTGTCAGGCAGTTTGTCGACTGGGTCGAATAGCCATTGCAAATGGAGTAGGCGCTGACCTTGTTGGTCAAGCTGTCGCTCACATAAACAAATCGATTGCAAGGGTCCACGGCGACGCCCGCTGGAGTCTGATCCGTAGCAAAAGCGGGTACCGAAGCCGTGCTCGCCGGATTGGTCAAAACACCCGACGTGGTATTCACTTGGAATTCAAACACCTGGTTCCCCAGACCATCGACCGCATAGAGATATTCCGTGGTGGGGGCCGTTAGCGTTGAGCACACGGAGTTCTGCACTCCATTCACGCCGATTGCGGGAAACACCGTCGGCGTCGGCGCCACGCTTGCGATATCGAAACTTGCCTGCGTAACAGTCGTCGGAGGATTCGCAGTTCCAGTCGTAAAAAAGGGCGACCCCGCTACTTCCGTAATGCTTCCCCCACTTCCGATGGCAAACACCGAAACCGCACCCGGCACGTAGAGAGTGGGATTGGGAGCGGGGCTGCCCGGAGATTGGGTAGTGTTTGGATTTGCAGTCGTCGTCGCCCGGTCCGCCACAAACAGAAACTTTCCCGAGGGATCCATCACCATAGGGCCCGGAACCACGGGCGCACTGACTGTACCGTTCGTCCCCAGAATTGTGACCGTTTCCTGGTTGAACGCGAGTGGACTTCCCATGGGCGGCGCGTTCCCGTCAGAATTGATCTTGAAGGTCTGGATACCCGTGGCACCCCCGTTCGGACACAAAGTATTATTGGCGTTAAGGACCGCGTAAGCGAAGGTTCCCGCTGGATTGATTACGATCGACGAGGGTATGCCGTTCAGGATGCAAACATCGTTCGAGGTGTCCACCGGTGTGTTGCTGATCTCCGACAGGTGCCCGTTAAACAGATTGAAGCTGAAGGTCTCGATCAGCCCCGACCCCTGGCTGCCGACCAGCAGCAATCCATTGGACGAGGGGTCATAGTTGCTTCCGCACGCCACCAGCAGTCCGATTGAAATCAGCACCGCTACCCCGAACATCCACGCGAATCGTTTCGACATTCTCTGGTTGATCTCCATGTCTAGGTGAGGTTTAAGGGTGCACACCCTCGCGGCGTCCCGCAAGCCGGGTTCTCCAGTCTGGAAAAACGGGAAAATCTCAACCCATTTGTGTATCAGGAAAGCACGGGAAGAGCAAACTCCCGCACCGGCTATTGGAACCCTGAGAACGCCGCGGAGTTGCCCCGCTTTCCCAGCAGTTCCTAGTATACGAGAGGTTCGGCACAGATGCCGCCTTGCCCTCAGACTTCATCCTTCAACGTCGACCTCAAACGTCGACCTGGGAAGTAAACTTGAGGGGGACTCCGAATGTCGGAAGCGGGAAGCGCCCTTAGGCTTCCCGCCCCGCTGCAATGGCCTCCGCACGCTTTATGATCCCCGGGCCGCCGGAGCTTAGCGGCAGCCGGATCTCCACCATCAAACCGCCGCCCGCGCGATTGAAAGCCGAGACCTTCCCGCCATGGAAGCGCACGGCTCGCTCCGTGATCGCCAAGCCCAACCCAACGCCCCCGGTCAAGCGTCCCCGCGCATCATCCAGGCGGTAAAATGGCTCGAACAATTTTCCCAGAGCATCCTCCGGAACACCCGGCCCCGAGTCGCTCACGCGAAGCACAACCTCAGCACCGCCGGGCCGCTTCTCGCCCGTCAGCTCAATCTCGACCGACGACCCCTCCTGCGTATAGCGGATCGCATTGCGCACCACATTCTCTACCGCGCTGTGCAACAGCGAATCGTTCCCCCGCACACCCCAGTCGCCCTCGGGGATTACCGTGTGAACATGGCAATGTCGCTCCTGCGCTTCAAACTCCGCATCCTCGGCAACGCCGGCCACTAACTCGCCCAGGGGCACCGGAGTCTGTGGCACGCGCTGTTCTCCGTCTTCCAGACGGGCCAAGGTCAGAATCCGGCCGATCAATTCGTTCAGCCGGCTGGCCTCGAGTTCAATGCGATCCAGCATGTCTGTACTTTCAACTCCGGCACGCTGACGCGCCAAACCAAGCGCCACATTCAATCGCGCCAGCGGCGAACGCAGCTCATGCGAAATATCGTTCAGAAGGCGAGACTGCGCCTTGACCAGCATCTCGAGCCGTTCCGCCATGGCATCGAAATCCCGCACCAGCCCCGCCACTTCGTCCCTCCTTTTGCTGGCCGGAGCGCCGCTCCGGGCCGTCAAATCGCCCGCCGCCAGTTGTCGCGTGGCCGCGCGCAGCCGCACGATCGGCTTCGTCAAATACCACGCCAGGAAATAGCACACCAGCCCGGAAGTGATCACTCCAATAATGACGCCCGGAATCGGCATGCCCCGCGGGCCCAGAAACACGCGCGGACCCGGAGGCAGTCCCATGACCAGCGTATAGCGATGTTGCCCATCCGAAGACGCCCGCGATTCCTTGAGCACCTTGGGAGCCGGAATGATGAATCCGTCGCGCGGAGACGGAGAGCCGCTGTTCAACATGCGGACGGCCCAGTCGGGCGCACCCCGGTGCGAAACTTCCTCACCCTGCTCGTTGAAAAGATAAGCGCGAACATGCTGCGTGGCCACGACGCCATCCAGGTATTCGCGGGCCGGCTGGGCTCCGCCCTGCTCATACGCGCTGACGGCTTCATTCAACGTCGTCGTGCGCAACGGCTCCCACGAGGAACCGCGCGGCCGGAACGCCACCGTCACCAGAATGGCAAGCACCACGAATAAGGCCTGGGCCATCCAGAACGAAAGAAAAATTCGCAAAAACAGACTCTTCATAAATCGGTCCTTATCACAGGTCCTTCAATCTTTCACAGGGCACGCTAACGCATCCTCGCCCGGCAAGCAAGCGCATGCTGGCCGTGGAAGGGCGGCCCTTCGCGGGCCGCGGATGGCGTTTGGGAATTAACTCGGTATTCAGCCCCTGGGGTGGTCTTCCTCGCTCGGTTTCGCCTGCGCCTTATACCCTCGACTTCTCCCTCGGCCGCGCGAAAATGTAACCTACCCCGCGCACTGTCTTGATGTGTTCATCGCTGTCGGAATCGCCCAATTTCTTGCGCACCTTGCTGACGTGCATGTCGATGCTGCGGTCAAACGGCGAAAACTTGCGACTGAGCACCGCGTTCACCAGGCGCTCGCGCGGCACTACTCGCCCCGCCTCGCGCAATAGCACTTCAAGCAAATTGAACTCCACCGACGTCAAATCGACCGGCTTGCCCTCAAGCCGCACCATCCGCGTGGCGGGGTCCAGTTCCACATCTCCGACGCTCACCACTTCCGGCGCCGCCGCCGATCCGCTGCCATCCGCTCGCGTCCGCCGCAGCACCGCCCGAATCCGCGCCACCAGTTCTCGCGGATTAAATGGCTTCGGAAGATAATCGTCCGCCCCAATCTCCAGACCCACGATGCGGTCCACATCCTCGCCCCGCGCCGTCAACAACAACACCGGCAATCGCGAAGTAGCACGAATCCTGCGCAGCACCTCAAAACCGTTAATGCCCGGCAACATCACATCGAGCACCGCCAGCAAATATTCGCCCGCAGTCGCCTTCTTCAGCCCGCTCTCGCCATCATGCACGCATTCAACAGTGAATCCCTCGGCCCGCAGATATTCCCCCACCAGATGGCAGAGCTCCACATCGTCGTCGATCACCAGAATTCGTTCCATCGCTGCCCTCATTGTGCACCCGCAAGCAACAGGACGCAGTAAAGAATTGTCAAACCAACCCCCTGCTGCCTCGGCCGGGGGCCCGACTCTAACGTCAACCTCGCGCCTTTTGGGGTGAGCTTGAGGAGTTCCTTCAAACCATCTCTGCTTTCAATCCATTGACAAAACTTTACTCTGGTTGACCGATTCTTTACCGCCTTTTTTCCCGGAACCGTGTTTCTATCTCTGTACGCACAGTCCCGGGGACCTCCCGGAGGACCTCCAGCGTCGTACACGAGGAGTCGCACATGAAATCGTTTCGTTTCCGTTTGTCGATTGCCGTTTTAGCCATTTTGCTGGGCAGCGCGATCGCTAGGTCGCAAACCACCGCTGACACGCCCCCGCCCCCACCCGGACACGGCCATGAATTCGGAATGGGCGGTCCCGGACCGATGATGGGGTTTTTCGCCAAGCAGCTGAACCTGACCGATGAGCAGAAGACGCAGATGAAGGCCATCATGCAGAAAGAGCACCCTGCCGTGAAGCCGCTCATGCAGCAAGGGCACCAGATCGATCAGCAGCTTCGTCAATATGTGGAAGGCACCTACGATGCGGCGAAAGTCCAAGCCTTGGCCGCGCAAAAAGCCCAGATCCAGATTCAACTCACGGTGGCCGAGACGCGCATCCACAACGAGCTATACCAGACGCTAACCGCAGACCAGCAGTCCCAACTCAAGCAGATGGAGGCGAACCACGAAGCCCGTATGCAGAGCCGTGCCCACCAGGCTCCGCCTTCTCCTGCCGAGCAATAGGTGCGGGCAATAGAAAAAGAGGAGGAATCAAAATCCTCTGTCGTAGCAGGAGTTGCCGGCGCGAGGCCCTCTGGCCGCCCCGCGCCGGCTCCGGAGACGGGGTACTAGAAAGCTGATGAGGGATCACCTCCATGACCTTCAGTGATTCGTTTCTCTCCAACGCCGGATGGTTATTCTTCGCCGCCTGGACCGCCATGATCGCCGCCGTCAGCATCATTGCCTTCGGCAGCGATCTGGTTCCCCACAGACCGCACCTTGATCCACCCCATAAGTCCCGTCCCGCCGACCAAGTCCGCTCCACCCAATCTAGAGCACTCTAGAAGCTACCTCATCCATATCAGTGGATTCGTGGAAGAATGGTCTCGTGGAGGGACGCGGCTTCCACCGTGCCGCTCGGAGTCGCGAACTAATGATTCAGCCCCTGAGCGAAGAACCGGATGTGGCAGCTGTTCGGTGGAAATAATTACCTGGCGGGGTTTCGAGAACTGCGCTGCCGAACTGAAAGCTTCGTTTGGAACAACTCTTTCCGGTCGAGTTCTCCGTTCCCGTCTTTATCCAACTTGTTGAACTCCGCTTCCATGAAGTTCATCCATTCCTGCTTCGATATCCTGCCATTCTTATCGGTGTCTAGCAGCAGCAGCAGTTCTTTAACATTCTCGTTTGCGCGGGCAAACTTATCTGGCGGCTTTGGCTCAACGTCAGTTACCGCCATAGCGCCGGTTGCGCTCAGCAGTGCGATCAGCAGACTTCTTCGGGTCATTGAACCCTCGCTTTCCGGAGTTTTACCAGCGATCCCCAATGAGGTTCTACCTGGATTCTCCCCTTCTATCCTTCGATCCTTCGATCCTTGTTCCTTGTTCCTCAGAATCTCCCCGAAATCCTGGATCGAGATTTTGGCATACTTCGAGGAATCCGAGCGGTTACGCAGGTAACCGAGTCGCACCAACCCCGGCAACCGAGACCGGCCCACCTTGGCAGCGCCACGAACCAGAGGGCGCCTGCTAAAATTTCATCGACTAACTTTGCATGCTGCTGAAGAGTTTGCGTCCGCTGCTGCCTTATGTGAAGCGCTACCGCTGGAGTTATGCCGCGGGCACGCTCTGCGTCTTGCTCACCAACGGCATCTGGATCTTGTTTCCGCTGGTCCTCGGCAAGGCCGCCGACGATCTGCACGAAGGGGTAACGCGGCACAAGCTATTGCTCTACGCCGGGTTTTTGCTCGCCATCGCCGTCAGCAAGGGAATTTTTCAGTTCCTCACCCGCTGGATCGTGATCGGTATCTCGCGCGACATGGAGTTCGACCTGCGCAACGATCTGTTCGCTCGTCTGGAGATTCTTTCCTACTCCTATTATCAGCGCCACCGCACCGGGGACATCATGGCCCGTGCCACGAACGACTTGAACGCGGTCCGCGCACTGCTAGGCCCCGCCATCATGTACTCCGCCAATACCATCGTCTACACCGCGGGCGCGTTGGCCTTCATGATCTCTATCAGCCCCTGGCTCACGCTTTACACGTTCCTCCCGTTGCCTGCGGTGAGCGTCGTGATCCAGACCTTCGGCCGTCGGATTCACGAACGCTTCGAAAGAATTCAGGCCATGTTCTCCGACATTTCCGCGCGCGCGCAGGAGAATTTCTCCGGCGCGCGCCTGATTCGCGCCTACGTGCAGGAAGACGCCGAGATTCGAGCCTTCGAAGCCCAAAACCAGGAATACATCCGCCGCAGCCTGCGCCTGGTGCGCCTCATGGGCATGCTCTGGCCCACCCTCGAGCTCATGCTGGGCTGTGCCGTGGTGCTCGTGCTGTGGCTCGGCGGGCGCGAAGTCATCCACGGACTTTCGCACATAACTTTGGTTTCAAATCCCGGAGATTCACATCCGGGAATCTCGACTCCGGCGATCACGACTACGCTGTCCCTCTCCGGCTCGATGAGCGTTGGCCAATTCGTTGCCTTCAGCACTTACATGATGCAGCTCACCTGGCCGATCATCGCTCTGGGTTGGGTCATCAACCTGTTCCAGCGGGGCACAGCTTCATTGATCCGCATCAACGAAATCATGCACGAACAACCCGAGATTCACGATGCTCCGGGCGCGCAAGATCGTGAGATCGCCGGCGAGATCGAGTTCCGCGGACTCAACTTCAGCTACGAGGGAAAACAGGTTCTGGACGACATAAACCTGCGGGTGCCCGCCGGCAGCAGTCTGGCGATTGTCGGCCCGACGGGTTCAGGGAAGACCACTCTGGTGAGCTTGATTCCGCGCATCTACGACGCGGAGCCCGGTATGGTGCTCATCGATGGACGACCGGTTCGCGATTATTTCCTCGCATCGTTGCGCAAAAACATCGGATTCGTGCCGCAAGAAACTTTTCTCTTCAGTGACCGCATTCGCGAAAACATTGCATTGGGCCTGGAATCTGCTACCGATCAGCAGATTCAAAGTGCCGCCCACGCGGCCAACATCGCCGCCGATATCGAGAGCTTCCCCGAAGGCTACGACACGATGGTGGGCGAACGCGGCATCACCCTCTCCGGCGGTCAGAAGCAACGCGCCGCAATTGCCCGTGCCCTCATCCGCAATCCCAAGATTCTGATCCTCGACGACGCTCTCTCCAGCGTCGACACCCACACCGAAGACAAGATCCTCAACCACCTGCGCGACGTGATGCAGGGGCGCACCACCATCTTCATTTCGCACCGAGTCTCCACCGTGCGCAACGCGGACCGCATCGCTGTGCTCCACAGCGGACGCATCGTCGAACTCGGCACCCATGACGAACTGCTGGCCTTGAACGGCTACTACTCAAACCTGTATAACAAGCAATTGCTGGAAGAAGAACTGGCCGAAGTCTGAAGCCGGGTTATGTGGGGACCGCCGCTCCGGCGGTCCGGTCGAGCGAAGCTCGACGGCTCGTTCGACATGCTGCGAACCATCCAGCCCGAGCTTCTCGATTCGGACGCCTGCCCGGCAGTCGAGGTCGAAGCCTCGCTGCGGGATATCTGCCGCATCAACCGCTGGTTCGGCGGGGTCGCCACCACGCGCAAACTGATCGAGCGCGTCTCCTCGGCGACGGGAAGCAGGAATTTCACCGTACTCGACGTAGCGGCTGGATTGGGCGAAGTGCCTCGACTCGCGGCGAGGGAACTGGTGCGCGAAGGAATCACGCTGAAAATAACTGAGCTCGATCGTCTGCGCACGCACTTGCTGGGGGAGAATCGTGCCGTGGTCGCAGACGCGCTGGCGCTTCCCTTTCCCGATGGCAGTTTCGATCTGGTCAGTTGCAGCCTGTTCGCGCATC
>Ga0209624_10001819_pt1 | contig 16330 bp, 12 predicted proteins | sample JacPinW_OM2H0_O1_FD_188565 | JGI IMG/M metagenome (GOLD analysis project Ga0209624, IMG submission 188565) | Forest soil microbial communities from Algoma, Ontario, Canada - Jack Pine, Ontario site 1_JW_OM2H0_O1 (SPAdes) (version 2) | ecosystem: Environmental > Terrestrial > Soil > Boreal...
CAATTCCACGGGCGCCCCCGCCGATAGACCCCGTAACGTGCCGCCGAAGTACATGACGAATGCGCGAATTTCTGTTTCGGTGGGCCGCATCGCGCGGTCCTGATCCTCGTATAGCTTGAATGCCGTATCCACTGCGACCGGCGCGGGCGTGACGCTCGGCTGCGTGCCAAATGCAACGCCGCCTTCCAGAATCGACGCGATGGATTCGGTGTGCAGCTTCACGCCGTCTGCGTTGACCGACATGTCTATTCCGCTCGCTTGCCAAAAGCGTGTGGCGGCGGTGACGTAGGCGTCGAACGGCGCGTTGATGAACACCTTGATGGTCACTCCTGTGCCGCCCGGGTCCAGGGCATAACCGACCACCTGTCCGGCCGTGATATGCCGGTAGAATGCCGCGGAGCCGATATCCAAGGATCCTAAGTCGTCTGCATGCAGAATGAATTCCCGCCCCGGCAGATCTGCGGTCACGATGGGAGGAATTTCGACTCCGACGAAGTGGTCGCGGGTCACCGCTGAATTGCCCACATCCACGCTGATGTAAGCGCCCGATACCAACGTGGCCAAGCCCGACACGCCGGCCCCGGACACGCGCGGCCGCACCACCCAAAAACGGGTATCGTCGACCAAGTACGAGCTCGCATTGCGGTGAATGTCAGCGGTCACAATGACTTCTTTGCGATCATCGCTTACTCGAATGGCGGCGACCTCGCCGATCTCCACATCTTTGTAGCGCACCTTGGTCTTGTTCGTCTCCAACCCTTCTGCGTTGGCGAAGCGAATTTCAATCGACGTGCCCTGCGCCAGCTTCTCGCGAATGACCACGAAGGCGCCGGCCAGGACCACGACTGCGGGAAGAATCCAAACCAGCTGCAGGCGACCCCACAGAGTGCGCGCGGGCACCGCCGCGGGTAGGTCATCGAGACTTGAATGCGGCGCTTCGCTCACGGCGGCGTTTCCCACAGCAAGCGCTCGTCGAAAGTGCGTGCTGCGAACTGGGTCAAGACAACGACGGCAGCAAAGGCCAGCGCACCCCAGCCGACGGCTACGAATGCCAGGGATCTGATTTGAACCAGGGCGACCAGCAGCGAAATGGCATAGACATCGAGCATCGACCAGCGTCCTATGAATTCGACCATCCGAAATAGCTCGCTGCGTTGTGTTCGGTATCGTGGCGAGCGGCGCCAAGCGGAAAAGAGTACCACGCTGAGCGAAACGATCTTCAACAGCGGCACGACGATGCTGGCAATGAACACCAACACCGCAATGGGCCAGGATCCGGAATGCAGCAACACGAGCACGCCGCTCATGATCGTATCCCTCTCCTCATCGAAGATCGTGTCTGTGTACATCACTGGAAGCAGGTTGGCCGGCACATACAAAATAGCCGCGCACAGGAGTAGCGCGGCGGTCAGCGCCAGACTGTGGCGCTTACGTTGGAAAAGATGTGCACGGCATCGCGGACATCGAGGATGAGGCACCTGCAGTGCGCGCACCGTTGCGTGACATTGGAGGCAAACGAGCAGGCCTAGGCTGCGGCCGGTCGCTGGCGGGTTCAAGCCTCGCTCCCCTCGACCCAGCGCCAAAACTGCCCCGGCGAGGTGCGGCTGGTCAGCGCGGCAAGCGTCAGCATGAGCAATGCGCAAGACCATAGCGCCACACCGGGGAGCACCCGAGCGTAGGCAGCCACTCTGACCAGCGCCACCAACGCCCCCAGCATGAATACCTCGATGAACGTCCACGGCCGAACCAGCGCGAGCAAGCGAAACACCGTGGTCTGGCCCGGCGCCTGCTGCTTGCGCCGCAACGGAATCAAAAGGTACAACAATCCCGCGATCTGCAAAAACGGACCCACCACGGTGGTGATGAACACCAGTGCGGCAAGGCCGGCATGGTCTTGACGATAAAAACCCAGGGCTGCACCGACCAGCGTGGTACTCCTGGTCGAGCCATTTGTTTGAATCGCAACGAGGGGGTAGGCATTGCTCAGCAGAAATAGCACGAGCGCCGCAATACTCAAGGCTATCGCCGTGTCGATGCTGCCGTTTTCGGGGCGTTGCAGTGAAGCTTGGCAACGAGCACATCGGGTGCGCTCAGACGCACGCTCCATGGCGGTACGGTGTGCCAAGTCGCACGACGGACAAACGATCACCGGCATTTAGTGCTCTCGAAGGGACTCCCGAGCATCTTGCCTGACGGCCGCCAAGGCGTCGCGTAATTCATCGATCCGGTACGGCTTGGGAATAATTTTGATTTCCTGGGCTCCCGCATTGCGCCGGGCTCCCTCGGCGTAGCCGCTGGTGAGCAAGACCGGCAGATTCGGGCGCCGGCGCCGTATCTCCTGCGCCAACTCAACTCCGTCCATGCGGCCCGGCATCATGATATCGGAGAACACGATGTCGACCGCGCGGCGGTCGGCAAGAGCTCCCAGGGCCGCCTCGGCGCTGGCGACTCGGGTCGTGTCATAGCCGAGTTGGTTGATCATTTCCACTGTGAGTGCCGCGACTTCGTCATCGTCTTCCACCACCAGCACTTGTCCTGCGCTGATCACGTGATCGCTGGCCGGCGACATCAGATGAGGACTCGAGGCCGGCACTTTCAGTGTACGCGGCAGAAACAGGGACACCAATGTTCCCAGTCCCGGCGTACTGGCGATGCGCGCGACGCCGCCTGACGCTTTGGCGAAGCCGTGGGCTTGGGCGAGCCCGAGTCCCGAACCGCATCCCACCTCCTTGGTGGTGAAAAAAGGCTCGAAGGCATGAACAAGAATATCGGGGGACATGCCGACGCCTGAATCGGCGATGTCGAGCCGCACAAAATCACCGCTGAGGTCGTGATCAGCGAGCGAGGAACAATTGCGGGCGCTCACTTCTATCCGTCCGCCGTTTGGCATCGCGTCGCGCGCATTCAACGCCAAATTCAAAATGACGAGTTCAAGTTCTCCCGGATCGACCTCGACGGACCACAGCCCATCGGCAAAGGACGTTTGGATCTGTACGTCGCTTCGAAGGCCGCGTTTCAGCAACTCGCCCATCCCGCCGATCAAGCGCTCAAGGTCCACCGCCACGGGTTTGAGCGCCTGCCGGCGCGAGTAGGCCAGTAGCTGCCGGCACAGTCTGGCACCGCGATCAACGGCCTGTTTCATCGAGGTGAAAATCCGCTCGCGGCGCTGCGGATCGGATTGACGGGAAACTACTTGCAAGCCGCCCGATATGACTTGCAGCAAATTATTGAAATCGTGCGCAACTCCGCCGGTGAGCTGACCGAGTGCCTCTATTTTCTGCGCCTGACGCAGCCGCTCTTCCACGGCGCGGCGATGGGTCACGTCGTCGATGACACCGACTATGCGCATCGCGGCGCCATGGACGTAAAACGTACGGCCGTTGAAGTGGACCCATCGGGTTTCGCCGGCGGCGCTGCCGCGTACGCGCGCTTCCACGTCGATTGATCCGTCAGTCTTCGCTTCGGAGAATGCCCGGCGAACCAGCGATCGGTCTTCCTCAACGATGTGTTCGAGGGTCATCTCTAAGTCCCAGAACGGCTGTATTTCTGTGTAGCCGAACATCTGGTCGTGCCGCAAAGTGCGATGAATCGCGCCGGTGGAGAGGTACAACTCCCAGCTGCCCATGCCGGCGGCGTCCAGGGCGACCTGCAGGAGTTCTGCTGTGTTGAGGGCCTCGGACGTCATAGCACGGCCACAGGCGGCCTAGATCGAATCTCCGGCCGGCGCCCCGTTCAGATGGCGAAGATTTTCGATAATCTTGGACAGAATCTCTGCATGCTCTTCTTCAACGGCGAGGGCTACCTTGACCAGGCGGAGTGTGGCCTTGTCATAATTGTCGCCGTGCTGCGCAATTTTGCGGTAGGCATCAATGGCAAATCGTTCGGCAACGAGATTTTGCGTAAGAGCGCGGCCAAAAACCGACTCTTCAGCCGGCTGCTCCGGCGCATCAGCCTGCAACGCGGCCATATCGGCGTCCACCGGCCTGTCTACTTCCGATCGGTCGAGGTCGAATCCCATATCGATTGCTCCAATGGTCGCTGCCGCCCATTAGAGCCCAAGGCGCCAGGGACATTGCAGCGGTCCCTGGCGCATCCAATCGTAGGCATTGACCGTCAGACATAGGGGTTTCCCGGACAACCGGGCCCGTTTTCGGTATTTGCGCCTGCTTGGGCTCTGGAACCTTAGTCCTTGGGAAGATTCTTGCCTTGTTCTGCTTGGCCGACCAACGCCGCGCAATTCGCGTCCTTGGCGAGACCGCCGTCGACAAAGGCGAGCACCGCGGCTACGGGAGTGAGCAACACGCCCAAGGCGACGGCGCCCCCGGTTTGGGCAGCCAACTTTCCGGCCTGCACACCGAATTTCGGCTCTAAAAGAGATCCGTGCAGCGTTATGGGGGTCCGAAGCCGCAGCATTCGAGCCTCCTTGGGCTGGCCGCGCAGCGACAGGTCAAGTGCTTCGGTGGCTAGATTGATGCCGCCTTGACCTGTGACCAACACATGCGTGGTGTCAATAAGCAAAGTGGTCACTTTCAATTCACCGCCGGCCGCTTTGAGACTCGCAACCCCGCAGCGCACTTCGGTGTTGCGCTCATTTTTTGACAGAATGAGCCCCAGTCCGCGCGCCAGGTCGATACCCGTCAGCTCGGCGAATGCTTCGCGCATTTCGCCTTTTCGAATCACCAAGGTGATATCGCCGTCGGCGTTTTCCGCCGTCTTGTGCACGGAGGTTCCTGAGCCCTGCAGCTTGATTCGTCCCAGGAGCTGCCCCTCGAGCGGTGCTCCCTTACCTGACTTGGGCTTGAATTGGCCTAGATCCACATTGCTCAATTTCATATCAATATTCGTCCTCGGTGTTGCGGCTTGCGCATCGACCGTGACCGTGCCGGAGAATTCACCTTGCGGCAGCTGAAAGGCGAGGGGATTGAGCGTGATCTTGCCATTGTCCAGATTGAGGTGGAAATGCACTTTCTTCATCGGCATTTTGGAGGCGGTCACGGATGCCGCGTCGAATTCCACGTCGGCGTCCATGCCGCGCACGCGCTGCACTTGCAGATCGGCATCCGGCAGCAGCAGGGCAGGCTGCGCGGCGGGAAGCGGGGTCTTCGGTTGGGCCAGCGTGTTGGATTTGCGGGCGGGCGTCGCCTCCGTTCCGAGAGGTGCCGCTAGATCTGCAAAATTCAGTTGCTTGGAGGTCAGTACGGCGGTCAGTTTTGGCCGCTCATGCCCCGTATCGATGCCGAGTTTGCCGGTCACGTCGCTGCTGCCCAACTTGCCCTGAAAATCGTCCACTCGGAATTTCAGGTTGTCGCGCATCAATGTACCCGACACATCGTAGGGAGGCGTATTCGGCAAGGCCAGACCGGTCAAATAATAGACATCGGCCAGGTCGCTGCCTGAGAGGTGAAACGTGGCTCGCAGCGCCGCCAGGTCGAAGGGACGCGGAATCGTGACGCGGGTATTGAGTTTAATGTCAGCTGCCGCCACCGCTGCCTCGAATCCGTACGGCTTGGCGGGCTGAACACCGATAAGAGGCTCGCCGTTCAGATTCAGCTCAAAGGGCTTGCCGTTCAGGGTTCCGGAACCGCGCAGCTTCAGCGCGTGATTGTCGGAAGTGTTGGGGTTTTCCTCCACCGATACTCGACCGTCAAAGGTTAGCTTGCGAATACGGTCGCGGGCTGTGAGAGTCCCACTTGTGAGACTCAGGTCTTGTATGACGGGAAGGCGCAGCGGTGCTGAACGGTTTTGATCGGCCTTGCTCGCGCCGGGGCGCGAAAAATCCCAGTTGGCGCGCCCGGATGCATCGCGTTCGAAGTCGATGGCGGGAGAATCGATCGCCACGCGGGGAAAAATCAGCTGTGAGCGCAACAATGACTTGAGATTCAGCGTCGCTTCGAATACCTTGATCTCGACCATGTTCTTCGGCTGCGCCCAGGGCGCGTTGCTCAGGGCAAAGCCCTGCACCTTGAGCTGCGGGTTGAGTGAGAACAAGCGCAGTTTGACCTCGCCGTCGATGCTCGCGGTCCGACCCGTGGCCTGCGATACCTCATGGATGATCAGCCAGCGCCAAAAACTCGACGGCGCCAGCGCTAGCCCAAGGATCATGAGAAGCACGAGCAAGCCGATAGCGGCGGCTGCTCGCTTGAACACAACCGGCCCGCGCCCTCGAGGCGATTTTTGCACCACAGGCTCGGCAGCTTGGGGTCTCTCGATTGTTTCGGTGGTCACGTTGCAGCTTCGCGTTCGCGCGATTCCCGCGTTGCATTGGAAAATGCAGGGTACACGCAGGTAGCGCCGCGGACTGTCACCTGGACGCCGTGATGGAGCGTCAGACAATGGCGAAGGAAGGTCTTTACGGGCGCGGTTTGGCGCCGCTTTCCATCAGCAGTCGCGTGAACAAATACAGCCTCGGCGTAATGCTCTCCAAGTCGATCCATTCATGATCCGTGTGGAAATCGCCGCCGACGAAACCTAAGCCGTCGAGCGCCGGAGTTCCTTCCGACATGGCGAGCGCTGATTCGGACGCTCCGCCGTTGCCCGATAGCTCGATGGTTTTGCCAATTTCCGCATAAATGGCCCGCGCACGCGCCGCGAGCGCATCGATCTGCGCGTTTTCGGTCAGCGGAGGAAAGGCGGGATCGTGGGAAATGCTCACGGTGGTGTCCGGAACTTGGGTGGTGTGCGTTCCGGCCTCCACCTTCGCGAGTACCGCGTCGAACTCCTCCGGCTTGCGGTAGCGAACGTTCAAGGTGGCTTCCGCAAAGTCCGGGATAATGTTTGCGCGCTCGCCCGAGCGCATAACCGTGAGGTTGACGGTCACGCCCGTACCCGAAAGCGGAAACGCGCCTTGCAGCGCGTTGAGTTGGTGCATCAACTCTACGGCGGCATTTCGCCCGTCCTGCGGTGCCATCCCGGCGTGCGCGGCGCGGCCTTTGACTTGAATCCGAATGCTTGCGGAGCCTTTGCGCCAAACGGTGAGCGCATCCGGCGGGTCGCCGGGCTCCATGTTGAATTCCACATCGTGCTCGCGGGCCAAGCGCTTGATCAGTTTTGTCGAACCCGGCGAGCCTCGCTCTTCGCTATCGTCCAGCAAGAAAGTAATGGTCGCGAAGTTCTTGAAGCCCAAATCATGCAGAATCTTGAGCGCGGTAAACGCATTCACAACGCCGGCCTTTTCATCGCCCACGCCAGGACCATGGGCGCGATCTTTGTCGATGCTGAAGGGCCTGGCGGCCGCAGTGCCGGCGCCAAAAACCGTGTCGACGTGCGCAATGATGAGTATCCGTCCCTTGCCCGTTCCATGGAAAACGGCCACCAAATTGCCGGGGAGCCCGGGGGCTTCGGCCGGTTCCGTCCTGACCGCGGCGCCCAACTGAGTCAATCGGGCGGCGAGCACGGATTCAACCTGGGCGCCGCCTTCGACGTCCCCGGTTCCCGAATCGATATCGACAATCTCCTTGAGCAGGTCCAGAGCCACGCTGCTGTTCGCTTCCACTGCTTGAAAGACCTTTTCATTGCGGGACGCGGCCTGTGCACCGCCGCCAATCAGCGCGAGACAGAAGATCGCCGGCGCTGCGCGCGCCGCAAGGGTCCGCGCAAGGATTCTTCCCAGCATTTTTCTACTCCTTAAGAGGCAACGCTTTTGGCGGACGTTAGCACGCGGCGAGGCGACTGGCCCGCAATTTTGGGTACGCGCGGTGTATTCCTGTTTACAATCGAAGTTTATGCAGGAGCGAGCTGTGGGGATGCCAAGGTCGATCGGACGCCGTCAGTTATTGGCCGGAGCCGGGGCTGCGGTATTGCTGGGGGGACTCGAGGGCTGCGTCAGCGCCTTGGGTGCCAAACGTCTGCCAAATGCTACGACGCTGCGGCTCACACCGGTTCGGGCGAGCACCGACCGCATTACCCGCATCACCGTTTGCACCCGTCCATTTCGGGCGCAGGGCCCGCGCCTCGATACCGAAAAGGTCGGCTCAAAGCTCATCGTTCACAATTACGGTCACGGCGGCAGCGGCTGGTCGCTGTCTTGGGGATCGAGCAGCATCGCGGTTCGCAAGGCGATGGCGACGGGGGAAAGAGAGATCGCCGTCATCGGTTGCGGTGCTTTGGGATTGACTTCCGCGCTGCTGTTGCAGCGGGCCGGAGCTCGAGTCACGATCTATGCAAAAGAGCTGCCGCCCAATGTCCGCTCCTCACTCGCCAGCGGACTGTGGACCCCGGATTCCAGAATTTGCCTGCAGGAGCATGCAACTCCCGCGTTCAAGCAGCAGTGGGAAGAAATGGCCCGCACCTCTTTTCAAACCTATCAAAACTTCCTCGGCCTGCCGGGCACGCCGGTCGAGTTCATCGACAACTACTTCGTGTCGGATGACGCCGAATCCAGCCGCCGGCGCAGTGCCCCGGACGGCAGGCCGCCATTCGCCGATCTGCAACGAGAACTGATCGGCGATCTCATGACGCAGAGAGTGGACTTCGCTCCCGGCAGCCATTCCCTTGGTGCGCGTTACCTGCGGCGTACTTCGCTCATGATGTTCAATCTGACGGCGTACACACGGGTATTGATGGGCGACTTTGGCGCAAATGGCGGGAAACTCGAAATCGCGGAATTTCACACTCCGGACGATTTCGCCAAGCTGCGGGAAAAAACCCTGATCAACGCTACCGGCTATGGCGCACGTGCATTGTTCGGCGATCAAACCGTTACGCCGGTCCGTGGGCAATTGGCGCGGGTGATTCCGCAGCCGGATATCGGCTATGGGCTTTTCTACAAGGGCGTGTCGTTTGTGCCGCGGCGCGACGGCTTGGTGTTTCAAGACGTCGGCGACAGCGACTACTACGGATTCAACGACGACACGGCGGTGGCGGATCGTGCCGAAGCGGACCGGGCGGTCAACACCATTGCTGGATTATTCAATGGCCCCGGCCCTGCTTAATACTCACTTCAGGAAGCATTTCAATGGCGCTCACCATCAGCGGCTTGTCGAAGACCTATCCCAACGGCGTCTGTGCGCTGAAGAATCTCTCGCTTAACGTCGGCAACAACATGTTCGGCCTGCTTGGGCCCAACGGTGCCGGCAAGAGCTCGCTGATGCGCACCATCGCGACGCTGCAGGATCCGGATTCCGGAAGCATCGATTTGGACGGGTTGAATGTACTCACCCAGAAGAGCGAAGTCCGGAAGATTCTCGGCTACCTGCCGCAGGAGTTCGGCGTTTATCCCAAAATGTCGGCGCTCGACATGCTCAATCACCTGGCCATTCTAAAGGGCGTCGTGAGCAGCGGCGAACGCAAGGAGATGGTCGAGGCCTTGCTGCAGCAAACGAATTTGTGGGAGGCGCGAAAAAAGGCGCTGTCCACGTATTCCGGCGGTATGAAACAACGCTTTGGAATTGCGCAGGCGCTGCTGGCAAACCCCCGGCTCATCATCGTCGATGAACCGACCGCGGGCCTCGATCCGGCAGAACGAAATCGATTTCTCAACCTGCTGTCCTCGATTGGCCGCGACGTCACGGTGATCCTGTCGACGCACATTGTCGACGATGTGCGTGAGCTGTGCTCGCGCATGGCCATCATTGCGTCCGGAGAGGTCTTGCTTGAAGGATCACCCAACGCGGCACTCGCGGCGCTCGATGGCCAGATCTGGTCGCGGGTGGTCGCGACCGATGACGAGTTGCGCATTTTGGAGACCGAACTGCACATCGTCAGTACCCACCTGGTGGGCGGCCAACACGAGATTCGCGTGTTTTCTCCGGCATCGCCCGGCGCCGGGTTTCAAGCGGCGGCATCGGGCCTCGAGGACGTGTACTTTTTGAACTTATCGCGCCACTCGAAGCACTAGCGCTGCCGGGGAGATCGACATGCGGATGTTCTGGGAGTTTTTTACCTTTGAGCTGCGCTTTAGAGCGAAGAGCGTCTCGACGTATGTCTACTTCCTGTTGTGGGTGACTTTCTCCTTTCTGTGCGTGGCTTCGGAGAACTTCGGGCCCGTCGCCAACAGCAACGGCAAGGTGCTGCTCAACGGTCCGTTTGCAATCACCTTGAACGATCAAGTGTCGGGTCTGTTCGGGATGATTGTCGTCGCGGCCATTTTCGGCACCGCCATCTTGCGTGATTTTCAGCGCGACACGTATCAGATCCTGTTCACCAAGCCGGTCTCGAAATTCGCTTACCTCGGCGGTCGCTGGGCCGGATCCTTCGTCACCACGGTTCTCGTATTCAGCGGCCTGCTCGTGGGTGCCTACCTGGGTACCTACGCGCCGTGGGCGGATCACGCCCGAATCGGCCCGAATCACTGGCGATGGTACCTGGAGCCCTTCGCATCCATCGTCGTCATCCAGATATTCTTCACCGGCTCATTGTTTTTCGCTGTCGCTGCCTTGACGCGCAAAATATTTATCGTCTATCTGCAAGGCGTGGCCCTGTTCATGATTTACCTCGTGGGCCTCACGGTATTTTCGGCGACGCGTTCGCTGGAGCATTTCTGGTCAGGGGTTCTGGATCCGGTCGGCTTGCTGATGAACAATGCGATTGCGCGCTACTGGAGCGTGGTGGAGAAAAATACGCAGTTGTTCCCATGGGACTTTTCCGGGTATTCCCCCGGGGTTTTTTTGTTCAACCGTTTGCTTTGGATGAGTGTCGGGATAGCGGCGCTCGGTGCGGTGTGGGCTTTGTTTCCGATGTCGGTCGAGGCACTGACGGCGCGCTCGCAGGGAAAACGTGCTGCCAAGGTTCGTCAGCAGGAAGAAGCGACGCTGCAGCGCAAGCGCTCTTTCGTTGCCGTGCAATTGCCCAGGGTGCACCAATTATTCGGATGGGGCACTACGTTCCGGCAGTTTCTGGCGCTCACGACTTTGAGAATCCGGCTGATACTCAGGGAAGTGCCGTTCTGGGCGATCGTCGGGCTGCTCATCGTGTTCGCCGTGAACAACGGCAATTTCGCCGGACGGTCGGGCGGCGTCGATGTGTGGCCCGTCACCTACCTGATGGCGCAAGCCGTGGAAGGATCGGCGACGCTGTTCTTCTTCATCGTCGCTGCACTGTATGCGGCCGAGTTGATCTGGCGTGAGAGAGACACCCACTTCGACGGTATTCACGACGCATTGCCAATCGGAGAGTCGGGAGATTGGCTATCGAAACTGGTGGCCATCGGATTCGTAGAATGCGTTCTGTTGGTCATCACCATGTTGATCGGCATGCTGATGCAGAGCATCGCCGGCTACTATCACTTCGAAGTATGGCAGTACATCAAAGAGTTCTTCTTCATCACGTTTCCGCAAATCATCGGTTTTGCGATGTTCGCCATGTTCGTGCAGACCATGGTATCGAACAAGTTCATCGGCCACGGCATCGTCATCGGCGTATTTGTTCTGCAGGCGGTGCTGTTCAGCTGGGGTTGGGAGAACACGCTGTTGAACCCGGGCGCGGTTCCGGCTTATCTGTATTCGGACATGAATGGCTACGGGCATTTTGTGCCCGCCATTCTCTGGTCCATCGTCTATTGGTTTTCGATCTTTGCCCTGCTGGGCGTGGTCTCGATGGCCTATGCGCGCCGTGGGGCGGAAGACGCGCTTCGCGCCCGCAGCCGCCTCGCGATAGCCCGGCTACCGGCGCTCGCGGCGGCCGCGGCTTTCTTTGTGCTGCTCGCGGGCGGCGCCGGCGCTTGGTATTACTACAATGCGCATGTGCTCAACGAATACGTGACTGCCGCGGATCGGCGGCATCGGCAGGCCGATTATGAACGCCAATACAAGAAGTATGAGAGCCTGCTGCAACCGAAACTCACGGCGGTGGATTTAGGCGTAGACATCGACCCCGGCGGCCGATCATTCAGGGGGACCGGCCGGTACACCCTGCAGAACAAGGGTGATAAGCCCATCACCGAGATTCATCTCACCGATGAATACGAAACGGTGTCGCAGGTGCAATTCGATCGGCCCTTCCATCTGGTCAGCCGCTCGGCGCGCGATACCTACTCGATCTATGCGCTTGATCAGCCGCTGGCGCCGGGCGAAGTTCTGATCCTGAAGTTTGCGGTCGCACACACATCGAAGGGATTTCGCGACGGCAATGAGCTGGCCCAATTTGCCCATAGCGGTACTTTTTTCGGGCAAGAATTCTTTCCCGCGATCGGCTACAACCCCTTCGTGGAGATCGATGATCCGCGCCGGCGCCGCGAGGAGCACCTGGGGCCGCTCGAAGAGATGGCGGAACGCGGCGAGCCACGGCATTCCCGCATCAGTTTATTCACGACCAATTCGGATTGGATCACCTACCACACCGTGGTGAGTACCGCCGACGACCAAATTGCCATCGCCCCGGGATACTTGGCACGTTCTTGGCAAAAGGATGGACGGCGATACTACGAATACGGCATGGGCGAGACCCACACATTGGATTTCTTTGCATACATGTCCGCACGCTATGCGGTGCGAAAGCAAGTCTACGACGGTGTCAGCGGTCCCATCAGTCTCGAAATTTATTTTGATCCGGCGCACACCTTCAACGTTGACCAAATGCTCGCCGCGTCGCGCCTGGGACTTGAATACTTTGAGAAGAATTTCAGTCCGTATCAGTTCAGCCAGTACCGGATTTTGGAGTTTCCTCGCTACCGCAGTTTCGCGCAGTCGTTCCCCAATACCGTGCCATTTTCGGAATCCATTGGTTTCATCAGCCGCGTACGCAAGCCCACGGATGTTGATCTGACCCTGTTTGTCACGGCCCATGAACTGGGTCACCAGTGGTGGGCACACCAGCTCATTGGCGGGCAGGTTCAAGGTTCCAATATGCTGGCGGAGACGCTGGCGCAGTACTCCGCGTACATGGTGATGCAGCAGAAGTACGGCAAGGATTACATGCATCGCGTTCTGCGCCATTTCTTGGACGGCTATTTGCGCGGCCGCGCAGGGGAAGTGCGCGGTGAGCGGCCTCTGGCCCTGGTGCAGCGCGAGGACTATGTGTGGTATCAGAAGGGCGGTCAGGTCATGTATACGCTGGCCGACTATGTCGGCGAGGATAAAGTCAATCTGGCGCTGCATAATTTTCTAATGCAGTACCGCTACGCAAATGCCCACAATCAAACTGACGCGGTTCAGCACGAGACCGGGGCAGCGGTTGAAAACCAGCCATACCCCGACACCCGGTTGCTCATCGCCGCACTTCGCGAACAAACGCCGCCCGAACTGCAATACCTCATTGACGACGGATTTGACCGCATCGTGCTTTATGACAATAAGGCGGTGTCCGCAACGTCGAAAAAAACCGCGGACGGGAAGTACTTGGTGACGCTGAACGTTGAGGCGCGCAAGGTGCAGGCGGACGGCAACGGCGTCGAGACGCCGTTACCCTTGGCGGATTTCGTGGATATCGGCGTTTTCAACGGCAAGAAGAATGAGGAAAAGCCGCTCTACATGCAAAGAGAAAAGATTACGCATGAGCACCAAACCTTTACCATCGTGGTTGATCGGCAACCGACTCGGGCGGGCATCGATCCTTACAACAAATTGATCGACCGTATCAGCGATGACAATATGATCGACGTTGCCGAATTGTGAGATTCCGCGTTTAAACCTTCGGGCTTCGGCCTCCCTCTAAGCTGAGGAATGATTCACACTCTGCACAGAGTCTTTGCCATGGATTCCAGCACCGAGCCGACGGATGCGATTGCCGCGGCAGCTGCCGGCGATGCAGCCGCGTTTGAACATCTATATCGGCAATTCTCGCCGCGGATTTACGGATTGTGTTTGCGCCTCACGGGACAGCGGGAGGCGGCGGAGGACTGCACGCAGGAATCCTTTGTTGCGGCATGGCGCGCGCTGGCGCGCTTTGAGCGCCGCAGCCGGTTCTCGACATGGCTTCACCGAATCGCCGTGCATTGCGTGCTGTCGCGCCGCAAAGGCTTGAGGTTCGAGTACGAGGTCGCAGAGCCCTCATTTGGGTTGCCCGACCGGGCCGATCCGGGCAGCGGCGCGCCGCCGCTCGATGTCGAGCGCGCCATCGCCGCATTGCCCGAAGGCGCCCGGCATGTGCTGGTGCTCGTCGGTATCTATGGGTATAGCCACGCGGAGGCGGCCGGCGCGTTGGGGATCGCGGAAGGTACCTGCAAGGCGCAGTTGCACCGTGCCCGCCAACTGCTGACCGCAACGCTTGGATTGGAGGAAAAATGAACGATCGCCAACAAGATTCCCTTGATCGGCTGATTGCGAATCTGCCGAGAGACATTGCGCCCCCCGGGAATTTGTGGCCGCGCGTCGCCGCGCGTCTTTCCAGCAGGCCGCGACATGCCCCGCCCATGGCCTTGGCAGCCGCCATTGCCATGGCGGCCGCCGGTCTCGCCAGCCTGTTCACTTGGGCGGTGCTGCAGGGCCCATCGGTGCCGCGTGTCATTCAGACGGTGGCTGCAACAGGCTCGTTTGACGAGCCGAGAGATCCAAAATACGTGCTTGCGCGCGACACGGTAGAGAAGACTTTCCGTGACCGGCTCGCCCTGCTCGAGCCGGCCACCCGCGCAAAAATCGAATCCAGTTTGGCGGTCATCCAAAAGGCACACGAAGACATCCGCAAGGCGCTCGCGGCTGACCCGCAAAGCGAGGTGCTCGAACAGCTTTGGCAGAGCACCGGGCAAGACGAATTTGACCTGTACGACCGCGTCGTTCAAGCCACCCAACCGACCATGACAAGGATTTGACAATGTCACACGCTCAACTCACATCCCGCCTGAACAAACCCGCCGCGCTGGTCTGTGTTCTGACCGCCCTGTCATTTCCATGGCTCGCGCATGCCGCGACTTCGGTCGATGAGCACCGGGCGGCCAATCCACAAGGCGCTGTGGAAATCGACAACGTAGCCGGCTCAATCGATGTCCAAGGTTGGGATAAATCCGAAGTCGCGGTGACCGGAACAATCGGCAAGGATGTCGAGCGAGTCGAAGTAACGGGCGAGGGCAACCGCACTTCGGTACGCGTCATCTTGCCCCAAGGGCATCACTGGGGTATGCGGGACGGCGAAGCGCATTTGGTCATTCATGTACCGGCCAATAGTTCAATCACCGCCTCACTGGTGAGCTCGGACGTGAAAGTTTCCGCGGTGCACGGTGGCTTGGAGCTGCGAAGCGTGAGCGGCAATATCAGCGGCGAGGGTGGCGGCGACGTGCACGCCAACGCGGTGAGCGGCGATATCCATCTGACGGCAACTTCTGCGAAGGTGATCGAGGTCAAAGCCATCAGCGGCAATATTGTATTGACCGGCGGAAATACAGACATCGAAGCGACCACGGTGAGCGGCGATGCTCATTTGACTCTCGGTACCGTATCTCGCGCCCGTTTCAAGACGGTATCCGGCGACATTTCCGCGAGTCTCGCGGCCGCCGCGGATGCGCAAATCGAGGGCGAGTCCGTGAGCGGCGATGTAAAGCTGGACTTTGCGAGCGCTCCGGCAGCCGACTTTGACATCCAAACCCGCAGCGGCGAGATCGACAATTGTTTCGGACCGAAACCGATCGAGTCGCGCCACGGACCCGGCGCGCGCCTGACATTCAAGACCGGGGACAGCAGCGCTCGTATACGCGTCTCCACTCTCAGCGGCGAAGTGCGCTTGTGCGCTAAAAAGTAGAGCGCCCGGCGGGTCGACGGTCGCCTACCGGCCCGCGTCAGCGTAGGCCTACGTGGGCTGCTGGCGGGCGCTGGTAGTCCGGAAATGCGCTGTTGAATACGCTACAGCAGTACACCCGGATGCCGGCAATGCCAAGGAACGTCAATGAATACCGCAGCAGTCTTATCGCAACCCATAGCTCTGGCGCCGCTTCCTTTCGATCAAGGCGCACTGGCGCCCGTCATATCCGCGAATACCTTGAACTTCCACTACGGTAAGCATCACAAGACCTATGTCGACACGTTGAACAATTTGATCGTCGGGACCGAATTCGCGGATATGCCTTTGGAGAGTATCGTCAAAGCAACCGCGCGCCAGTCGAACCATGCCGCCATATTCAATAACGCCGCGCAGGCGTGGAATCATGCGTTCTACTGGAAAAGCCTGAAGCCAAAGGGCGGTGGCGAACCACCCGCTGAGCTGAAGAGGCTGATGGGAGCCTCGTTTGGCGGCGTCGATCAATGCAAGAAGGAGCTGTCAAAGGCCGCCGTGGCGCAGTTCGGCAGCGGCTGGGCTTGGCTCGTGCAAGATGGCGAGAAACTAAAAATCGTCAAAACGCCCGATGCCATGACGCCGTTGACGGAAGCGGCGAAGCCGCTTCTGACCATCGACATCTGGGAGCATGCCTACTATCTGGATTATCAAAATCGGCGCGTTGATTACGTCAATGCGTTGATCGATAAATTGG
>Ga0209624_10001820_pt1 | contig 16328 bp, 12 predicted proteins | sample JacPinW_OM2H0_O1_FD_188565 | JGI IMG/M metagenome (GOLD analysis project Ga0209624, IMG submission 188565) | Forest soil microbial communities from Algoma, Ontario, Canada - Jack Pine, Ontario site 1_JW_OM2H0_O1 (SPAdes) (version 2) | ecosystem: Environmental > Terrestrial > Soil > Boreal...
CGGCCAACGAGGCTGGTCGATGATGAGCACGTTGGTCATCTCGAGGGTGGAAGTTCTGTCGTCTGCGGTGAATGTGAGGGCGGTCGAAGGCACGGGTGTGACCCAATAGAGGCCTTCGGGCGAAATAGGAGGATGGAAATCATGGATTTGGTTCGCCGGGACCGCCGGTCCCTTGAACACGGTAAGTCAGGTGTGCGCGAATATGGATTGGTGCCCCTGACGGGCCGCCCAGTATTCCCCCGCCATGTAGCTGTAGTCGGTCGTCGGAGTGCCCCAGGCGAGGCGATTGCCTTTGTTGTCCGTACCCGTGCCATGAAAGCCGTTGCCGCGCGCCAGTTTTCCTTTGAAGTGATAGATATTTGATAATTCGACATTCGGCATCGCGGCCTGGTTGTGATTCCCATTCTTATCGAGCCATGGAATGGGATACGGGCAAGCGCCACCGTTAGCGGGTGCGTGATGCGGCGGGATTGCCGGAGCGCAGGTCTCAGGTGCGGATTGAGCAGCGAGCGACTGGCACGGCAGCGCGGATGCGACGATGGACGCCGCGCCGCACTGCAGGAAGCGACGCCGGTTCGACGCTGTGTGGGAACTGCAGCCATCGATGCACTGGCAGCCGAGCGTCATGGAGGCGGTATTGGGTGCGAGTTTCATATGCCTCCGTAAAGGGGGGCCGAAGATTTACATGACAAATACAGGAGATTTATAGTCCCAAGAAATCATTTTGGGAAGACTTGTGCCGCCGAGTCCCGGTCCACTCGCAACGTAGCAACAATTTCGCGCTCAGGCGTCAATCAGTCGCAAGACTCGTTTGACGCCATCGCTAAAATCGGCGGGCGCGGTGATCAGGCTCAATACCAGGTGACCTTCGTTGGGAAAATCATAGAAGTGGCCAGGGTGTACGCTCACCGCCGCCTCACGTAACGAGCGGATTGCGAGTTCTTCGTCGGTCTCGGTGACGGGAACACGCAGGATCCCATACCATCCGCCGTCGACGTCAAGGCGCGTGCATGAAGCGTGGGCGGCGAGTTGGGCGTCGAGCTCAGCGAGATTTCTGCGCAGGCGATCGAGAAGGGCAGGCTGAATTTTGTTGCGCTGATCCAGCAGAACGGGCGCTGCTAGCTGGATGGGAGCGTTCATAGAGAGATAGGTGTCAGCAATGATCTCGAGACGGGCACCAGCTGCTTCGACCATTTCCGGCGGGCCGCCGGTCGCGATCCACGCTAGTTTCATTTGCGGGAGCGCGGAGATTTTGGAAATTCCGCTGAGGGTAAACGTCAGCGTGTCCTGGTTGACGATGAAACTTTGACGGGGCTTGCCATCGTGGGCATAGTCGAGAAAAACCTCGTCGACGATCAGCGCCGAGTTGTGGCTGCGGCAGAAGGCATTGACCGCCGCAGTCTCGGACGCAGAGACGTAGGAGCCGGTGGGATTGTTGGGATGAACGAGGATTACTGCACGCGTGTTTGGAGTCGCCGCTTTGTTGAGCGAATCGAAATCGATTTGCCAGCCGTGATCATAGAGCAGCGGATAGGGGATGAGCTTAACGTCGGACAGGTCGGCTAAGAATTCAAACAATGGATAGCTCGGTTTCGGAACAAGAATCTCGTCGCCGGGGTTGCAGAGCAGGCGGAAGACATAGGAATAGGCTTCGCTGGTGCTGGTGGTCAGAAGCAGGCGCTCAGGATCAAGCTCGACTCGGTGCGACTCGCGGTAGTAGCGGCAAACGGCCTGGCGCGCCTCGAGGAGTCCGCGAGGCTGCGGGTCGTAGTCCATCGCTTTCGGGTTGGCCAGCGCGGCTAGCACTGCTTCAGCCTCGGGGCGAAGGCCGGCTACGGTAGGGTTCGAGACGGTGAGATCGAAGAAGTTTTGGCCCGAGGCGCGCGCCTCTTCGATCGCGCGAGTGAGCGCGTTTGGGCTGAGCTGCCAATTTGTCCGGCGCGAGAACATGGTTTTGGCGTTCGCGAACAACTTGGTTAATCGGCGAAGGGTTTAAGCCTCGGGGCAATGAGTATCACTAAATTACTAAGGAAGCCCGGAGACTACCTTAAGAAAAACCCTAGCTGATCCGGGGGAAGCATTATTTTCGTGCTCTCAAATAGACGTTCGGCGGCTTGCACGGCGACAATTTTTGCTTGCACTTCCGCAGCCAGGTTATCGTAGCGAACTAAAACATTATCGAGCCAGTAAGGATTGTTCTCTCGCGCCCACCCTTCCTTGTACATCTTCCGCATCTCGGTGATCGCGTCGCGCAGGCTCTCTAGTCTTCCGTTAATGTCGACGATTTCATCGAGGTCATTTTGCACGCGGACGGGGTCGGTCTGATTCTGATACGCGTCCCAATAATAGTGGCTGATTTCGGATGTGAACTGGATCTTCATACCCAGCGTGTCCAAATGCAAAGCGGCGAGCAACATGTCATCTAAAGTGTCGGTGTGAAGATGGGCCTGAGTGCGGTTGTGCATTAACGATTCGGCGGCGCGTTCAGCGGCGAGGCGGAGATCGTGAGTGGCGGGCAACGCTCGGGCAGACATCTGGGCGCCGGATTCGCTGAATGGATCGGACCAGAAGAGTTCGTTGCTCGCTCCGTGCAGTTTCGTGGCGGCCAACAGCGCGTGCGAGCGATCGAGATTTTCGATCGTGTCAACAAAAGTGCGGCCGCCCCCTTCCTCATTGCGGTAGAAGGCCCAATCGTAGCTGCTCTTGAAATCGTCGATGCTGGACTCGCCGGGTTGCCAACCAGCGGCCGCGCCGAAGACCAACGCCGGCCAGTCCATGTCCACCAAAGATTCGCCGTCGTCGTTCCAGGTAGTGTTGAGGGCACCCATGGCCTGATGCTTCTGCCCGTCGCGCACAAAATTTCTAATGTTGATGAAGGCGCTGTCGAGGTCGGGCCAGATCACGCCCCAGTTGCCCACTCCGGGCGACACGACGACGCGCAGCCCGGCGTTGGTATAGGGGGTAATGATGTTTTCATAGCTCGGCTTCGGATCGTAGTCCCAGGGAACGGCGATCATATCTTTCGGAAGGATGGGGAGCAGTTCGGGATATTTGACCGCAATGTCTCCCCAGAACATGAGTTGCTTGTGAAACGGCTGCATTATTTCGAACATTTTCTGCAGGTGTTCGAGATAGACGCGGCCGAGGCCCTGTTGAGCGGCGAGAGCTTTCGTCTGTCCGAGGCCGAGCTCGAAGGTTTCGTCGGCACCTATGTGGAACAAGGGGCCGGGAAACAGCGGAACCACCTCGCCGTAGACCTGACGAATGAAGTCGTAGGTTTTGGGATTGGTGGGAGTGAGTACGTGCCCGTGCGGAGTTTCCGCGAGGTCGGAATAGATTTCATATTTCAGGAATTGGTGAAGATGGCCAAAGGCCTGCTGCTCGGGCAGGATGGTGATGTAGTATCGGGCGGCGTAATCGACAAGTTCCTTGATCTCGCCGGGTGTGAGCGCCGCTCCTTTAGGTGCAACCAATGACTGAGCCTGGAAGTCGAAAACATTTTCCATGTTGAAGCCGATGAGATTGATCTTGTACTCGGCCAGGGTGCGAATCTGCGTCTTCAAATAATCGAGCGTCGGGATAGGACCGCGGCTGATGTCGTCAGAGACGCCGCGCCATTCCATGCTCGGCCAATCGCGCATGACCAGCGCCGGGATGGCTAGCGCCTTTGATCCAGGGCTTTCCGGGCGCAACAACTGGCGGAGGGTCTGCACGCCATAGAACAGCGCCTGCGCGGTGTTGCCAGCAACGAGGACTCCGGAGTCGGATGCGCGGATTATATAAGCTTGGTTACTAACATCTTTATTTCCAAGGTCGTCGACTTTCACTCCCTGCGATTCGAGATAGGAGCGCAAGCCGCGATCGGTCAGGCGTCCGAGCGAGATGTGCCCTGTGGTCTTTGGGGCGGCGGTCACGGATTCGATGGATAGCCTCATGCCGGTGCGGTCGTGGATTTCTTTCTGCAGGGTTTCGGCGGCGACGCGGTCTTCATTGTTGCTAATGAGAATGATGGTCGAGGGCTTGATCACCAGGCGGCCTTCGGCGCTGCGAATTTCCTTGGGCGCGGGCAAGAGCTTGGCGCGACCGGCGTCGCTGTATTGCGCGTGAGCGGCGAGCGGCAGAAGGGCTAAGCAGGCGAAAACCCATTTAATAATCTTCATGGCGGGGTGAATTGCGAGAGTAGCAGGTGGGATTGGGAGGCGACAAGTTTTGCACACGCTCTACTTCTGAAATGCTTCTTTGTTCACCACATAAGGCATCTTCGTGATGTCGCCGGAGTAGTTCCCTTCCAGCACGTCGATCAACCCTTGAACACAGCGGCCGGCCATGCCTTGATTGGGGTCGGACGACAGGCGGGTGATGCGGGCGGCGCTCGCGAAATGGGGCAGCAGGCGGCAGCGGTCGGCGATGGCGGGATCGCGAAGCGGCGAGTCAGCGGGCAGAGGTTCTTTCTCGTAAACATCCAGGGCGGCGCCGGCGATCCAGTTCTCGCGCAGGGCGCGCGCCAGGGCTAACTCATCTACCACTGGACCACGCGAGGTGTTAATGAGCATCGCGGTCGGTTTCATCATGCGCAGGGTGGTTTCGTTGATCAGGTGATAGGTCGGCGTCTGGCTCTCGCCTTGGCGCAGCAGCGGAGCGTGCAGGCTAATGAAATCGGCGCTGCTCAAGGCTTCGTTCAATGGGGCGTAGCGAATGGTGACTTGCTCGCGGCTGATGCCACGCTGGAAGCGGAGAGCCAACACTTCTTGAATCGCATTGATGTAGTCGTGATTTTCGTAGGCTGGATCGAAGCAGAGGATGTTCATGTCGAATCCGGCGCACTTTTTGATGAAGGCCTGGCCGATGCGTCCGGTTCCGATGACGGCCACGGTTTTTCCAGTGACTTCATCGCCGAGAAAGGGCAGGTAAGGATGCCAGTAGCCCCAGCGATTTTCGCGAGTGAGATGTTCGGCGGGCCAGAGTTTGCGGGCTAGAGCGCCCATCAGGAAGAAGGCGAACTCGGCGGTCGCTTCGGTCAACACGTCCGCGGTGTTCGTGAACGGGATTTTGTGTTGGTTGGCGTCGGCGCGATTGATGTTGTCGAATCCAACGGCGTATTGAGCGACTACTTTAAGCGTGCCTTTTCCGGCGGCGAAAATCTCGGCATCAATTGGATCGCGCAGTGTGGTGATCAGGCCATCGATGCCCGACTTCACCTTTTCGACGATCAGACTCTTCGGCGGAGCTTCGGGCTGGGAATAGACTTGGAGGTCGTATCCCTTCTGGCGAAGAATGTTGAGGGCGTCTCCGATGTCGCAGGTGGCGAAAACGCGGATTCTCTGGGTCATGGGTCCGAACAGTTTAACGCAGGGGAGATGGAGGCGGCCCGCCTTTTGCTCTCGCTCCCACCCTTCGCACCATGCGCGAAGCATGGCGCACCCGCGACTCCGGCGATGACCGCCTTATTGCTCGCGTCTTTCCGGGCGTGGAGCTACCGAGGCGGCCTGCGCGTGATGCCGGACGTCGGCTCCTAAGACCCAGAAAATAACGTCTTCTGAAATGTTCGTGGCGTGGTCGGCCACACGCTCTAAATTGCGGGCAACGAGGAGAGCATCCAGCGCCTGTTGAGTGACTTGCGGCTCTTCATTCATCTTTTGCACGAGCATTATGAAAGCTTCATCGCGCATGCGATCGACGACGTGATCCATTTCGAGCACGGCTTGGGCGAGTTCGGCTTTGCCTTCGACAAAGGATTCGAGGGCGCGGCGCACCATGGCGCTGACGGCGGTCGCCATGCGCGCGATGTCAACCGGCAGATCGACTGCGGGCAGTTCGATCATGTCCATGACGCGTTCGGCGATATTGACGGCCTGGTCGCCCACGCGCTCGAGGTCGGCGTTGATTTTGGTGACCGCAAGGATGAAGCGAAGATCCGTGGCCGCCGGTTGCTGCGTAGCTAGGATGTCGAAGGCGAGTTCGTCGATTTCACGTTCGGCGGCGTTGATGAGGCTCTCGTTTTCGAGGACCAGCTGACAGCGCGTGAGATCGCGCTGGGTGTAGGCCTGGGTGGCGCGATCGACTGCCAATTCCGCGAGACCGCCCATACGAAGCAGTTTTTCGCGGAGATCCTCCATCTGCTGTTGAAAGCGCGTGCGCATTATGCGTACCTCTATCCGAAGCTCTTATCCGAATCTGCCGGTGACGTAATCTTCCGTCCGTTTGTCGGAGGGATTGGTGAAAATCTTTTCCGTCTTATCAAATTCGATCATCTTGCCGAGAAGAAAAAAGCCCGTGAATTCGGCGACACGGGCTGCCTGTTGCATATTATGCGTCACAATCACGATGGTGTATTGCTCTTTTAATTGAAAAATAAGTTCTTCGATCTTGCCGGTGGAGATGGGATCGAGCGCCGAACAGGGTTCATCCATGAGGAGAACCTCCGGCTGGACGGCGAGAGCGCGGGCAATACAGAGGCGCTGCTGCTGACCGCCGGAGAGGCTGGCGCCGGATTTTTTGTGAAGGTGATCTTTGACTTCGTCCCACAACGCCGCAGCGTGAAGCGATTTGTGCACAACCTCATCGAGTTGCTTGCGCTTGCGAAAACCATTCAGTTTCAGGCCGGCGGCCACGTTGTCGTAAATGGACATGGTCGGGAACGGGTTCGGCTTCTGGAATACCATGCCGACGCGGCGGCGCAGTTGGGTGGCTGATGTTCCGTTGTACACGCTGAGGTCGCCGATGCGCACCGCGCCGTCGACGCGCGCCTCGGGGATGGTTTCGTGCATGCGATTCAAGCAGCGAATGAAAGTGGACTTCCCGCAGCCCGAGGGACCGATCAAGGCGGTCGCGTGATTGGCGAGCACCGCGATGTTGATGTCGAACAAAGCCTGCGTCTTGCCGTAGAAGGCGTTCAAGTGCTCGACGGTGATTCCTACACCCATAAGTGGCTCAGTTCCTGCCCTCGTTCCTACATCGTGGCGGCGGTAGGGGTCCTTCCGCTCCGCAGACGATTCGCTTTGCGAATCATCTACTCCGCTCCGCATGCCAATGCATGGAATCTTTCACTGGAACTGGTTACGCCCCTGCCAAAGTTCCATGCCTCACGGCGATGCGCACGGCGGCGACCGCGCCGACGATCAGGATAATCAACACTAACGCGCCCGCCCACGCCTGTCGATGCCATTCATCGAAAGGCGAGATGGCGTAGGTAAAAATTTGCAACGACAAGGCGGCTGTCGGCTGATCCGTTTTCCAATTCCAAAATTGATTGCCGAAGGCAGTGAAGAGGAGGGGGGCGGTTTCTCCGGCAACGCGAGCGAAGGCCAGCATGACTCCGGTGATGACGCCGGAGGTAGCCGTGCGCAGGGTGATGGAGAGCGTGGTGCGCCAGCGCGAAACCCCCAGGCCGTAAGCTGCTTCGCGGATAGCTTGTGGCACGAGCAGCAGCATCTGCTCGGTGGTGCGGGCGATGGTCGGGACCATCATGATCGCCAGCGCTACGCCACCCGCGAGAGCCGAAAAATGTTTCTGGCGCATCACGACGAGGCCATAGGCTACGATGCCGATCACGATCGAGGGCACGCCATTGAGGACGTCAGAGACGAAGCGCACGATATCGCCGTAGCGATTGCGGCCGTATTCCGAGAGAAAGATTCCGGCGCCGATTCCGAAGGGCACGCCGAGCACACTCGCAATGGCGAGAATGACCATGGAGCCGACAATGGCGTTCGCCATGCCGCCGCCCGGCTCGCCGACCGGCTTTGGGGTCTGAGTGAGGAAGGCCAGATTGATTGAACCGATGCCTTTGTACAGCAGATAAGCAAAGATGGCGAAGAGCGGTAAAAGGACGAGCACGACGGTGAGTATGGCGACGCCGGTCATGGCGCGATCAGTCACACGTCGCCGCCAACTGATGGGCGGAATGCTTACTTGCGGAATCAGTAGCGCGGCCGAATTGGAGTTCGTATCGGGCATCTCAGCTTATGCGAGACTTCTCGCCGGTTGGCCTCGCGTCACACTCCATACCAAAAGGCGCGCCAGGGCGTTGACCACAATCGTCACAAAAAATAATGCCAGGCCGATCTCGATCAATGCGGAAAGATAGAGATCGCCGGTCGCTTCGGTGAATTCGTTGGCGAGAACGCTGGCCATGGTGTATCCCGGAGCGAACAGTGACTTCGCAATCTCGGGACGATTTCCGATGACCATGGTGACGGCCATGGTTTCGCCGAGGGCGCGGCCGAGACCGAGAATGATTGCACCCACGATTCCCGCGCGCGCATTGCGCAAGACACCCATGCGAATCATCTCCCAGCGAGTTGCGCCTAGCGCCAGCACAGCTTCACGCTGATGTTGGGGGACGACGGTGAGCACTTCGCGGGCGATCGACGAAATGATGGGAATGATCATGATGGCCAGGATCACGCCCGCGGCCAGCATGCCGATACCGTAAGGCGGCCCGCTGAACAAACCTGTCCAGCCGAGCGTAGTGGCGAGAAATGGCTGTACGTACTCGCGCAGCAGGGGCACAAGAACGAAGATCGCCCAGAGTCCGTAGACGACACTGGGGATGGCCGCCAACAGCTCCGTGGTGAAAGACAGGATTCCGCGAAGGTTGATCGGACACATCTCAGTCGTGAAAACGGCCACGCCTAGAGATAAAGGCACGGCGATGACCAGCGCCAAAAGGGACGAGACAATGGTCCCGAACACGAAGGGCAGCGCGCCGTATTGATCTTCGACGGGATTCCAGTCGGATTGCCAAAAGAACTTCCAGCCAAAGGCGTGCCAGGAGAGCTCGGAGCCGACAATCAACTGGTAAACGATCAGGCCGAGAAGGGCGACGACCGCCAAGCCGCAGAGGCGCATCACCCAGCCAAAAAAAGCATCGGGGCCTTCGCTGACCTTGCCTTGCAACAGGGGAGCGGTTCTGGCTTCGACTTTTCGCGCGGCCTGGGGGCCCCGCTCCGGTTCGGGAGCGCTGAAACGCGGCCGGGGCAGGGCTTGGTTGGACATTCCCTTCGAAGCTAACAGAGGCGTGTTACAAATCGGTTAAAAAGCGGTCGAGCGTAGTGTCTCAAATGTGCGTTTCAGGCACTGTCTAAAATCATCAACCACCAAGAGCACGAAGGTGGACGAAGGAAAGAAGTAAGACAGCGTTTCCATTCGTGATTCCTGTTGTTCTTGCCGATGAAGGTCTTCTCGGGTTGCGCGCTACAGGTTGTTTGTGAGAATACTGTCAACACTAGATCGTTCCTATGCCTACTTTTGCCGCCATCGATATTGGATCGAACTCTGTCCGTTTGAAAATTTCGCGGCTGCAGGGTGGGCGGCTGAAAGAGATCCACGAAGATCGCGAAGTCACTCGATTGGGGGAAGGCGTATTCAGCGGCGGATTGCTTTCGCCGGAAGCGATGTCGGAGACGGTGCGCGTGTTGCGGCGTTTCAATCGCGCTATTCAGGAATGCGTAACTGACTCTGTAAAGGTGGTGGCGACGGCGGCGCTGCGCGATGCGCGCAACTCGCGCGCATTTCTGGAGTGGGTACGATCGACGACCGGCTGGACGATTGAAATCATTTCGGGGCTGGAAGAAGCGCGCCTCATTCATCTGGGAATTGTTTCGGCGGGGCGGCTGGGAGCGCGGAGCGTTCTGTTGCTCGACCTCGGCGGCGGCAGCTGCGAGGTGACACTGTCGCGCGGAGGACATTTGCGCGACACGGTCAGCCTGCCGCTCGGAGCGGTGCGACTGACGGGTGAATTCTTGAAGCATGATCCGCCACGCAAAAGCGAGCTCAAGCGATTGCAGGAATTTGTGGCGCGCGAAATTACGCGCATTCAAGGTCGAATCAAAGCGGCACGGGTGGGTGCGGTGATCGCCACTTCGGGCACGGCGGCCGCTCTGGTGGGCGCGGCCAACCGCATGACTCGGCCAAAGAAGAATCACGCTCTAACTTACGGCAAGCGGAGTTACGCCACTCGCGACATGATTCGGCGGCTGGCTAAACAGATTTCGCAATTGTCACTGGAGCAAAGGCAGAAGATTCCGGGGATTGGCCCCCGGCGCGCTGAGATTATTTGTGCGGGCGCAATCGCATATGCGGAGTTGCTGGAGCGCTGCCACCTTCCCGGATTCCGCTATTCTGTGCTCGGCTTGCGCGACGGCATTCTGGCGCAGATGGCGGCGGACTACGATCGCAGCACGCGATCGGGACGCGCGATTGAATCGGAGCGGTGGGAGTCGATCAAACGGGCAGTCGAGCACTATCGCGTCGATCTGAACCATGCTTTGCACGTGCGGGATGCGGCTCTGCTGTTGTTTTCTTCGTTGAAATCCGTGCATCATCTGCCGCCGGAATATCGCGAATGGCTTTCGGCCGCGGCCATGCTTTACGAAGTCGGCGATTATGTGAATCGCAACGGACACCATCGCCATACTCACTACATTATTGCCAATTCGGAGATTCTCGGTTACACGCCGCAGCAACGGAAGATCATTGGCTCGATTGCGCGTTATTTGGGAAAATCGCGGCCGGCGGCGGGAGATGGTCCGATGAGCGCGTTGAGTCCGGAGGAGCAGGAGAATGTAACGAAAGCGTCGGTTCTGCTCCGGATTGCGCGCGCTTTAAATATGGGAAGAAGCCAGTCGGTGGGGAAAGTTGCGGTATCAGCGCGCAATGGCCGGGTTTCGATGAAACTGATGCCGCGTGGCAAGGCCAGTGTGGATTTGGAAGTTTGGTCGATTGAGAAGGATCGCAGCTATTTTCGTGAGGTCTTCGGGCGCGAACTTTCCGTGGCAGCGGCGTAAAGCGCGCGCAGGATGCGGGGAGTGATGCACCAACTCAGGGAGCCGGAATTGCGGCGGGTTTCAACTTTGGCGACGGCACCCTTTTTCAGCTCAACCACAGCTTCGCACCCGCTCTCGCTGATCACGCGGCCGAGAAATTCGCGGAGGTTGGGGTTGTGGCCGACCAGTAAGATAGAATCTTGACGAGCGTATTTTTCCAGCATTTTCTGAAACTCGGAGAAATTTGCCTCCGGGCGCAGCGCGTTCTCCATCACCAGCTTGCCCTCGTGCCCCATCTCGTTGCCCACCAAGGCGGCGGTTTGCGAGGCGCGTTTTAACGGGCTGGAAACGATAATTTCAACTTGCACGCCGAGAGCCGCCAGCGCGCGGCCAATGTATCCGCATTGTTCGATGCCGTCTTTGTCGAGGCCGCGCTTTTCGTCTTTCTTCGCGGAAAGAAAACTTTGCCCGGCACTTGCGTGGCGCAGAAAATATAGAAACATTGTGAAGCGATTATTCCTTTCCGATCACGACTTCTCCGATCATATCTCGTCGCTGGCCACTCGACTGATCGTTGATCGTCCGATCGGCGTTCTTCCCGTCATGGCCCGGCGGGCGGAAGCTCGACGCGGGATGGAGGCTGGAATGTCTTCCGGTGTCTTGGTACCCTCGGCCACGCCGATAAGAAAATCCTGGGCGCTGAAGGCGGCAGCGCCTCGCGGAGGCTGCTTGCTGCGGCCTTTGGGCGATTGCCAGGACCGCAGGTAACGTCCGTCCTTTTGCAAAAATCTGGCTTTCACGTTGTCGGCCAAATAGGCAGCCAGGATTTCGTGGGCCACGCGATCGCGCAGGAGCGGGTTTTTCAATGGGAACAGAACTTCGACGCGCTCATGCAGATTGCGCGGCATCCAATCGGCGCTGCCCAAGTAAACCTCGGGATCGCCGCCGTTCTCGAAGTAAAAGATGCGGCTGTGTTCGAGGAACCGGCCCACAATACTGCGCACGCGAATGCGGTCGCTGATGCCGCGAATCCCGGGGCGGAGCGCACACATGCCTCGTACCACCAACTCAATGTCGACCCCTGCTTGGGATGCGCGGTAGAGAGCCTGAACGATATCAATGTCAAGCAGGGCGTTCATCTTGGCGACGATGCGCGCGGGACGGCCAAGGCGCGCGTGCTCGGTCTCGCGTTCAATCAAGCCCAGACACTTTTCCGCCAGGTCAAGGGGCGCCACGAGAAGCGGCCCATAGCCGGGATGCTCGGCGTACGCGGTCAGAAAACTGAAAACATCGTGCACCGAGCGGGTAATTTCCGGATCGGCGGTGAGCAAGCTGAGATCGGTATAGATGCGGGCGGTGGTGGCGTTGTAGTTGCCGGTGCCGAGATGCGCGTACTGGCGGGTCACGCCATCGGGATCGTGCCGGACCAGGAGCGAAAGCTTGCAATGCGTCTTCAGGCCAACAAGTCCGTGGAAGACCTGGACGCCGGCGTCTTCCATATCGCGCGCCCAGCGGATGTTTGACGCTTCGTCGAAACGCGCTTTCAACTCCACGACGGCGGTAACTTCCTTGTGGGCCGCAGCGTCGATCAGCGCCGGAACGATCAGTGAATGTTCGCTGGTCCGGTAGAGAGTCTGCTTGATGGAGAGGACGCGCTCGTCTTCGGCGGCCGACTGAATAAACGACATGACCGCATCGTAGGAATCGTAAGGATGGTGAAGCAGAACGTCGTGGCGCCGCAATTCTTCGAACAGGTCGTGCGACTTGGCGGTAAGGCGCAACTCGCGGGGCACGTAGCCATGAAACTTCAGATCAGGGCGCGCCGCTTCGTCGTAAATATTGAAGAGGCGCGAAAGGTTGACCGGGCCGTTCACCGGGAAAATCTGCCAGGGGTCGAGTTCGAAAACGGTGCCCAGGCGCTCGATGATCTCCGGGTCGGCCTCAGATTCGATCTCCATGCGCACCGCGTCACCCTTGCGGCGATTGTGCAACTCGGCGCGCACGGATTCGAGCAGATTACGCGATTCCTCTTCCTGGAGATAGAGATTGCTGTTGCGGGTGACGCGAAACGCGGCCGAGGAAACGATGTCATAGCCCTGATACATGCGGGCGGCATGATGGACCACAAGGTCGGCGAGAAAAATAAAATCAATGGTGCCCTGCGATGGCATACGGACCAGGCGCGGCAGCGACCGCGGAACAGTCACGACTCCCGTATAGGTGAGCGACGAGCGGCGCCGCCGACGCAGCAAGAGCGCCACACAGGTCGCTTTATTGATCACCCGCGGAAAAGGATGAGCCGGATCCACCGTCACCGGCGTTAGCAGGGGATCGAGCTCGCGCATGCAGTATTCGTCGGCGAAAGCCAAAGCCTCGCCGTCGAGTTCGTCGATGCCGAGGACGCGAATTCCCTGCTCCGCCAGTTCCGGCCGCAGGCGCTCATTCCAGCAGGAGTACTGTTCTTCGACGAATTCGTGAGTCGCGTCATTGATCAGTTCGCGCTCCTCCATCATAGTGAGGCCATCGGGAGTGGTGGAGTTATGCCCGTCTTCGAGTTGCTGCAGCAGGCCGCCGACGCGAATCTCGAAGAATTCATCAAGATTGCTGGCGGAAATGGCTAGAAATTTCACGCGCTCGAGCAGCGGATTGCGAACATCGCCAGCCTCTTCGAGCACCCGCCAATTGAACTTGAGCCACGAGGCCTCGCGGTTGAGAAGAGTGGCGCGGTTGTTCGGAATCTGTCGAACCATATCGTTAAAGGTGGATCGTTTTGCTGCGGTCCGGAGGCAACTTGGTGCGGCGACTTATCCGAAACCAGTATACCAACGCGGCTGCGGTCTGGCTTCGTCGCGTTGATCGCGAATGAGGAGATCTCGGCATTTCAGGGTGGAAGGTTTCCGACTTCGAAGTGCAAGCCGATGCATAGGTTCGCTTTCAATGAATTTTTGCTTAATTCTGTAACTCATTAAAATCGCGAGACTTAACGAATACTTAGAGAGGCGAATGAGTTGGCTAATGGGATGCATGTCTGTAATGTTAATAAAGTCGATTAATACACTAGACTTTATGGCATAATGACCGTCCCCCGGACCTCCGCATCGGCGCGCATCCGTGCCGGAGTTTTTCTTGTAGCCATGCCGAATGTGCTACCGTATCGGCGTGTTTTTTGCGTTATGAGTTCACGAAAAAAAGGAGAGGGTTTAGATTTATGAAATCAACCAAACGCATGTTTGTCACGGTGCTAATGTTGGCGGTCGTTGCCGCCGCTTGGGCACAAACCTCCGACTCTGCCGCACCGAGTCCGAGAAAGAAACACAAGCCTGTGGCCGCAGATCCAGCGCCACCGGCGATAACCGCAGCCGACGTCCAGTCGTTGAGAGACGCATTGGCGGCGCAGCAGCAACAAATCCAGCAGCTTTCTCAGCAACTGCAACAGGCCCAGCAGAACTGGCAGCAGGCGCAATCAGCGGCGACGGAAGCAGCCAATAAGGCGGCTGCCGCACAAAAGCAAGCCCGCCAGGAGCAAGAGACAGTAAGCGAGTTGAAGAGCGACGTGGCCGATCTCAAGACGGTGAGCAGTTCCCTGTCAAACAGCTTTATGTCAAATGATGGGACCTCTGGCACCCCGGTGTTGAGGAATGCACTGTATTCATTGCAGGAGCCTGTTCCGAGTTCCAATCCGACGCCGGAACAGATTTACAACAAGCAAATGGAGAGCCCCATCACGCTCCGCTTCCGCGGGATCAACATTACTCCGGGCGGATACGCCGCTGGAGAATTTGTGCGCCGCTCAAGGGCTCTCGGTGCAGACTTATCCACTCCCTATAATTCTCTGACCATGCCGGGGGCGTCGCAGAGCCAGCTCTCCGAATTCTTCGGCTCAGGTCGCCAGTCCAAAGCCACCGTTTTCGTCGACGGCAAGCTGGCGAATGTGGATCTGTCCAGCTATATCTCCACGGACTTCCTTTCGTCCGGTGTTACCTCGACTTCTACCCAGACCAATAGTTACACCCTTCGTCTCCGCCAAGCATGGGCGCAGGCCAAATTTGACAATGGCTGGAGCTTCCTTGCTGGTCAAGCGTGGAGCTTGGTGACGGAGAATGGCTTTGGAATCGGTCCCGACGACGACATGGGAAAAACGAACGATGCCCGTCCCAAGACGATCGATCCGAATTACAACGTCGGCTTTGACTTCGCTCGCCAATGGGGACTTCGCCTGACCAAGAGCTTTAGCAAGGTGGCATTCGCATTTGCATTGGAAAATGCGCAAGGCACGGCGACCACCCACGGGAACGCGAATAACTACCTGTTCACTCAGGCAGGCGCCAGCAACAGCTACAACACCCTCTCAACCTACACTTTCAATCCCTCGCCCGACCTCATCGCCAAGATCGCGTTCGATCCCGGCTTCGGACACTACGAGATCTTCGGACTGTATGACCGCTTTACCGATCGCGTATTCCCCTGCGAAGACATCGCCTCAACCACCACCTGCGGCGGCAGCACGACGCCGGGCCCGAATCCGACAGACGCCTTTAACTATTCCAAGAATGGAGGCGGTGTCGGCGCCAGCGCGCGCTGGCTATTCGCCAAGCACCTCACTTTGGGCCTGAAGGGCTTTGGCGGAAGCGGAATCGGACGGTACGCTCCGGGAGGCTTGCCAGATGCCACTGTCAATCCGGACGGCACCGTTCGCCTGGTCAAAAACCTCCAGGGAATCGGCACGCTGGAATTGAAAACCAAGCATGTCGATTTCTATAGCTACGGTGGAGTCGAGTACGCCGACCGTACGTGGAGCGTTGATCCCATAAGTGGCAAGCCGGTTGGCTACGGTGCCCCCGGGTTTAACAATACAGGTTGCTACACCGAGAGTGCACCCGGGACGAGCGGTTTGGTTTCTGGTCCAGTGCCCGGCTCTCTTGCCAATTGCACAAGCGACACACGCGCGCTCATCGAGGGAACTGTCGGCTTTTGGTATCGCTTTTACAGCGGGCCCAAGGGCAGGTTCCAATACGGCACGCAGTATTCGTACGTGACGCGCAATACCTGGGTGGGCGACGGACGTCAACCGAACGGGATTGACAACATGGTCTTCACCTCGTTCCGTTACTACTTGCCGTAAAAATCGAAATGGTCCCGCGCCACGGTTGGCGCGGGACCATCTGTTTTTGCGACCCGTCTTCGGACGAGGTGTATCGCCTCTCAATTTTCTGAGGGGCTTTCTCCCTTCAGAATCACCGCTGGCTCGGTTATGGCTTACTCTCCTTTCCGGGCCGGCGGTGTTAACTTTAAATCTTCCGCAATATTCTAGACCGGAATGGCGGCAGCCAGAGGTTGGCCGCCCAAAACCGCGGACCCTCCGACGCCTTAGCGAACCTGCTTAATCGCCGCCTTAACTTTCTCGGCAACGTTGGCAGGCAGCGGCGCGTAGCTGAGCTGGTTGGTCATCTTCTGGCCATCCGTCACCATCCAAGCCAAAAAATCGGCGATGATCTTGCCTTTGTTCGGATCCTTCGCCTGCTCCGGAATCAAGAGCCAGGTAAAGCTGGAAATGGGATAGGC
>Ga0209624_10001821_pt1 | contig 16318 bp, 17 predicted proteins | sample JacPinW_OM2H0_O1_FD_188565 | JGI IMG/M metagenome (GOLD analysis project Ga0209624, IMG submission 188565) | Forest soil microbial communities from Algoma, Ontario, Canada - Jack Pine, Ontario site 1_JW_OM2H0_O1 (SPAdes) (version 2) | ecosystem: Environmental > Terrestrial > Soil > Boreal...
GGCCGAGGTCGTGCGTCACGTCAATTGCGGCATCGCGGTCGAATTCCTCAGTCCCCTACCCGCCGAGGAATTCGGAGAAAGCACGACGATCTGATCTAAGCAACTCGACGCGCTACGCCTCATTCGCCCGGGTCGATCGGCTTCATCCCCACCGCGAACCGGCGCCAATTGTCGACGTAATGCGCGGCGGACTGCCGCAACTTCGTGGCGGCCTCCTTGTCCAGCGTCCGGACCGCTTTGGCCGGCGACCCCACGATGAGAGAATGATCGTCGAAGGTCTTGCCCTCGGTCACCAGCGCGCCAGCGCCGACCAGGCAGCCGCGCCCGATCCTCGCGCCGTTGAGCACGATTGCGCCCATGCCGATCAGCGAGCCCTCGCCGATGGCGCAGCCGTGCAGAATGGCATTGTGGCCGATCGTGCATTCTTCGCCGATCGAGAGCGGAAATCCCATGTCGGTATGCAGCGTGCAGGATTCCTGAATGTTGGTGCGCGCGCCGATGTTGATCGGCTCATTGTCGCCGCGCAGGACGGCGCCGAACCAGATGCCGACATCGAGCCCAACCATCACATCGCCGATCACGGTGGCGTTCGGCGCGAGCCAGAAGAAGCCATCAGGCGGCAGCGTCGGCCGACGGCCATTGAGCGAATAGAGCGGCATGGCGCATGGCCTCCACGCGGGTGGGAACGAACGGCGCCCTGGCGCCCGGTGGAAGCGCGAGCCTATTCCTCGCCGTCGAGATCGACGTCGAGGATCGCCATCTGCAACGTATAGCTCGACGCCGCGGGATCGTCGGCGGAGATGACGCCGAGAAAATCGGAGCCATTATTGAGTTCGACCGAGTCCATCTTCTTGAGCCGGCCGGCGATCGTCAACTTGTCGTTCTCGAACAGCCGGCGAAGATAGTCTTGCAGCACGGGACGCCCAACCGGCACTTTCATCGCGAATGCGAAGGAGCGATCGCCGTCCTCGTCGTCGACTGTGATCGTTCCAAGCTTGCGTTCGCCGAGCGAGACGTCCGCCGCCTCGCCGGATTTTGAATTCGGCGCGACCTGAAGCATCGGCGCGCCGAAGGAGCGGCGCAGGAACTCACGCAGTTTCACGATCTCGGCTTTGTCCATGACCTCTCTCCGGCTCGCGAGCCGCGAGGCTTGGCACGAAGAGACGCGGCGTTGCAATACGTGAAATGAACGGCAATCCGCATTTTTCAACAAGGATGGGCGCGCCCGCTCGGCGGCGCCAATCGACCGCCGCCGCTTCCGATGACGTCAGCGCTCTACGCTTCGAACGCCTTTTCGGCGAGGATCTGGTTCATGTCGCGCGACGGCTCGGCGCAGCCCGCTTCACCGACGATGCGCGCAGGAACGCCGGCGACCGTCTTGTTATGCGGGACCGGGTGAAGGACCACCGAGCCCGCCGCCACCCGCGCGCAATAGCCAATCTCGATATTGCCGAGGATCTTCGCCCCCGCCCCGATCAACACGCCATGGCGGATCTTGGGATGCCGGTCACCGGTCTCCTTGCCGGTGCCGCCGAGGGTCACGCCCTGCAGAATCGAAACATTGTCCTCGATCACCGTCGTCTCGCCGATCACGAGGCTGGTCGCGTGATCGAGAAATATGCCCTTGCCGACGCGCGCGGCGGGGTTGATGTCGACCCCGAACACAGCCGACGCGAGGCTCTGCAGACTCAGTGCGAAATCGCGCCTACCCGCCTTCAGGAGCCAGTGGGAGAGCCGGTAGGCCTGCAGCGCCTGGAAGCCTTTGAAATAGAGCAGCGGCTCCATCATCCTAAGGCAGGCCGGGTCTCGGTCAGCGACGGCCATGATATCAGCGCGGAACGCTTCCCCGATCGATGGGTCGCGATCGATCGCCTCCTCGAAGGTCTGCCGGATCAGCGCTGCAGGAAGATCGCGATGGTCGAGCCGTGAGGCGACGCGATGGGATACGGCGCCTTCGAGCGCATGGTGATTGAGAACATTCACGGAGAGGAACAGCGCGAGCTCTGGCTCGCGCCGTAAAGCTTCCTCGGCCTCCTGCCGGATGCGGGCGAACAATGGATCGGCGCCAGCGATCCCGACGACCCGAGCGGTCAAACTCTGCGCCATGACAAAACTCCCAAACTCGACTTGGCTTGGGGGCAGCTTAGCACAGGCCCCGACCCGGGCGAAGACCGGGCTGGGCCTGTACGCTGGGCCTATCTCAAAGGCAAATTTAGGGTCGCTTGTCTGCCCTATTCGGGACAATCGGATGACTGCTGCGTGACGCTCGCCCCCGTATTGTTGTCGGTTGTCGTCGTAGTCCGGCTGTTGCACGGCGGCACGCCCGGGCCTGGCGCTACAACCACCGGCCTGGGTTGCGACGCCGCGCCGCCAATGACGCCGCCCGCGACGCCGCCGACCGCAGCACCCACGGGGCCGCCCACGACCGCGCCTGTGACCGCACCGCCAGCTGCGCCAGTCACAACGCCGTCGCCGTCAGCGAGAGCGAGGCTCGGCAAGGCCGTAATAGCCAATGCTGAAAGTCCTATGATCATACCGCGCATGATTTTCTCCTCGATTCACTCAAGAGACGGGGAGAAACGCGCGCTCAGAAAAATGGTTCCAAGGGCTCGCCGCTGCCTTGTTGTGTAAGACGAGCGGAATTCCATGTATAACAATACCGATGCGTGTCGCGGGGCATGGAACAAGCCTGGCCGCACAAAGTTATGTTACGTCGCGATAGGCCGAAGGACGGTGGATAGACAAACATGCGTCTCTTGCTCGCAATCATCGTCATCATTTATCTTATTGGCGTCGGCGTAGTCCTTTCGCCGACGATTCGATCCGCGTGGGATAGTGAGACCGCGTCAGCCCTGGCGGACCATGTCGTTCAAGCACTTCCCAACGCCCTCGCCTGGCCGGCCAGAGCAGCCCACGCCTTCGCCGGTTCCTGAGCGCCAGGCCGATCATGACGCCCCGCTGCTCGACGCCGGCCGAAAGCTCGGCCACATTCGTGTCAGCACGGAATCGCGCTTGATCATTGCATGCCAGACGACGGCGCTGAGATGCGCGGCCAGCACGAGCGCGAGCATCCAGGCGAACACCAGGTGCGCCCAGCTCGCCGCCACGGCGAGGTTCCTATCCTTGGACACGAGCCTTGGAAGCTCGAAGAGCCCGAACCACGAAACCGCCCTCCCCCCTGCACTCGAACCCAGATAACCGCTGACCGGCATTGCGATCATCAGGGCGTATAGCGCGAGATGCCCGGCGCGAGACGCCGCCTGGATTAGCTTGCCGAGCGGCTCGACGTAGGCTGGCGCGCCGACGACAAGGCGCCAAACGATGCGAAGCCCAATCAGTCCAAGGACGGTCACACCGATTGACTTATGGAAGAACAGAATTTCGATGCGCGCTCCGCTGCCGCCCGGCAAGAGCGACGCCCAGACGCCGAGCGGAAGGGTGACAAAGATAAGAGCCGCCATCAGCCAGTGAATGGTGCGTAGCCCAAGATCGTACGCCGCGACCTCGCGCGGCGGCGGAAACACCTTCATGAACTGCACCTCTAACGAGGAGTTGGCTGCATTTGACTGGAGAAAGCGACAATCTCAAGGTCGACACTCCCCGGGGTCGTTCACCCGTCGATGATCGCCACCGCCCGTGTCCAACCTGCCGAGGCGCGCTCGATCTTGGTTGGGAAGCAACAGACGGTGAAGCCGGTCGATGGCAGCGCCTTGAGGTTGTGCAATTTCTCGATATGGCAATAGCCGATGTGACGGCCGGCCTTGTGCCCCTCCCAGATGAGCGAGGCGTCATGCGTCTCGCCGTAGCGCTTCGCGGTATGGATGAAGGGCGCGTCCCAGCTCCAGCCGTCCGTTCCAGTCACCCGAACGCCCTGTCTCAGAAGATGCAAGGTTCCCTCGGCGCCTATTCCGCACCCTGAGGCGACATAATCGGCTTGTCCGTATTTCGCGCCAGCGCTCGTGTTGACGACCACGATATCGAGCGGCTTCAGCGCATAACCAATGCGCGTGAGCTCCTTGTCGATGTCGGCGGCGGTCGCGACATAGCCGTCAGGAAAATGGCGGAAGTCGAGTTTCACGCCCGGCTGAAAGCACCATTCGAGCGGCACTTCGTCGATCGTCCAGGCGCGCTCGCCCTCATTCATTGTCGGGTGGTAATGCCAGGGCGCGTCGAGATGGGTGCCGTTGTGCGTTGTTAGCTGAACACGCTCGATCGCCCATCCCTGTCCGTCGGGCAAGTCCTCCTGCTTGAGACCCGGAAAGAACGGCAGGATCTGCGGCAGACTTTGCTGGTGATCGACGTATTCGATCTTGGGGCCGAGCCCGGGCGGGTCGGACACAACGTCGTTCCGCAGCGGCGCGGAAATATCGATGAACCGTCGAGCCATGCGTCCCTCCCTGCCTTACCCTGCGTGCTGCGCAGCGACTATTCGCTCCGCACCGCCCGCCGCGCACTGCGCAATACGCTCGCCGCCAGCGCGGCCGGCAAAGCCAGCGCGAGCACAAGCCCAATGACCCAGCCCGGCGCGGCGCCGAAGAACGCCAGTGCGCTAACGAGCGCGACCACGACCAGGATGGCCGCGGCTAGAAGCTCGTCATCGACGAAGAGACCGATCAATTCCTTGACGGCTGTGGCAATCATGCGAGCGCGGCTGCTCTTGGCTTGAGAAGCGCGACCAGACCTAAGGCGACCGCCAGGAACAGGACGATAAAGGCAAGGATCGCCGCGTCGCCGCCTGGCCATCCGACCCCGAGACTCTCGCCGGTCCAGAACAGGCCGAAGGACGAGAGCATCACCCCGACCGCGAATTTAAGCGCGTTTTCGGGCACCCGCGCGAGCGGTCGATGGACTGCCGCGCCAATCGCGGCCACCACGACGCAGGCGGCCAAAGCGCCTGCGCTCGCCAGCCCGAGAAGGCCGCGACCGGCGCCGACGGCGATGACGATGAACGCGACCTCGATTCCTTCCATGAGCACGATCTTGAACGCAGTCGCGCCGCCGACCCAGTCGAAGCCATAGGCCTCTCGCCGTCCGGCTTCGCTCAGTTCGCGCGTTTCGCGTGCGAAAGCGGCGTCCTCGTTGTGCAAGGCGATGATTCCGACCGCGCGCAAGATCGCCTTGCGCAGCCAGCGCAAGCCGAACAAGAGCGTGAGCACGCCGACAACGAACTGCAGGCCTCGAATTGGAACGACGCTCATCAGTGGCCCGAGGACCGCGACAATGAGCGCAAGCGCGAGGAGCGCAGCCGAGGCACCGGTGAGCGCCGGGCGCCAGCCACGCGCGAGTCCGACGGCAAGCACGACGGTCAGCGCCTCGACCGCCTCGACGAAAGATGCGGCGAACGAAGCGCCCGCGACCGAAATGATCGTCGTCAGGTTCGGCATTACGAGAGCATGAGATCCTGAGTATTGGCCTTTGTCAGCTCGTCCGTCGAGCCAGCGACAGCCACAAACCCCCGCCGATGAGGACTGTTCCCGAGAGCCGTCCAAGCAATTTGACACGACTCGGCTTCATGAACCAGGCGCGCCCCATGCCCGCCGCGACCGCCCAGGCGCAATCCGAGGCGCCGGCGATCAGCACTGAAGCGAGGCACATCGCTGCCAGCTGCGGTCCCGCCGGCAGCCGCGGATCAATGAACTGCGGCAGGAAAGCGGTGAAAAATACGATCGTCTTGGGGTTGGACAGCGCGACCAGCAAGCCGCGCACGAAGCGCGTGCGCCCCGTCTCCAAGATCTGCTCGCCACCTTCTCCGGCATGCCGCCACGCCTGCACCCCCAGCCAGATCAGATAGGCGGCCCCGGTCCAGCGCAGCGCGGTGAACAACAGGTCCGCGTGAGCGTGCACCCAGTTGAGCCCCAGCGCGATCGCCGCCAGCAACAATGCGTTGCCAAGAGTCGTGCCGGCGACCGTAGTCAACGCGGCTCGCACGCCACGCGTGGCGCCGGTCGAAATGACCAGGGTGACGATCGGTCCCGGCACGATGATCAGGACGACCGTGATCAGGAGAAAAGCCGTGAAGAGTTCGATATTCATGTCGTGTTGCTCCGCTCGCGCATCCTTAGCCCTAAGGCGCGGTCCAGAACAGTCCGATCGTGAGCGCAACGCCAATGGCGACAAGGCCGAGCTTTAGCAGCTTCTCGTTGACGCGTCTCAGCATCAAGGCGCCTGCCCAGCCGCCGAACGAGGCGCCGATCGCGGTAATCAGCGCCTGCAGCCAGTGTACGTCCTTGGAAAAAACGAAGATCGCAACCGCGGAGGCGTTGATCACGCCAGCGAGGATGTTCTTCGCCGCGCCCGCGTTGCGCACCGCCAAACCCATCATGGTCAGCGCGGCCATCATCAATAGGCCGATGCCGCCGCCGAAATAGCCGCCGTAGACCGCGACAAAGAACTGCGCCACGCTCGCGGCGCGAGGCGACAAATGCGTTTCGCCGGGCGACGGGGCTTTACGAAAAAAACTGCCCCAGGCGAAGAGCGCGGTCGCGAACAGCACCAGCCACGGCACGAGGTGGGCGAAGATTGACGGCGGCGTGGCGAGGAGAATGAGCGCGCCGAGTGCGCCGCCGATGAGGCTGATGACGAACAATCTTCGCATCGTCAGCCCGGTCGGGCTCGCCGCGTCCGCCCGACCGGTGAAGCCGGTGACGAGCTGCGCGGGAAACAGCGCAACGGTCGAGGTGATGTTGGCCGCGCGTGCGTCCATACCGGTCAGCATCAGCGACGGAAGGGTGATGAATGCGCCGCCGCCGGCGAGCGCATTCTGCACCCCCGCCCACATCGCGGCGATGAAGAGGACAATGAGGGCGGTCATCGCGACATTCGTTCCGGGCAGTCAGCGCCCTGAATCAAGCGCAGCGAGAGGTTCTACCCGCGAGTCGGACGCAAAGGAAAACCTAGTCTGGCAGATGCTGCACTGGATGGGCGCGTCGGGCAATCACGCGAAATCCCGCGCCGCCTCCTGATGCTCGGCGATCAGCGCGGCGAGCTCGAGTCCGATCGGCTCCCCGTCGACGACCCGCCATTCGCCTGCGATCATGACCCGGTCGGCGCGATGCGCGCCGCAAAGAACCAGCGCCGCGAGCGGATCGTGCGCGCCCGAGAAGCGCGGCTCGTCGAGCTTGAACAAAGCGAGGTCCGCCTCATAGCCCTCCGCGATCCGGCCTATGTCCGAACGCCCAAGGCAGCGGGCGGAGCCCTCAGTCGCCCAGCGCAGTACATCCCGATGCGTGACCTTGTCGGCGCCGTAGCGGAGGCGCCCGATCATCAGCGCGTGCCGGATCGCCTCCATCATGTTGGAGGAATCGTTGGAGGCGGAGCCGTCGACGCCGAGGCCCAGCGGCGAACCGGCAGCCTCGAGCTCGCAGGTCGGACATATGCCAGACGCCAACACCATGTTTGATGCCGCGCAATGGCAGATTCCGACTTTCGCTTTGCCGAGCCGCGCGATCTCCTCGGCATTGAAATGAACGCCGTGCGCGAGCCAGACGCGGCTCGACATCCAGCCTGTCTCCTCGAGCAAATCGACCGGCCTCACGCCATACATCTTGAGGCAGAACTGCTCTTCGTCCTCGGTCTCGCAGAGGTGCGTGTGCAGCTGGCAGTCGTAGCGCTCGGCAAGCCGCGCGCTTTCCATCATGAGATCCTTAGAGATCGTGAACGGCGAACACGGCGCGAGCGCGACGCGCAAATGTGCGCCTTGCTTCGGATCGTGGAACAGCTTCAGGACCCGCTCGCTGTCGGCAAGAATCGTCTCTTCGTCCTGCACCACACTGTCGGGCGGGAGGCCGCCGTCCTTCTCGGACAGGTTCATCGACCCGCGCGAGACGGTCATGCGCATGCCAAGGGCGCGCGCCTCCTCGACCTCGATATCGACCGCGTTCTCGAGGCCCTGCGGGTAGAGATAATGATGATCGGCGGCGGTGGTGCAGCCCGAAAGCATGAGCTCAGTGAGGGCGAGCCGAGACGCGATCCGCAAGTGATTGGGCTTGAGCCGCGCCCAAATCGGATAGAGCGCGACGAGCCAGGGGAACAGCGGCTTGTTGATGGCCGAAGGATGGGCGCGGGTCAGCGTCTGGTAGAAATGGTGGTGCGTGTTGACGAGCCCCGGCAGCCCGACGTGCCGGGAAGCGTCGAACGTCGCGTCGATTCGCTCCGGCGTCTTGCCTTTTCCTACGCGCTCAGCGATTCGCGTCCCTTCGACCACGAGCCCGCGCTCGGCGCCGTCGGCAAAGATCGCCAACGGGTCTTTGATCCAAAGCCGCATCGCGCCCGCCCCGCTCTTTCAGCCGTTCCTCAATTGGGAATCGGCTGAGGCTCATGTCAATGGCGGGCGGGGCGAAAATCGCCGACGGCGCGATTTTCCCTTGTTCGCTCACATCGGCGGGTCGACGCCGTTGGTGCCGACGACAACGAAGCCTGCGGCGAGCGCGCCGTCGTCGCCGCGCTGGGCGGGAACGAAGACGGTCGCGCCGGGCTTGAGGTCCGCCTCGGTCGCCGGGCCGAAAGTGACGATCGGAACGCCGTCGGGAATCGCGATTTTCTTCTCCTTGCCGCCGCTATAGGACAGATCGAGGGTCCGCCCATCGACGCCCTTGACCGCGTTGGTGACGGTCGCATTGGTCATCGTGCTCTTCGGCTTCAGGTCCCAAGGATAACTGCCCTCGCCGGTTCCTTTCATCGCAGGCGGAAAGACCAGCACCTCGACGGCCCCGTCTCCTCCGGCCGATGTGGGGAGCGACGCGATACCGACGAAATCCCCAGGCTTGATGTCCTCCAGCGACGCCTTGGCGACGCCGGCCATCTTCCAGCCGGGCTTCAGCATCAGCATCGCGTTCGGGCCTTCGCGGGTCTTCACCGTGAGCGTCGATCCGTCGAGACCAACGATCGTTCCACGCACCCGGACGTTCTCCGCCGCCTGCGCGGGAGATAGGACCGCGATTGCGAGGAACGCTGCGGCTGCACTGGCGCCGCAGAGCGCCTGGGCTAATTTCAGATTCATTTTTGAGATCTCCACGTTGGTCTATCACAATCGCTTGTTGCGACGCCCGGCGCAATCGACCAGGACCTCCGCCCTGGGCATCGCGTGATAACGGTCGAAGCCCGCGTTTTATTCGGCGCCGCGAAAGATTTTGCGTTTTTCGTAATGGCATTCGTTGAACCGGGGTTACCTCCCCCGCTGCGCGTGGCAGGATAGCATCGCCTTACCCCGCGGCCCTCCCCTTCGGGGTAAAATGATGCTGTGCATGCCAATCCCTTATACCTCCCGCTTGGTCGCTCCGCGGGCGCTCACAACCTCCGCGTAGCGATCGCGAATGATCGCCATTTTGGCGATCCCCGTCATCGCCGAACCCGCGTCGAGATTAAGGCGGAACCCGGCGATCTGATCCGCATGCGAGGCCTGGCGGCGCGCGTCGTTGGGCGTGTGGCCGTGGACGACGAAGAAGCCGCTGAAACCGTCCGGCCCCGGACGATGCTCGAGAAATGGCCGGCGCACCCATGCCCAATGACGATCTTCGTCGAGCTTGGCGAGCGGAATGTTCCAGGGAGCGGCAAGAAACGTTTCGAGTTCGACTTCCGGGTTGACGCCCGCGTGGACGAACAGAACCTGGCCGGAGCGCCAGCTTGCACGAGAGGACGCAAGCCAGGCGCGGATGCGCGGCGGAAGCGACGCGCGCGCCTCGGCCAGCAGATCGTCGAGAGACTCGGGCAACTCCTCGGTCTTGAGAAATTCCGCCACTGTCCGGTCGCCGCCATTGGCGAGCCAGGTGTCGAACGCGTCGATCGCGTCGTCCCAAGGGGTCTCGGGATCGAGCGCGAGCCGCATCATCGTCTCATGGTTGCCCATGAGCGCGATCGCCTCATCGGCGCCGACGCGCGCTTTCGCAGCCATCGCAAGATCGATCGTGCCGAGACTGTCGGGCCCGCGGTCGACGAAATCGCCGACAAAGACGATCGTGCGCTTGTCGCGCAGCTTGGGCTCCCGCGCCGCCTCGTCGATGAGCGCAACGAGGAGATCGCTGCGGCCGTGAATGTCGCCCACGGCAAAGATCTCCGCATCCGGACTTACGCCCAGCGGCAGCGAAAATCCTCGACGCTCGACCACCACGGACATGACACGACACCCGGCGCACGGGAACGCGCAGCAGCATTGCACGTCCACACCTGCGCACGCTAGGATCGCGCCCATGTTCCTTGAGTTTTTCGCCAACCTGCGTCAGGCGCACGTGCCGGCGACGCCGCGCGAATATCTCGATCTTATGCGCGCGCTTGAGGGCGATCTGGCGCAGATGTCAGTCGACGAATTCTATCGCCTCGCGCGCGCGCTTCTGGTCAAGGACGAACCCAATCTTGACAGGTTCGATGTCGTCTTCGCCGCCACCTTCAAGGGGGTTCTAAGCGTAGCCGCCGCGGTCGAGGCCCGGGACCTGCCGGAGGAATGGCTGCGCCGAATGATGGAGCGCTATCTCAGTCCCGAGGAACGGGCTGAGATCGAGAAGCTCGGTTTCGACAAGCTCATGGAGACGCTACGCGAGCGCCTCACCGAGCAAAAGGGCCGCCATCAGGGCGGTTCGAAATGGATCGGCACAGGCGGGACGTCGCCGTTCGGCGCCTATGGCGACCATCCCGAGGGCGTGCGCATCGGCCAGGACAAAGGCCGCCGGGGCAGCGCCGTCAAGGTCTGGGACCGCCGGGAGTTCAAGGACTTCGACGGCGACGCGGAACTCGGGCCACGGAACATCAAGCTGGCGCTGCGACGGCTTCGGCGATTCGCCCGCGAGGGCATGGCGGAAGAGCTCGATCTGGACGGTACGATCCGGTCGACCGCGGACAAAGGCTATATCGACGTCCAGCTGAGGCCCGAACGCCGCAACGCCGTCAAGGTGCTCTTGTTTCTCGACGTCGGCGGCTCGATGGATTGGCACGTGGAAGCGGCCGAGCAGCTATTCTCCGCCGCAAAAAGCCAATTCAAGCGGCTCGACCATTTCTACTTCCACAACTGCCTCTACGAGAGTGTGTGGAAGAACAACCGCCGGCGGCACGACGAGCGCCTGCCGACGCGCGACCTCATCAATTCGTACCGCCGCGATTATCGCGTCGTCTTCGTCGGCGATGCTTCAATGAGCCCGCACGAGATCATGGCCCCCGGCGGCTCGGTCGAGCATCTCAATCCGGAACCCGGAAGAGTGTGGCTCGAGCGCGCGATTCTCGCCTGGCCGCGCACGGTGTGGATCAATCCGACGCCGCCGAGCGCCTGGGAACATTCGCTGTCGACAACGATGATCGCCGAAATCTTTCACCATCGCATGTTTCCGCTGACCCCCGACGGGGTCGAAGCGGCGATGCGGGCGCTGGCCGCCTGACGCTCAAACTTTTGTGATCGGCGCGTCATTCCCTGACCACCAGCACCGAACATTGGGCGTGGCGCACGATCGTCTTGGCGTTCGAGCCGAGCAGGTAGTCGGACATGACAGGACGATGGGAACCGACCACGATAAGGTCGGCGTCCCATTCGGACGCTTCCTCCAGGAGTTCGTGATAGATCCCGCCCGCCCGCGTCGCGGCGCTCTTGCGCTCGGCCGGCAGATCGACGCTGACGAGAATCGCGTCGAGCGCCTCCTTGGCCCGCTTCGCCTGCTCGACGTCGAAATCGACAGGCACATATTCCATGAAAGTGGCCGGTATGACCGGCTGGACGTTGACCAGCCTCACTTCGCCGCCGCCCGCCTTCGCCAGCTCCACCGCCTGCGTCAGCCCCTTCGGAGTTGGCGCCGGCTCGGCGAGATCGACTGCGAGAACGATGCGCTTGTACATGACAATCCTCCCTCGGCGCCGGCGCCGGCGCTCGGACCCGTCCCGACGCTTGAAGGTGAGGCGCTCTTTACTGTCTGGCAAGTCTGGTGAGGCAAATAGCCTCAGGCCTGGACGAGTGGCCTCGCGCGCCGGCCGGCCGGTCGCGACGCCAGGCGGGAGGATAGTCATTGTTCCTTCGCCGATGGATCGTTATAAGGCCGCGAAATTCCACGCGGAAATAGGAATCGCCAATGAACGACGTGTCCGTTGAAAGTTATAAGCCGTCGGACGACGAACCGTTCATGAACGACCGACAACGCGAGTATTTCCGCCGCAAGCTGATCGCCTGGCGCGAATCGATTCTGGCCGAGAGTCGCGACACGCTGACCGCCCTGCAGCAGGAAAGCGAAAACCACCCCGACTTCGCCGACCGAGCGTCTTCGGAAACCGACCGCGCGATCGAGCTGCGCGCCCGCGACCGCCAACGCAAATTGATCGCCAAGATCGAGGCCGCGTTGGCCCGCATCGACGACGGCACCTACGGCTATTGCGTTGAAACCGGCGATCCCATCTCGCTCAGGCGCCTCGACGCGCGTCCGATCGCGACTCTCTCGGTCGAGGCGCAGGAGCGCCACGAACGGCGCGAGCGGATTTATCGCGACGAGTGATTCGCTGGCCCCCAGTCGCGGCGACGACGGGGCCGCCGCCAGCCTCGTGCGCCGTCAACGCCGCTTACGCAGGGAGAGTCATCGGCGCGATTGGCGGGGGATCGATGGCGCCGTCTTCGACGGCTATCGACCGCCGCAGCGCCGGCGGCTCGTTTAATCGGGCTTTTCGCGGCCGAGCAGACGCGCCATTTCCGCTTCGAGCGAATCGAGATCGGCGAAAGGATCGTCGACTTTCGGCGGCGCCTTGCCGCCCGGCGTGGCGTTCGTCTTGTCGGCTGGCGAACGTGAGTCGGCTAGTTTTTGCGGCCCCTCGGACGCCGGCGCCGCGGGCGGCGTCTTCAGCGCAGGCCGCGCTTGGGCCAAGAAGGCCGCGCTGGCCGGCGGGACATTCGTCACTGTCGGCGCCGAGGGCGGCTCGGTTTTCACCGTTGCGGCGGCCGGCTCCGGTTTCGCGGGCGCCGCTGCCGGCTCCGGTTTCTCCAGACGGCGCGGCGGAGCGGGCGCGACAGGAGACGGGGCCGGCGGATTGCCCGGGCCTCTCGCGGGAGCCGTTTCCGTGGCGCGAACCGTGGCCCCGCGATTCGGCGAGGCGTTGGCGGGGATAATCGGCGGGGGCATCGTCGCACGCGGCTGCGCGGGACGCGGCTCCGCCTGACGCGGCGGTGAACTCGCCGGCGCCGGTTGGGCGGGCTCCGCCGCTTGCGTTGCCGCCGGCGGACCGGAGGCCGGCCGCGCCGGTTCGGGGGCGATCGGTTTGGGCGCAGGAACGGGCGCAGACGCCTGCTGGGCGAGAACGGGGGCGGAAACGGCAGCGGTCGCCTGGGCGGGAACGGCAGCGGGCGCTTGGGCGGGAGGGGGAGCGGTCACTTGGGCGGGAGGGGGCGCCTTCGCGATCGGCGGCGCCGCGGGCGGGGCGGTCGGCGCAGCCGGGGCCGGCGCTTGCAGCACAGCGGCGGTCGGAGCGATCGGCGGCGCCGGGGCGGGTGCCGGCGGCGAAGCCGGCGCCTTGGCCGCGACCTTCGCCGGCGCTTCGGCGGGGGCTGACGCAGCGAGCGGGGCTTCGGTCCGCCGCACCGGGGCGCTCGGCGCGAGCAGAGGCGAAGCCTGGTTGCTTTCGCGCGCCGTGGCCACCGCGCGATTGATCTGCGACTCGACCAGAACGTCGTTCGGTCCGCCGATCATGACAAGATGTTCGACATTGTCGCGCCGGACCAGCACCAGCTGCCGCTGTCCGTCGAGGCTGAAGGCGTCGACCAGCCCGAGCCTCGGCTGGCGGGTCCGTCCGCCCGGAACGCGCAGCCGATGAGCGAACGCCAAACGGTAAAAAATCGCGAGCACGATGAGGGCGGCGATGCCGCAAGCCGCGAGGAATCCGATCTGGAGGACCCGACTGTCCGCGAACGGAAGCTCATTCAACCACTGCATGCCCAATCCAACACTTCCGCCGCCGAGCGCGACAAACCGCTCTTCAAATCCGCCAGCCGAACGATGGTTTAGCCTGCGCCCAAGAAGCAAGATCGCGGTGCCCAGTGACCGGCCTGGCGCGCGGTCTGGGCTGCGCCGAATCCGATCGACTCGCGCGCATGTCACATTTCATAACAAAATGCGAACCCGTTGAAAACTGCGGCCCTCACCGCATTTTCGCCCAGGTTGAGCGGCCTGCCGTCGAGACATCGCCCGAAGCCCATGGTAGCACAAACGCGACGGGGACCGAGTCGGCGCGCGCATTCGTCCATGTCGACGGCAATGTCCTTGGGGGTAATGATCCTCAAATGAAATCTCCGCCGCCCCCACCGGTGGACAGAATCGAGCGAACGGTCAATCCGGTCGCGCTGACTATCCTCCTCGTCTGTCTCGCCGGCGCGCTTCTGGCCCTGTGGCTTGCGCCGAACGCCATCGGCGCGACGCTGATGACCTGGATGATCGTCATCCTCGCCATCTGCGGCGCCTTCGGATTGCTGCTCTACGCCTTCGGCTTGTTGCAGTTGCCGACCCGCGCGGCGCGCTTCGACACCACCAAGGCGATCGCCGACTCCAGTCCCGACGGCGTCCTCGTCACCGACCGTGAATCGCGAATCATCTACGCCAACGACGCCTACCGCGCGCTTTCCGGCGCGCCCGCAGCGAGCGATCTGCGTCCGGTCGAACGCCTGTTCACCGGCTCGCCGGACGTCTCGGAGTCCGTCTATCGCCTGTCGCAGGCGGCGAAATCCGGCGGCCGCGCGAGCGAGGATCTTCGTCTTGCGCCTCCACCGAGCGGCGAGGGCGAGGTCGCCTGGTACCGTATCCGCGTTCGTCCGCTCGAGGGCGTCGCGAGAGACGGCCTGATGGTGTGGACGGTCTCGGATGAGACGCGCGACCACGACCGGCACGAAACCTTCTTCCAGGACCTTCAGCACGCGATCGACTATCTCGACCATGCGCCGGCCGGCTTTTTTTCGGCCGAGCCCGACGGCGCGATCGCCCATATGAACGCCACCTTGGCCGGCTGGCTCGACTATGATCTCGCCCAGTTCAGCGTCGGCCGGCTCAAGATCGACGACATCGTCGCTGGGGACGGCGGCGCTATGCTGGCCATGATGTCCGGCCCGCCGGGCGAAGTGACGACGCAGCAATTCGATGTCGACCTCAAGCCCCGCCAGGGCCGGCTGCTTCCCGCGCGCATCTTGCATAAGGTCGCCTTTTCCGGCGACGGGACGGCTGGCCCCTCCCGTTCGCTGGTGATCAATCGCGCTCCCGGCGAAATCAAAGGCGAGGACCTGCGCGCGGCGGAGGTGCGCTTCGCCCGCATTTTCAATTCGACCCCGGTGGCGATCGCGGCCGTGGACGCCGCAGGCGCAGTGCTGCGCCCCAACGCCGCGTTTGCGCGCCTCGCCCAGACCGCGTCCAAGAGCGACGCCACCAAGAGACGGCTATCGATTTTCGACCTCGTCGCCGAGCGCGATCGCGCCGCCTTGAGCGCATCGATCGAGGCGGCGGCCCAGGGCAATGGCGAGATCGCGCCTCTCGACGTCTCGCTCGAGGGGGCGGGGCCTGCGCGTTCGGCTCGGCTGTTCGTCTCGGCCGCCGACCCGCGCAGCGACGAGGGCGCGTGCGCGACCATCTTCGCCCTCGACACCACCGAGCAGCGCACCCTGCAAGAGAACCTGGTGCAAAGCCAGAAGATGCAGGCCATCGGCCAGCTCGCCGGCGGTGTCGCGCACGACTTCAACAACGTGCTGACCGCGATCATCGGCTATTCCGATCTCCTGCTCTCCAACCACCGCCCGACCGACCCGTCCTTCCAGGACATCATGCAGATCAAGCAGAACGCCAATCGGGCGGCGGGGCTGGTGCGGCAATTGCTCGCCTTTTCGCGCCGTCAGACTTTGCGCCCCCAGACGCTGCAGCTCAACGACGTATTGTCGGAATTGCAGATGCTGCTGCGCCGGCTGGTCGGCGAGACGATCCAACTCGACGTCGTCTACGGGCGCGACTTGTGGCAGGTGAAGGCCGACCTCAACCAGTTCGAGCAAGTGATCGTCAATCTCGTCGTCAATGCCCGCGACGCCATTCGCGACGGCGGCAAGATCACGCTGCGCACGCGCAACTTTCCCGCCGCCGAATGCGGGGAGTTGAAAGAGGTGGAGGTCGTCCCAGCCGATTACGTGCTGGTCGAGGTCGAGGACACAGGTCACGGCATTCCGCCCGAGGTCCGGACCAAGATCTTCGAACCGTTCTTCACCACCAAGGACGTCGGCAAAGGCACCGGCCTTGGCTTGTCGATGGTCTACGGCATCATCAAGCAGACGGGGGGGTATGTGTTCTGCGAGAGCGAGCCGGGCGCCGGGGCGACGTTTCGCATTCTGCTTCCCCGGCGC
>Ga0209624_10001823_pt1 | contig 16313 bp, 14 predicted proteins | sample JacPinW_OM2H0_O1_FD_188565 | JGI IMG/M metagenome (GOLD analysis project Ga0209624, IMG submission 188565) | Forest soil microbial communities from Algoma, Ontario, Canada - Jack Pine, Ontario site 1_JW_OM2H0_O1 (SPAdes) (version 2) | ecosystem: Environmental > Terrestrial > Soil > Boreal...
CTACATTGATGAGGCCCGCGCCGCCAACATCAAACCCATCCTCGTCACACCAATCACTCGCCGCTACTTCGAGGCCGACGGCAAGATCCACTCCGACCTCGCCGCGCACTCCGACACCATGAAGCGCGTCGCCGCCGAGATGAAGGTCCCGCTCATCGACCTCCACCGCGACAGCATCGCCTACCTCGACAAGATCGGCGAAAAAGAAGGCAACACCCTCGCCATCACCAAAAAAGACGACGACGGCAAAACCATCTTCGACAAAACCCACCTCGACTGGAAGGGCTCCTACGTCTTCGGCCGCATCGTCGCCGTCGACATGGGCAAAGCCGCTCCCGAGCTCGCAAAATACATCAAGCCTGAAGCCGCAACCCTCCCGCCCGAAGGCGTCAAGGCCATGAAAATCATCGAAGGTGGCCCTGTCAAAATCGTTCTCGTCGGCGATTCCACCGTTAACGCCGAAGGCGGCTGGGGCAAAGGGTTCTGCGCCATCATGACCTCTAACGTAACCTGCATCAACAATGCCCTCAACGGCCGCAGCTCCAAGAGCTTCATCGACGAAGGAGCCTGGGCCAAAGCCCTCGCCGAAAAAGGCGACTATTACCTCATCCAATTTGGCCACAATGACATGAAGGGCAAAGGCCCCGAGCGCGAGACCGACCCCGAGACCACCTACGCCGCCTATATCCGCCGCTACATCCGCGACACCCGCGCAATCGGAGCGATCCCCGTAGTCGTCACCTCGCTCTCACGCAGAAACTACCGCGACGGCAAGCTCGTCGAAGACCTCAACGCCTACTCCGCCGCAGCCAAGCGCGTCGGCATGGAAGAAAATGTAACCGTCATCGACCTTAATGCCATGTCCACCAAACTCCTCGAAGGCATGACGCAGGAGCAGGCCGATCAGTTCGACGCCACCGGCCACGCCGACCAGCGCGCGGAAAACCAGAAGACCACTCTCGATCGCACCCATCTCAACGAGAAAGGCCAGATGCTCTTCGGCCGCATGGTCGCCGACACCCTCGTCCGCACCCAGGTCGAACTTGGCCCCGACGTCATTGGTGAACCAGCAAAACCAAAGGCCACCGGGCCGTAATAGACCACTCCGCCGCGAAGCTCCATGCAGCGGTAGAATCTTCCCTACGTGGCTGGTTTCAGTCGCTATCAAGGACGCTTCACACCTTCCGGACGTTTGCCCGACTGGAGCTTGTGGCTATGCCTTCCTCTCAAAAACTCGACACTCACCACAAAGCGCTCACTATTAATCTCGATACATCCAAATTCGGTTCTTTCGCCGAAATCGGTGCCGGACAGGAGGTCGCGCGTTGGTTCCTTCTCGTGGGAGCGGCTTCCGGCACGGTGGCTAAAACCATCTCCGCATACGACAAGGAAGTCAGCGACGATCTCTACGGCTCCGGGTCGCGCTACGTATCCAAAGAGCGCCTCGCCGCGATGTTGGACAGCGAATGGACCCAACTTCTCGCGCAATTGGGCAAAATCCGTGGGGCGCAGACCCGGTTTTTCTGCTTTGTCGATACCGTCTCCGCACGCAACTTCGCCGGAACCAACGACCCGAATGGATGGATGGGTCTCCGGTTCCAGTTGCAGCCCGGTGGTGCTCCCAACGACATCCTGCTGCATATCAATATGCGCGATCCATCAAATGTCCTCCAGCAGCAAGCCATCGGTATTCTGGGAGTCAACCTCATCTACTCCGCGCTTTACGAAGCGCAAACCAGGGAATCATTTCTGGAAAGCCTGGCACAGGACGTCGTCTCGGAGCGAATCGAGATCGACTACATGGATATTAGCGGGCCGGCATTCGAGGGTTGGGATCGACGTGCTCTGCTGGTGCAACTGGTTCGTGCGGGATTCGCTGAGGCGGTATTTTTTCCGGCAAGAGGCTCCCCTGTTCCCCCTACCGACGTTCTCCACAAAAAAGCCATCGTGCTTGCACCGGGACACTTCGGCCACACCGAGGCCGCTCACGCGAGCGTTCATTTCCGATTATTAGCTTCGGCAATTCAGGAGCTTCAGAAGGACCTCGGAGAGGCAAAATCGCCGCCCTCTGGTTTTTTTTGCCTCACCGTCGCTCCGCCCGCGCCGGACCAGCCAGCCCCCGAAATTCCCGACCTGCTTCGCCGCATCGATGCGCTTCTCGCCGGCGGCGACGTGCTGCTTTTTCGTAGACCCGAGCTCTACCACATGACTGCTCTCGTAAACCGACATACGCAGGAGCCGGTACGCTTCGTCGGAGGTCTTTCCCTGGTGATTCGAGCGTTTGAAGACATCTACGCCAATCTCCAGGGCAAACTTCTGGAGGCCCTCGGACGTCTCTTCGCCGAGAATGTTCGTGTCTACCTTTATCCAATGACAGTCGCCGATCTGCAGGAATCGCTGAAGAGTGCTTCCGTTAACGGCTGGGAGTGGAGTGAGACGAATGGATGGGTTTCCGCGAGCCAGCTCCATCGCGCGCCACCCCTCGGACATCTTTACGACTATCTTCTTGCCAGCAACTTTTATGTCCCGATGCCCCTCCCTGTTGAGGCATCAGATCCTAAGGAGAGCCAAAGATCGGTCGCTGCACGTGGCATCGCTTTGCCCTAAACGCAACCGGCCCATTAGCACCGTTTACATTGCCTTTTGCTCCCACCCCCTGCCACTGATAAACTAAAAGTTCTGCGCCGCGACTTCGCGCGACAGGCTCTCTCAAAGCGGCCCAACCGCACGAGCTCATAAAGGAAATAGACAACCAGTGGATCAGCAGACAAAGAAAGCCCTTAAGCACGACCAGTTCGTCGACACCACCACCCACGGCCTCGAATGGGCCAAGGAAAACCGCCGCTCTGTGATCATGACCAGCTCCATAGTGCTGGCGGCGCTCCTCATCGTTGTCATCGGCGCGCTCATCTACAACAACCGCTCGGAGGCTGCCTCCGTAGCCTTCGGCCAGGCGATGCAGGCCTACCAGACACCCGTCGCCGACCCCGGTCAGCCCGTGCCTCCAGGCATCAAGACCTACCCCTCCGTGGCCGCCCGCGCCAAGGCCGCCAACGACCTATTCGCGGGCGTGGCGGACAAATACGGCATGACTCCCGACGGCAAAAACGCCCGCTACTTCACCGGGCTCACCTACATGGAGCAGGGCAAGAACGACCAGGCTGAGGCCACGCTCAAGCAGGTAGCCGACGGCTTCAACGGCGATCTCGCCGCATTGGCAAAGCTCTCACTCGCCCAGATCTATCGGCAGACCAATCGCGACCCGCAGGCCATTGACCTCTACAACGAGCTCACCGCCAAGCCAACCACCACCGTCCCCAGCGGCCTCGCCCAGTTGCAGCTTGCGGAACTCTATGAGTCCGAGAACAAGCCCGACCTGGCCAAGAAGATCTACGCCCAGCTCAAAGACAAGGACCCCAAGGGTCCGGCCGGAGCGCTTGCCGCCCAGAAGCTGAATCCCACCCCAACCGGCGGCCAGTAACCGTCGACCTCTGCGCGAGTACTATCAGGACAAAAGGGGCCCGGCTAAGGTCGGGCCCCTTTATTTTTCGGCAATAAATACTTTGGCTAACCAAAGCGTTTGAGCAAATCAACAGCGACAAAAATAAGTAGTCCGATACCTGCTACACCCAAGATTGGACGAAGCCGTGGGCTCACGCTCCAAAGGTTAACATGGCCCTTATGGGTCGTCCGGCCTGTTCCAGTAATGGCCGCCTCCAGACAGGTGAGTGCGGCGGCGAATCCAAAGAAATCAACCCACGGCGATAAGGTCATGTCAGCCATCCTCTCAGGCTACTCCAGTGGGGGATGCCGTGACAGGGCAATGAAGTTATTTTCTCCATAAGTCGTTATTTTTCAATTAGTTGCATTTTCTTTCTTCAACAACAGCCCAGAAATCACTTGTCAAGCCCAAAGACCAACTAACTATAACAAAACAAGCCACATCTCATTGGCATTTTAGTTAGCTCCAACAAGCTATACTGAATATATAGATGGGAAACGAGATAGCTCCGGCCATCCGCCGGGGGCTATCTCTTTTGTAAAGAATACTTTGCGTGTAACTGGTTTATTATGAATACTTTGCAGGTCTAGTCACTAAGTAAGTTGCATGGATTCAATACTTTGCGAGCTAAAGGGGGGACCGCCCTATTCGTCATGAAAGGGGTCCGTTCGGCCATCTCGTACTCTCACAGCAGCCTCTGCGTCGGTCCGAAGCTTGGTCAGAATACTCCACTGATCGTGATCCTTGGGAGGCCCGACCCAGACAGGCAGCGGCATCCGGAGGTACTTCGAAAGGGCCACCGCATGCGGCTCATAAAGAGCACGGATCGTATCCAGTCGTCTCGCCGCCGCCGGGTCGCCGCACAACAGCAGCTTGTCATGACCAAGTGCCTCGCACAGGCGATAAAAATCCTTAGCGGGAAGTCGGTCGACCTCGATGGGAAGTGGTTGATAACCAGGGCGGTGAAAGACCTGGTTGAGGTCGACAAGCGCATGCCGCGCCATCACAAAGGTGAGCTGTGCCTGCCGTGACGAGTCGCCCTCAATCACCGCGATGAGCAGCGAGCAGGTATCGAGTATAGACACCAGCGCTGAGAGCCAGCTCTGGTTGTCATGCTGCGACCGGTAGTAGCAGAGAATTGGGTAAGAGATGTGCGACTCCAGTATCTCGGCGGCCCATCGCTCCCATTCCGCGAGCAGTGTGGTAATCGCTTCCTGCCCGCCCTCAAACGCATGTCTGCGAAACAACTCTGCCGCATTGGGCGGCGATCCGGCACGCGAGTCCAGAAGCGCAACGCTCACCTCGCGCCGCGAAAACGCCTGGTAGAGCACAGGCAGATAGCCGATAACGAGCGCAACAAAACCTAGACCGACGCCAGATTCGAAGATAATCAGCGCGCGGGCGTACAAACTGTGCGGCACGACATCACCAAGGCCGAGAGTAAACAACGTAGTTCCACTGACATAGAAGTCGGTGCCGAATTGTGCCCACGCACTGGTGCTATGTCCCATCATGACGTCGCCAAAAGGAGAACGCATGGAGAAATAGAACATCGCAAAGCCGGAGATCAACAGGAGTGCCCAGAGCAGCAACAGCAAAAGCAGCGATAACGGCCCATAGATGCTGTAGATCTGCTCCCGTACCTTGCTGTTGCGGGAGCGCTCAGCCATCGCCACCCATGGCGCCCAGGTCGTGATGAAGAAGATTTTCGTAATCTGAAATCGACCCGTTGGCCGCCGCGGCAAAATGATGGTTTGAAAGGCGTCCAGTGCGACTCCCAGGCAGCAGAACAGTCCGGCAATGAACGCGATAACGTGCAAAGGCATCCTTCTTCGCTCAAGAGTGAGCAAACCTTTGTCCACCTTATCAGAGGGGTGCCACTAACCCTTTCAGAACACCGGAGAGCTAGTGCAGAACAAGGTATGACCAACTGATGTTTTGCGATTCATGATAGTTTCGCGGAAGTTTCGTCGATTTTCTGATAATCGGGCTGAAACAAAAGGTGTTCAAGGAGAAATCTTAAGAACCTTAATTTTCATTCGACAACAAACTTTTTCAGGCCTAAGCTTAATTTCATCACTCCACCCTTCAATTGGAGTCGGCAAAAATCGAGAGGAGGGACTAATGCAACGAGTTCTGGTAGTCGATGACGATCGTCTGGTTGCCGATACACTGACCCTCATCTTCGAAAGAAATGGTTTTGCTGCCAAGGCGGTTTACTCGGCGGATGAGGCGCTTCGGTGCGCCCGCGAATTTGGACCGGATCTTCTGCTTTGCGACGTCACCATGCCCGGTCGCGACGGATTGTCCTTGGTGGCGGACATGACGCGCGAGCTGCCTGCCTGCCGGATCCTCGTGTTGACTGGCTTTTACTCCAATGTGAGGAACGTTCGCGAGCATGCGCGCAAGCTCTCGCGGCCTCTGGGTATCCTCACCAAACCCTGCCAGCCCACCGATTTGCTGCGCGAAGCGGCCGCATTGCTGGCGACAGCCTAGAGAAGAAATGATGCAGGACCTCGGCCGGACCCTGATCTTTCTCGGAGGAGTTCTTGCGCTTGTAGGTCTCGTGATCCTTTCGCTTAACAAGATGCATCTTCCCCTGGGCCGACTTCCCGGCGACTTTAAATGGCAAGGTCGCGGATGGTCGGTGGCCTTTCCACTCGCTACTTCCATCCTCGTAAGTGTGCTGCTTAGCCTGCTCTTATGGATTGTCGGCCGGTGGCGCCGATAGCTGCTGGACCCCACGCCGCGATGCTAGACTCAGGCGGTATGCCAAGAAGTGAAGACCATCCTCCGACCCTGGCCAGCCTGCGAACGCGACGAGGTATTGGCCGAGCAAGGAGATCCCCCCCCCCTGCCGCTCCAAAGGAGGACTTGGCCGCGCAGTCTGATCTCTTCGGTTCACTCGCAGTGGACCGAGTCGATGACTTTCTGCCGGTTGCGGCTGAAGTTTCGTCTGAGAAACCTCCGACTCCTATAGGTTGGCAGCGAAACGTAGCAGTGCCCCCCGCGGGCGCCGCAGAGCTTCGCGTATGGAGCGTGCGTGGGTTAGTGCTCGACATCCAGAGACACGTTGAAAACAAATACGAGAATGTTTGGGTGGAAGGCGAGATTTCGAACTGCCGGATTGCGCCTTCGGGCCATGTCTATTTCACGCTCAAGGACGATGAGGCGCAGCTGCCCGTCGTTCTGTTTCGAAGGCAGGTCGGGCTGCTGCGCTTTCGGCTGACCGACGGTCTTGCTGTATGGGTTCGCGGACGGGTATCGCTGTATGAGAGCCGAGGCCAACTGCAACTCATCGCAGAGACGATCGAGCCTCGCGGCGCAGGTGCGCTTCAGCTGGCCTTTGAGCAGTTGAAGGCGCGGTTGCTTGCAGAGGGTTTGTTCGATGCTGCACGGAAGCGTCCATTGCCCGCGTTCCCGAAATGTATTGGCGTTGTGACGTCGCCGGCGGGCGCTGTGATCCGCGATATCCTTACAATTGTGCGGCGGCGCCACGCGCGGTTGAACCTGTTGATTTATCCGGCTACGATGCAAGGGGTCTCGAGTCCGGATTCGGTTGCTGACGGTATTCGATGGTTCAACGCGAATTCGTCGCTGGTGGATCTGATCGTCATTGCGCGTGGTGGAGGCTCCCCGGAAGATCTCGCAGGGTTCAACGACGAGGCGCTCGCGCGAGCAATTGCTGGCTCTGCACTTCCTGTGCTGTCGGCAATTGGACATGAGACTGACTTTACGATTGCAGACTTTGCCGCCGATCTTCGTGCGCCGACTCCGTCGGCAGCAGCAGAGCTGATTACAACTGCGCAACACCGCGTTGAGGAGCGGATTGACGCACTGGCTTCGCGCGCGCAGCGGGCCGGACACTTCCATCTGATCCAGGCTCGTGAGAGACTGACTCGCCTCTCTGCCGAAGCTGTGTTGGACCGGCTTCGTGATTCGGTGAGTCGCCGCGGCCAAAGGCTGGATGAGCTTCGGCTTCGGCTGGAGGCGCTCGCGGAGAGAAGGCTACGCGCTGCCGCTCAGAGACACTCCTGGTTTGCGGAACGCTTGCGCAAGCGGGAATTGACCGAACGACTTGCCGCGACGCAACGAAGATTGCAAAACCTCGACCAATCTCTACGCGTGTGGGCGACCGGGACGGTTGTTGCACGGCGCTCGCGTTGGAGCCGGGCGAGTGCCCGTCTGGAAGTGCTTTCACCGCTTGCCGTGCTGTCGCGAGGCTATGCTCTTGTCTATTCTGCAGACGGGAGATTGCTGCGCGCCGCCGCCGAGACTTCAGCAGGCCAAACGATCCGAGCACGTCTGGGGCGTGGGACGGTGGAAGCGGATGTGACTAGTACGACAATGAACGAACCAACTCCGGGGGAGAAGCGCAACCGATGAAGAAATTATTTGGAACTGACGGCATACGAGGCGTTGCCGGAAAGGCCCCCCTGGATTCAGCGACCGTCCACGCGATTGGACTTGCCTTGGCGCATAGTCTTGGGAAAAATGTGCTCGCTCCTCGGGTTTTGCTAGGTATGGACACACGCGAGTCCAGCGAATGGATTGGCGCGACCCTGACCGCTGGTCTAGTTGCAGGGGGAGCGTCTGTTGAGAGTGCAGGTGTGATCACAACGCCCGCAATTGCGTTTCTCACGCACAAACATGGGTTCGCCGCGGGAGTGGTTATCTCGGCTTCGCACAATCCATGGCAAGATAACGGGATCAAGCTCTTCGGTTCTGACGGCTATAAGCTTCCCGACGCGATTGAGGTTGCGATCGAGGATGAGATATTTCGTCAGCTTGCTGACTTGAAGACTCCCAGCCAACAGTTGTTGCCTCCTGAAGTGAATGAGGCCGACCGTGCGGAGTATGTTCATTTTTTGTTGGCGTCAGTGCCGGGATTGTCTCTTGCGGGACGCCGCATCGTGATTGATTGTGCGAACGGGGCGGCATCCCCGGTTGCGCCTCAGCTTTTTGCAGGGCTTGGAGGTGAGGTCATCATTACTCATGCGAGTCCTGACGGAAAGAACATCAACGAAAACTGCGGAGCACTACATCCTGAAATCGTTGCGGCCCAAGTGAAGCAATGTCGTGCTTCTATGGGGATTACATTTGACGGCGACGCAGATCGCGCTCTATTTGCCGATGAGAATGGCTGTGTAGTGAATGGCGACGCGATCCTGCTTCTGGCAGGGCGTGATCTACAGGCGCGTGGGTTGCTGACCAACTCGACGGTCGTAGCCACAACGATGTCGAACATGGGGCTGGAAGCGGCCCTGAAGCGCAACGGGATTCAGATGTTGCGGTCGGCGGTGGGCGACAAGTATGTCCTGGAACAAATGATCGCTACGGGTGCTGCGCTCGGGGGGGAGCAGTCGGGGCACATCATTTTTTCCGGACGGAGCACGACGGGCGATGGGCTTCTGACGGCACTCCTGCTGCTCGATATTGTCCATCGCAGCGGTAAGACGCTGGCTGAGTTGGTTGCCGACCTGAAGGTGTTTCCGCAGGTGATTGTGAATGTGAAGGTTCGGGAGAAGAGGCCGCTGGATGGAATTCCGGCGGTGGCGGCGGCAATTCGCGCGGCTGAAATGGAACTGGCAGATACTGGCAGGGTGGTGATTCGATATTCGGGCACGGAGGCGCTGGCGCGGGTAATGATTGAAGCGGAATCAGAGCCGCTGATGCGGCATCATGCCGATACGATTGCTGCAGCCATTCGGACTGAGTTGGGCATCTAACCAGGAACAGCAACAGAATCGAAGCGATGGAGAAAGAAGGAGCATGCAGATGACGACGAAGTCTACCCCTCTTAGTGAGCGACCGGCATGGAAGGCTCTGGGAGTTCACCATCAAAAGATTCAGGGGGTGCAGTTGAAGCAGTTGTTCGCGGATGATCCTGGGCGCGGGGATCGCTTCACGCTTGATGCAGCCGGGATATTTCTGGACTACTCGAAGAATCGGATTACGGATGAGACTGTGAACCTGCTGATTCAACTGGCTGAGGAGTCTGGGCTGCGGGCGCGGATTGACGCGATGTTTGGAGGGCAGAAGATCAACATTACGGAGAATCGTGCGGTATTGCATGTCGCTCTGCGTGCGCCGAAGGGCGAGTCGATCTTTGTGGATGGGGAGAATGTTGTGCCGGGTGTGCATGCCGTGCTGGACAAGATGGCTGCGTTTGCCGACCGGGTCCGCAGTGGGGCGTGGAAGGGACATACGGGCAAGCGGATTCGCAATGTAATCAATGTGGGGATTGGCGGATCGGATCTGGGCCCGGTGATGGCTTATGAAGCACTGAAGTATTACAGCCAGCGGGATATTACGTTTCGATTCGTCTCCAATGTGGACGGAACGGACTTTGCCGAGGCTGTGCGAGATATCAAGGCGGAGGAGACGCTATTTCTAATTGCGTCGAAGACATTCACAACGCTGGAGACGATGACGAATGCACATTCTGCGCGCGATTGGACTCTGACGGCGCTGGGCGGCGACGAGAAGGCAGTGGCGAAGCACTTTGTTGCGATATCGACGAATGCAAAAGAGGTCTCGAAGTTCGGGATCGATACGGCGAACATGTTTGAATTTTGGGACTGGGTAGGTGGGCGCTATTCGATGGATTCAGCGATTGGATTGTCCACGATGCTCGCGATTGGGCCGGATAACTTCCGGGAGATGCTGAGTGGATTTCATGAGATGGATGAGCATTTCCGGACGGCTCCGTTCGCTAACAATCTGCCAGTTCTGCTTGGATTGTTGACGGTATGGTACACGGACTTCTTCGATGCGCAGACGATGGCAGTGCTACCGTATGAGCAGTATCTGAAGCGATTTCCAGCGTATCTGCAGCAGTTGACGATGGAGAGCAATGGTAAGTATGTGACGCTGGATGGTACGCGCGTGGAGACGGAGACGGGACCGATCTACTGGGGCGAGCCGGGGACCAATGGGCAGCACTCGTTCTATCAACTCATCCACCAAGGGACGCGGTTGATTCCGTGTGACTTTATTGGGTTCTATAAGACGCTGAATCCTCTGGGAAGGCATCACGACTTGTTGATGGCGAATGTGTTTGCTCAGGCTGAAGCGCTTGCGTTTGGGAAGACGGCGGAACAGGTGAAGGCAGAGGGAACGCCTGACTGGCTGATTCCACATCGGGTGTTCGAGGGGAATCGTCCGTCGAATACGATCCTCGCGGAGCAGCTTACGCCAAAGCTGCTGGGCAAGTTGATCGCGTTGTACGAACATTCGGTGTTTACGCAGGGAACAATCTGGAACATCGACTCGTTCGATCAGTGGGGCGTTGAACTCGGTAAAGTGCTCGCGCAGAAGATCATTGGTGAGTTGGAGAGCGCAACAGAGCCTGCGATGACGCACGATACTTCGACGACAAACCTGATTCGGAGATATCGAAAGAATAAGTGACGTGAGTACTGTTGCGATCGATGCGCTGATTTTTTACCAACCGATTTTCTTGCAAGAGGAGTGAGTATGCAGCTTGGAATGCTGGGGCTGGGCAGGATGGGCGCGAATATGGTTCGGCGGTTGGTTGCGCACGGGCACGAATGCGTTGCGTTCGATCGATCGGCGGATGCCGTGGCTGAACTGGCCAAGGAAAATGGCGTTATGGGGGCTTCTTCGATTGAGGATTTTGTGAAGAAGCTGGCCAAGCCGCGTGCGGTGTGGATGATGATTCCGGCGGGCGTGGTGGAGCAGACGATTGCGACAATCGCACCGCTTCTGGAGACCGACGATATTTTGATCGATGGGGGAAACTCATATTACATCGATGACATTCGGCGGGCGAAAGAGCTTGCTACGAAAGGGATTCGCTATGTGGATGTGGGGACCAGCGGCGGGGTGTGGGGATTGGAACGCGGGTACTGCATGATGATTGGCGGGCCGGATAGTGCGGTTGAGCATCTGGATCCCATCTTCAAGACGATTGCGCCGGGAATTGGAGATGTTGCGCGGACTCCGGGGCGTGAGAAGGTTGGGGGCACGGCAGAGCAGGGGTATCTGCACTGCGGGCCGAGCGGCGGTGGGCACTTCGTCAAGATGGTGCATAACGGGATTGAGTACGGAATGATGGCGGCTTATGCAGAAGGGCTCGGGGTGTTGAAGGGCGCGAATATCGGCAAGGGTACGGCCGAGATCGACGCGGAGACGACGCCGCTTCGCGATCCGGAGCATTATCAGTATGACTTCAACCTGACGGACGTGACGGAGGTTTGGCGGCGCGGGAGCGTGATTGCCTCGTGGTTGCTGGACCTGACTGCTGCAGCGCTGTTGACGGATCCGGAGATGTCGAAGTTTGGTGGAAGGGTTTCGGATTCGGGTGAAGGGCGGTGGACGATTAAGGCAGGGATTGATGAGGGCGTTCCGACGCCGGTGCTGACGACGGCTCTTTATGAGCGGTTCAGTTCTCGGGGTAATGATGATTTCTCGAATAAGCTTCTGTCGGCGATGCGGTATGAGTTTGGTGGTCATCTAGAGAAACCTGCAGCCAAGTAGAGCTGCAGTTTGAAGGAGAGAATTCGTGAGTCAACCTCATTCCGATGCGTTGGTGTTCTTTGGCGCGACAGGCGATCTTGCGTATAAGAAGATTTTTCCCGCGCTGCAGGCGATGGTGAAGCGTGGCACTCTTTCTGTGCCGGTGATAGGGGTGGCGAAGGCTGGTTGGAATCTTGATCAGCTGAAGGCCCGGGCCAAGGATAGTCTGGAGCAGCATGGCGGACTTGATGCGGCGGCGTGGGAGAAGTTGAGTTCGCTGCTACGTTATGTAGACGGCGACTACGCGGATCCTGCTACGTTTGCCGCGGTGCGAAAGGAGCTTGGAGCCGCGAAGTGTCCTGCGCATTACCTGGCGATTCCGCCCTCAATGTTTGAGAAGGTGGTGGAGCAGCTGGTGCAATCGGGTTGTTCGAAGGGTGCGCGGATGATCGTGGAGAAGCCGTTCGGTCACGATCTGGCTTCAGCGCAGGAATTGAACCGGATTTTGTTGTCGGCGTTTCCTGAGTCTTCGATCTTTCGCATCGATCATTACCTGGCGAAGGGACCGGTTCATAACATGGTGTCGTTTCGTTTTTCGAACTCGTTCCTCGAGCCTTTGTGGAACCGGGATCACATCGAGAGTGTGCAGATTACGATGGCGGAGGACTTTGGGATCCAGGGGCGCGGGGCTTTTTATGACCAGACCGGGACGATCCGCGATGTGATCCAGAACCACCTCTTCCAGATCCTTTGCAATCTAACGATGGAGTGTCCGGCGGGCCGGGACAGCGAGTCGATGCGGGACGAGAAGGTGAAGGTGTTGCGTGAGATTCCTGCGATCGAGCCGAAGAATCTGATTCGTGGCCAGTTCATCGGATATCTCGACGAAAAGGGGGTTGCTCCGAACTCGCAGGTGGAGACGTTTGCGGAGCTGCAGCTGGAGATTAAGTCCTGGCGCTGGGATGGGGTTCCGTTTTACATTCGCGCGGGGAAGAATCTTCCGGTGACGTGCACGGAGGTGATGGCGCGTATGCGCAGGCCACCGACGACTAACATGACAGAGCCCAATACTCCGCAGAACTATATGCGGTTCCGCATCTCGCCTGAGATGACGATTGCGATGGCGGTTTCGGTTGCGCCGGAGAGGGAAGTAGGCGCGCGCGAGGAGGTGGAGCTGGTGGCTTGCCGGCATCCACGGCCGGGCGAGATGGAGGCGTATGAGCGAGTGCTGACAGATGCAATGGCCGGGGATGCAACCCTGTTCGCGCGGCAGGATTACGTGGAGGAGGCGTGGCGCATTGTGGATCCCGTATTGAAAGAACAGACTCCGGTCTATCCTTATGAGCCACACACGTGGGGGCCAGAGCAGGTGAAGATGGGAGAGCTTCGCCCCCCTTGCGGATGGGATGTGCCGCACGTGGAGGAGGCGGAAGACTTTCGGGTTGTGGCGCATACGGCATAGGTCTCACAAGTTTTTGGGGGTACCCCCCTCCCCTTACCTTGGCGTAAGCCCCCTGTTTTGATGGATTTAAGGGGGTAATAATATAGTTGACACACAAGAGGTTTAGGCTTACATTTAAGTCATGGAAAGCCCTAAGACACTGCAACAGGCGATAGTTTTCTTCTCCGACCCTGACCGGGCCTTTCAGTACGCCCTCAACCTTCGGTGGCCCAATGGGGTCGTTACCTGCCCCCGGTGCGGTGGGGAGAATCACTCCTTCATCAAGACCCGGAAAATCTGGTACTGCAACCCCTGTAGGAAGCAGTTCACCCTCAAAGTTGGAACGATCTTCGAGGATTCCCCCATCGGTCTCGACAAGTGGATGGTTGCTTTCTGGATGATGTCGAACTGCAAGAACGGGATTAGCTCTTACGAGATGGCCCGAACGGTGGGTGTCACTCAAAAGTCGGCTTGGTTTATGTTGCACCGCATCCGCGAGGTGATGCAGCCCCGGAAGGGAAAACTCAGCGGGTACGCCAAAGACCCGGTGGAGATTGACGAGACCTTCATTGGTGGCAGAGCCCGTAACATGCACACCAAACGCCGCATCGCCTACCAGAACGGCGAGAAGAAAGCTGTTGTGATGGGAATGCGGACGCGCAATTCGCGTGAGGTTCGGGCGATGGTTATCCCGAACGCAAAGCGCGAGACCTTGCAGACCAAGATTCTTGAGAATGTCGGCTGGGGTTCGCGCATCTACACCGATCAATGGCCGGGATATGACGGACTTAATGCGACTCACCTCTTTGTCCATAAGACGGTGAATCACATGCAGGAATATGTGCGCGGCGAGGTACACACGCAAGGCATCGAGAACTTCTGGAGCTTGCTCAAGCGGACTCTGAAAGGCACGTATGTTGCGGTGGAACCTTTTCATCTGGATGCGTACCTCAATGAGCAAGTCTTTAGGTTCAACAACAGCGGCAAGAAAATGAACGATACTCTTCGCTTTGAGAAGGCGATGGGAAACGTCGCAGGACACCGTTTGACGTACAACGAACTTACCGGCACTGGCAGTGCTACCTCACACTCAGATTCGGCAGGGACGTGGTAAGAGGGGTATCAAAAAACCCGTCCGTGCCGTTGCTGCTACTACCGAGAATCTTCCCGAGCAGCTAACCCTTTTCGCGCTTTGGTAGACCGCTTCGCCGCCTTCTTCGCGGCTGGCTTGGCCCCTGGTTTAGGTGCCTGAAACAGCTTGGTCATTCCCTTTTCGAAACGCTCTAAAGCTTCCGGGCCTTCGTGGTATTCGTGTTTCATCTGCAATCCTTTTCTTCTTACTTTGGCAATTTGTTGACTAGTGTTTGATCCCTCAAATATTCTGGACCCCGAAACTCGACTGCCAAGTGTTTAGATTCGTAGTAGTCCACAAGTCTTGATTTCTGCCGCAATGTTAATGGCCATTCGTGGTATATGAATACGCGCCCTGAAAAACTTAAATCTGTCAATTTCGTTGCCGACGCGTCATTGGTCTGCATACTAATTTTCTTTGCCAAAGTATTTAGGAGTTCACGCGGCGAGTTCGCAACTCTAACACAAACCCTAAAAGTAAGTGGGGTCGATGGGATGTAATACCCGATGAAAGAGCTTCGGGCGGGGAAATCCGCATATTCCTGAGAGGTCACGACGACACTCTCGCCATCCTCAAAAACTGTAGGTTCTGCATTTATGGTGAATCTGTTCGTATTTGGGAAATCGCTCTTGAAAAGTGATTCCAAGGTCGGAGCAGGAGCAGAAGTTTTGAGTATCAGGGCTGATTTGGATGGAATGGTGATGCGGTCCAGCCCGAAGGTAAGCGCGACCACAACTATTGAACCGACGATCGCAAACGTCAGTTGTCGTCGCTGACGATTAATCGCATAGAAACACCATCCGATAATCCCGAAGATACAGATGGGGACGAGTAGGACACGCGAGGCTATCAAATTTACATAGCCTCTGAGTTGCAGGAATGTGCTGACAAGCCAAGCGAGAATTGGGAAGACAACTGCGCTGCCCACCAAAACCTTGGTGATTCTGCGACGGTACCAGACGACGTTTTTTGGGTTCCAGTGAGATACCGGAAACGATTCGAGAGGCGTAAGGCTCTCTTGGGGACTAGGCAGGGATTTTTTCGCCATAACCGTGACTCATTGACACAATTTTCTCTCCTCACCCCTTTGTGCGGCAAGTATATTATGTCCTTTAAGGGGTATGGTGGCCTGCAAAATCGTCATAACAAAGGGGTTGCGGCTAAAATCGTCTTTCTAAAAGAGTTAGCCCCGGCGGGTTGCCGGGGCTTTCGTTTTCTCTGATCTATAAGTTAATTATATCGGGTTGAGTGTAACTAAAGTGCCACTTGATATCTGTTGAGTTTTGTTGGAGTTGAGTGGTTTTTGGACTTGACAAGCGAATTTTGGGATGTTTTTGAAGAAAAAAGTTGTAAATCAATGGAAATAAAAGAGAAGCGGGAAGTTTTATGCTTGTCTCACACAGGTTTGCTGGTACCGGACCAGAATGTATTTACCTCTGTATACCTAACGAGTGGACGACAACTCGCCCGGGACTGTGAGAATGCTTTTTCCGGGCCGAGCGTCAACCGTACGTCTGGTCGGTGCTCTGTCCGACCTCGATAATATAGCCGTCAGGATCACGGATGTAGCAGCGGATCTCGCCGTACTTGGGAATCGGCTCCGTGATGAACTCGGCCCCTCGATTCTTCCATAGCTTGTAGCAGGCCTGAATATCCGCAACCCGAAAATTCAAGAAACTGTTGAGGTGGTTCGGGTCAGGCACGCTGAGCGAAACCGTCGGCTTATCCGGCGTCGGCCCGCCCCCAACATTGATAAT
>Ga0209624_10001825_pt1 | contig 16303 bp, 14 predicted proteins | sample JacPinW_OM2H0_O1_FD_188565 | JGI IMG/M metagenome (GOLD analysis project Ga0209624, IMG submission 188565) | Forest soil microbial communities from Algoma, Ontario, Canada - Jack Pine, Ontario site 1_JW_OM2H0_O1 (SPAdes) (version 2) | ecosystem: Environmental > Terrestrial > Soil > Boreal...
CGGCCGGCGCCCTCGATTCCGCACGGCGTACGCAGCGGCGGTGGGCACGCTGGCGGCGGCAAGGGCCACTGAGCAGCTAATAAGCAGAGGCGCGGATCAGCCGGGGAACCCTGTGGTCATGAATCAAAGAAGCTGCTCGCTCGGAGCTGCGCTACTTGGGGTGGTGTTCGGCGCCGGCGATACGGCAGCCGCGCCGCCTGCGCCTTGTGACAAATACCTAACGGTCGAGCTCACGCCGGATGTCCCGGACCCCCGCAACCTTGGATTCCTGAGTTCGCTCCTCACGGTACCGGGTTATCAGCTCGTCTGGCGTCAGCAGAACGACACGACCGTCGAGCTTGAACTGACCGGCCCCGGGCCCGAGGATCAGTGCATGGCGGTGATTGCGGCGATGCGCAAGGACGGACGCATTCAATCGATTCATGTCCATCAGTGACACGGCGAAGTCGCCCGACATCAACAACCATAGCCCGGGCCCTACGCCTGCACGCAGTCCTGTCGGACCTCCGGCGCGTCGCAGCGTGATGCCGTAACACTCTTCGAGCAGCACCAGCAGAACGCGCTGCGCGGGCCGACTGTGACGGTCTGGCGACGGAGATGCAAAGCTTCGGCCGGGCGATGCGGACACCGAGGATGTAGACTTTCTTGGCTTGCGCGGCCGGCGCGAGCCGCCAACGCAAGCAGCATCTGGAGGGCGCTCTGGAAGTCGCCCCCCCAGGAGCGCCGTGCCCTGGCACACGCCAAGTCCCTACGCACATTGGCGGTGGTACGGTCATCGGCGATGAACACGCGCGTTCGCGGGTGGCGCTCCGCTGCGCGCCCGCGCGAGCGTTCGCCGTTTTTCTTCTTACAGGTTGCCATGATGCCGTGACATGCCATGCCGCCGCAGACCCTGTGCAAGCATACGGGTGCACAGCCTCGGACGATCCCCCCGGAACCTGAGGCAGGCATTACGTAAAGCCGCGCGCCCAGCCTGCTCGCCTGCGTACGTTGGCGCACCGACCGCGCTAGCCCACACAGGTACTGTGCTGGGTAGAAGCTGCTTAGACGTTGCCCCAACTCTTCTCTCCGGCGACCGTCCGGGAGGCAGCCCCCACTCCTAACTCATCCGATCGAGGTTACTTTATGAATATCACAACCGCCTTGGCCACAACAGGCCTGGCGATCGTTGCTCTGGCAGCGAGCTCGACATCCCTCGCAGACACCGAGGCGCAGATCAACAGCCGAGTGTCCAAGACCCTTACTCATTTCAATATGATCAACCCCGCGAACAAGACTCTGGGCGACAAGGCCGCTGGCGTCCTGGTGTTTCCGCGCATCACGAAAGGCGGCGTCGGTGTCGGCGGCGAGTTTGGCGAGGGTTCACTTCAGGTCAACGGCAAGACGGTTGGCTACTACAGCGTAGGGGCCGCCTCGGTTGGCTTGACACTCGGGCTGGCCCGGCACAGTGAAATCATCATGTTCATGACGCAAGACTCACTCGACAAGTTCACTTCCAGCGCGGGCTGGTCGATCGGAGCTGATGCGGGAGTCACCGTGGTTTCCGGTGGTGCCAAGGACAGCTATGACACGCAGACAATGCGAAAGCCGATCTTGGCGTTTGCTTTCGCCGAGAAGGGCCTGATTGGCGACTTGTCGCTCGAAGGCGCGAAGATCTCAAAGATCAACCCGTAGGGTTGACTGAACACCGGCCCGGCGCCGCACGCGCCGGGCTTTTTGGTGCGGTATTCGTTGCCAACGAGCCGATACAGCATGAGCAGTCCAGCGCTAGCCATCCACGCAGTACCGAATCACCTGGGTAGACCTGCCGAGGCCGGCACTGACACGACCGCCGGCTTGACGAGCAGCGAAGCTCTCAGTCGCCTTCAGAAGGTTGGTCCCAACGCAGTCCCCGATACGTCGGCCCACCCGATGCGCCGAGCGCTTGAAAAGTTCTGGACGCCGGTTCCCTGGATGCTCGAGGCCGCGATCGTGCTCGAGTTAGTCACCGGTAACTACGTCGAAAGTGCCATCATCGCAGCGCTTCTTGTGTTCAACGCCGCATTGGGATTCTTTCAGGAGAGCCGAGCCCAAGCCACTCTGGCGGCGCTCAAGTCAAAACTCGCCCTTTGCGCATGCGTTCGACGCGATGGCGCCTGGAGAACCGTACCGGCGGCCGAGCTGGTCCCGGGCGATGTCGTGAAGCTGTCACTCGGTGGCGTCGTGGCAGCGGATGTACGCATCACTGCGGGCGAGGTCCTGCTCGACCAGTCCACGCTCACTGGGGAATCCGTCCCCATCGAAGCAGGCCCCAGACTGCAAACGTACGCCGGCGCACTAATACGGCGCGGCGAAGCGGTCGCGGAGGTCACGGCGACTGGGATACGAACTAAGTTTGGCCGTACCGCGGAGCTCGTGCGCACGGCTAATGCTGTCAGTTCGCAACAGAAAGCCGTGCTTCGCGTGGTCCGCAATCTCGCCGTCTTCAACGGCGTTGCCCTCGTAATGCTTGTGGCTTGCGCCTACTTCTTCAAGATGCCACTTGCAGATATCGTTCCCCTCGCGCTGACGGCCGTCCTGGCATCAATTCCGGTCGCACTGCCAGCCACTTTCACGCTTGGATCGGCAATCGGCGCTCGAGCCCTGGCTAAGCTCGGTGTACTTCTGACGCGCCTTACCGCGCTCGATGAAGCTGCGACAATGAATGTTTTGTGCGCCGACAAGACCGGCACGCTGACGTGCGACCAGTTGAGCGTGACAGCCGTACGTCCCATGCCTCACTTCGATGCGAAGCAAGTACTTACTCTGGCAGCTTTGGCCAGTTCCGACGGCGGTCAGGACCCGGTCGATCAGGCGATTCGCGCGGCCGACCATGCACAGGGTTCGAGCGATCGTCCCCGTTTGGTGAAGTTCGTGCCGTTCGACCCGGAAACGAAGATGTCGGAAGCGACGGTGGCAGACCCGGACGGGGCGACACGCAGGGTCGTAAAGGGTGCCCTGACAGTCGTGGGTGCCTTGGCTGAGCACTCGCTGACGGGAACGGCGATCGCAAATGGGCTGCAGGCCCAAGGTTACCGGGTGTTGGCGGTTGCTGCAGGGGCCCCGAGGATGCAACTGATTGGGCTCATCGCGCTCAGCGACCCGCCTCGCGCCGATTCACCTGCTCTCGTCACCGAACTGCGCGGACTGGGCGTGCGTACCGTAATGGTCACCGGCGATTCCCCAGCCACCGCCGCGGTCGTAGCGCATGCAGTCGGAATCGATGGCACGGCATGGTCACCTGGAGCGACCCCGACCCCGCTGCGGCCCGAAGCGTTCGCGGTCTTCGCCGGCGTGTTGCCGGAGGACAAATACAACCTCGTTAAAGCTTTTCAGACAGGCGGGCATGCGATCGGTATGTGCGGCGATGGCGCTAATGACGCGCCGGCGTTGCGTCAGGCGCAGATCGGCATCGCCGTCTCAACTGCGACTGACGTCGCAAAATCAGCGGCTGGCATGGTTCTGACCCAGCCGGGGCTTGCCGGCATCGTGGCCGCCGTCAAGGAGGGACGGGTGAGCTTCCAGCGTATTCAGACCTATACGCTGAACTCGATCGTAAAAAAGATGGTTGCCGTACTGTTCTTAGTCGTCGGCCTAATCATGACGGGCCAAGCGATTCTCACACCATTGCTCATGGTAATTGTGATGATTACCGGGGATTTCCTGGGCATGTCACTGACGACGGACAATGTGCAACCGTCACCTGTGCCCAATGCCTGGCGCATTGGCAAAATGACGACAGCTAGCGCGATTATGGCCGTGTTTCTACTGGCCTTTCTCAGCGGTGTCCTAGCCGTCGGCAGATCCGAGTTGGGGCTAGGAATCAAGGCACTCAGAACTTTGACCTTCTTGGCCCTGGTATTCGCAGGCCAGGCAACACTCTATGCATTGCGCGACCGGCGCCACCTGTGGGGTATCCGCCCAAGCCTGTGGCTCGCCGTGTCGTCCGTGGCAGACATCGTGATTGCCTCGAGTTTGGCCATCGGAGGCATTGCCATGACGTCCCTGCCGATCCTTGTAGTCGCCGGCACCCTTGCCGCCGCGCTGCTGCTCGCTTGCGTCCTAGCCATGGTCAAGGTACCGGTGTTTGCTCGTCTCGGGATCGTTTAGGACATGCCATTCGGGCTAAATTCGAGATGCAGCTTAAGGCGAGGGTAACTGCAAACGAGAAAGTGAAGGCGCATTTGTCGAGTTACGTAAACCGTATCAAAGGTCAGGACGGCAGAACCTATCTATTAGGCGCGAAGGAACGAGTTGGTGACTGATCAACTCTAAGACGGGTCCACAGCAGCTGTATGGTCTTGGCCGGTTGCATTTCGAATGAACAAAAATGATTCGTTTGCCTCGCCCAACATGGGAACATCGAATTAGGTGATCTTGTTCGCTGCGCTAAAATGAAGCCTCATTCGGCCGGCGATACACAGCTGGCGACCAGCTCCGGGAAGCTCGGCAGTCGCGACACCTCGACACTGGCAAAACGGCTGACGCTGGCGGCGATGAGCCTCGGGTATGGCGTCGTCCAGCTTGACGTCACCATCGTCAATACGGCGCTCAGTAGTATCAGCGCCTCCCTGCGCGGCGGTATAGCCGAGCTCCAGTGGATTGTCAGCAGCTATACGATCGCGTTCGCGGCCTTGATCTTGACGGCTGGCGCGTTGGGCGATCGGATCGGCGCGAAAAAAGTCTTCATCGTGGGCTTCGCTCTCTTCACCACCGCGTCGCTCGCATGCGCGCTGGCGCCCGGGGCGATTAGCCTGATCGCGGCGAGGGCCGTACAGGGCGCGGGCGCCGCCCTCCTGGTTCCAAACTCGCTCGCGCTTCTCAATCATGTCTACCGGGGGGAAAAGGAGCGCGGTCGCGCGGTAGGAATCTGGGCGGCCGGGGCGAGCCTCGCGCTGACGGCTGGACCCCTTGCGGGTGGCGGGCTCATTGCTCTGGTCGGCTGGCGGAGCATATTTTTGGTCAACCTTCCCATTGGTATCGCCGGGCTCTGGCTGACGTGGCGCTACGCGGGCGAGACAGTGCAATCACCCGATCGCGAGCTCGATTTACGCGGACAAGCGACGGCGATCGGCGCACTGGGTTGTTTGGCTGGCGCAATCATCGAAGGCGGAGCCATGGGTTGGAGCGCTCCCTGGGTGCTTGCAGGCTTTGGCGCGTTTGCAATTCTGGCTACGCTGTTCGTGTTCCGAGAGCGGCGCGCGCAGCAGCCCATGCTTCCACTTTCGTTGTTCAAGCATAGAATGTTCGCGCTAACCTCGATGGTCGGTCTTCTGGTGAACGTCGCCTTCTATGGCCTCATCTTTGTACTCAGCTTGTACTTCCAGCAGATCAACGGCTTATCGCCTCTGGCAACAGGTCTCGCCTTCCTACCAATGATGGGGGCCGTGCTCCCGGTGAACCTATTGGCTGCGCGCGCCGCTGAGCGATTTGGTGCGCCCGCGATCATCGCTACCGGCGCGACAGTTGCCGGTGCCGGCTGCGTCGCTCTCATCGGCATTGGGCGCGGCACAAGTTATTGGCTGATGTGCACTCAGCTTCTTGCGATTGGCGCTGGCTTGGGACTGCTGGTTCCGCCGCTGACCTCGACGCTGCTCGGCAGCGTCGAGAAGGCTCGCTCGGGCGTCGCTGCCGGTGTTCTCAACGCCACGAGGCAAACTGGCAGCGTCCTCGGGGTAGCCTTATTTGGCTCGCTCATCGGCCGCACAAACGCGTTTATTCTCGGCGCCCGGGTATCTTTGATTATCTCCGCGATACTTCTGGTGGGCGCGGCGGTCACAATCATGGCGGGCAAAGCAACGCAAAAATGATCCGCGCATCGGAACGCGCTGCCGACGGTCTGCCGCGTGCCCTTCGGGCGAGCTGATTCTTTGGCAGCGGCAGCTTCTGTTCGCATCAAACTGACTGCGAAACAGCTCAGCGCAACCGCGACACCGACAGTTCTTGCCCAGTAGCGGAACGGACAGGCAGTCGATCACGGCCTCGCGTGGTTGCCCTTATCGACGGCTTGGCGTTGCTTTGCGACTTCCAGCAGCATGTCCGCGTACTCAAACGCGAGACAGGCCCGGGCCTGCACTCATCATCGGCGTAATTCGCCAGCAGCCCGGTGAGCATCTGCGCCGCCAGCTACATGCGACGAAAATCTGTTATGTCGGTCATAGCACGCCCACCGACAGTGCGAGGAATAAGGAAGGCCAGGAGCACGCCTATCGCGGATAGCGCTTCCTGCGATCGTGCCTGAGCGGTTAGTCGTTGAAATGCTCGGTCGTCATGCGTGCTCCCGCCGGGCGATCTCAGGGGCGTTCGCTGCGCGACTGGGCGCGACCGACCACATGGGTGTCCTGGCCAGCTGATACGGGTTGAGAGGCGTCCTGGCTGGCGGCCGGCTCAATGGGAAGCCCCTCTGCGTGCGTTGGCAGACGAACCGTGAACTCGCTTCCGTGGCCGCGGCCGGCACTTGCCGCAGTGACGCAGCCACCATGACGTTCCACCAGACTGCGTACCAACGCCAGGCCGATACCCAGGCCCGCCTCCGAACGCCGGGATGACGGATCCGCCTGGACGAAGAGATCAAACACGTACGGCAAAATCTTAGGGTCAATGCCGATGCCGGTGTCGCGTACGCGAATGACGGCGTCGCCGTCCTCCCGGACTACGGATAACGCTATATGGCCTTCCGAATCAGTGTACTTCGCCGCGTTGAACAGCAGATTCACGAATACTTGCTCGAGTCGAGCGGGGTCGGCTTGCAGCCACACCGGCGCGTCGGGAAATGATGCACTCAGGCGTTGGTTGCGCTGTTGCATGGTGACTGCAACCGTCTGTGCCGCGTGTGCTGCCACGGCGCAAAGATCGATTCGTTCGAGCTGCAGAGTCAACTGACCGTTCCGGGCGCGTGATACGTCGAGGAGGTCTTCCACGAGTCGTCCCATTTGCGCTACCTGACGTTCGATCATCATGCGGGCTTTCACGGCGGCCGGTCCCGCAGAGATCTCCATGCGCAGAATCCAGGCTGCACTGCGGATCGCACCCAGAGAGTTGCGTAGCTGGTGAGAAAACACCGCCATGAACTCGTTTTTCTGACCGTTTGCCGCACCGAGCTCCTGGCCACGCAACCATAGAGGCCACAGGCGCAGGTGATCAGCAAGTCCATTGGAATCTGGCTGGAACGCTGCCGGGATCCCGCCGACAGCTTGGGCGTGGCTAAGATCCGCATAGGCCATGCGCTCGTTGGATTCCCCGACGTCCGTGTCGGGACAGCAAGCGAAATGGTCGTTCATGGCCTCCCCCCGCTGAGGACTCTCAGGTGACCGCTAAGCTAAGCAGGGAGGCCGCTCCGGTCTGTCCGGTATCGCACAGATCCCTCGCGGAAGGGCTTCCCTAGGGATCTCTATGTGCGCTGGCGTACATTGTGAAGATGCGTCAAGCTGCGTCTGTCATCGAGGACCGCAATGACGGCAACCTCTCGCCCGCAGAAAAATCACCTTCTGGATGCCCTGCCGCAGCCCGAAGCCGAGCGGCTATTCCCCTTTCTGGAACTCGTAACACTGCCGCTTGGCAAAGTTCTGTACGAGTCGGGGGATATGTTGCGGCATGTCTATTTTCCGACCGACTCTATCGTGTCACTGCTATACATGTTCAAGGACGGCAGGTCGGCGGAGATCGCGGTTGTGGGGAACGACGGAGCGATTGGCGTCGCGCTATTTATGGGCGGTGAAACCACCACGAATCGCGCCATCGTGCAAAGCGCTGGCTCCGCGTATCGCTTGAGCGGCGAACGCCTTAAGGAGGAACTTGGCCGTCACACTGAGATGCTGCACATACTGCTGCGCTACACCCAGGCATTAATCACCCAGATGGCCCAGACCGCGGTCTGCAACCGGCATCATTCGCTGGAGCAGCAATTATGCCGCTGGTTGTTGCTGTCCCTCGACCGGCTGGCCTCTTCCGAGTTAACGATGACCCAAAAGCTAATTGCTGACATGCTCGGCGTCCGCCGCGAAGGAGTGACGGAAGCTGCGGGCAAGCTTCAAAAGCTCGGCGTAGTTACGGTGGTAGACCGGCCGACGCTGGAGCGGCTCTGCTGCGAGTGCTATGCGGTGGTCAAGCAAGAAACCGACCGCCTGCTGCCGCTGCATACGCGCGCTGACTCGTCGAGGCGAATGTAGCCCCGCCCAGTCAGTGCCGCCGCGCCGAGGATGCCGCCCCTGCGCGCTTCCAGCTGCCTTCGCACAGACGCAGCCGCGATCCCCGGGTAGTGTTCGGTGGATGCTATTTCTAGCAGCGTCATCACTACCAGCATATGCACACGGTTCGAGACTGCGCGATGCAATCATCAATTTTGAGGAAGTCAGCTTGCTGGCGGCTATGTCTGCCACCGCACAGAACGATTCCCTGCTTAAGCGCAGCTTGGGATTCGACAGAATCAGTGCTGAATCCGGGCAACTACCGATTCCTCGTGCGTTGCCTTCCTGATGACTACACGCTCCTCGGGGGATTTATGCGCGATCCAGCTGAGTGGAGATACGTGAGACTGGGACACAGACGCTGCGGAAACCTGCGATCGCCCGGGAACAACATCGCCGGGACGATGCCACACCCCATTGTCGCAAGACGTTCGAAGCGTGGCGCGCTCAACAGCGGGAGCGGCACCGCGCGGTCTATTGGCGACGATGGCGCGCCGCCGCTCGATTGCGTACTCGGCTCCGTCGGTCTGCCCTTCGCTGAGGACGGTACACTCCTGGCCGGTCTCGAGACGCGCAGGGCCGTCGAGACCTACCTCTGGGCTAGACCGCGGACCAGACTAGCGATCAAACCGGAGGAAGTTCACAACGGCGCTCCGGCCACGGACTCCAGATTCATCGGCAGCGTTGGCCACGAGATCACGCGAAAGAATTGGGCGCTGCGCCAGGCGCAGTTGCAAGTGCAAGAGCTTACCTGTGCCAATCGCCGCAAGGACGAGTTTCTGGCGGTGCTTTCCCATGAGCTGCGTAGCCCCCTTTCGTCGATCCGCTTCGCTGTGGGCCTTCTCCGAGGGCCGATGGGGGCTACCGGCGTGCAGCAGCGTATGCAAGCGCTGATCGAACGGCAGCTCGGCCGGATGGCGCAACTCGTCGATGAGCTTCTGGACGTATCGCGAATCACAAATGGACGGTTGCATCTGCAACGCGAACGAGTGGACCTTCGCGTCATTGTGAATAACGCAATTGAAACGCTCGAGTCGGATCTTAAAGAGCGCAATCACCGGCTCGCTACCGAACTTCCCGACACGCCGGTGTGGTTGCACGCCGATCCCTGCCGCCTAGAGCAAGTGTTCGTGAATCTCGTCGCGAACGCCTCGAGATATACGGACGCGGGCGGCGAACTCACAGTGTGTATGCAGGCAGGAGAGGATCAGGCCGTGGTTCGTGTCCGGGACTCCGGAATTGGCATCGCGCCGCACGCGTTAGCTCATATATTCGATCTTTTCAAGCAGGCGAATGGAGCCGATCCGCGCTCCAAGGCAGGGCTGGGCGTCGGACTCGCAGTGGTGCGCAAGCTCGTCGAATTGCACGGAGGTAGCGTCACCGCTGCCAGTGCCGGACTTGGGCAGGGAAGTGAGTTTACCGTTCGCCTGCGGACGCTGCGTAATCAACTTTGACGCTGCGTAGACTGTTACGAGAAGTTCCGAGGAACGCCGAAGTGACGACAAATTCGAAAGGCCTGAAGAATACGGTATTGGCCAGCCTCCCCCGGAAGGAGTTCGCGCGGCTCCAGACGGCCCTGGAGCCAGTAAGTTTGAAGTTCGGGCAGGTGCTATACGAACCGGGCAAAGCCATTCGGCATGTCTACTTCCCGATCGATTGTCTTATTTCCTTGCTCACCGCCGTCGACAAGCGCCGATCGCTGGAGGTTGGAATGGTGGGTAATGAGGGAATGGCCGGGATGCCGTTCATCCTCGGTATGGGTGTTTCCGGTGTCCGCGCGCTGGTGCAGGGCGGCGGTGAAGCGCTACGCATGTCCGCTGCGAACTTTCGCATCGAATTCGACCGCAATCCAGCGTTGAAGGAAGCGCTATATCGCTATATGTACGGCCTGATGACACAGATCTCGCAGACCGCAGCGTGTAATCGCTTTCACGAAGCGGAACCGCGCTTGGCGCGTTGGCTCCTTATGACCCGCGACCGCGTCATGTCAGATGAATTTCCGCTCACACACGAATTTCTGGCGCATATGCTGGGCATGCGGCGCGAGGGCGTCACGGAAGCAGCTAGCGGGTTCAAGCGTCGGAAGTTAATCAGCTATCAGCGCGGCGAAATCCAGATCCTGAACTTAAAAGGACTCAAGGCGGCATCTTGCTCGTGCTATCAGATTGTCGAAGCGGCGTTCATGCGCGTGCAGGGCCAGATTTCCGCCGTTGGGTGATCGGCCGCCGTGCCGGGGTACGACGCCAAGTGCCGCCCGATCCTGTGCGGTTCGCCGTGCGAACCAATATCGGCCACGGCCACGGCGACATTCATTGGTGCCCGCCGCGCTCGGGCTTAGGAGACAAGATTCCTGAATTCCAGGATTCGCCGCCTTGGCACGACGGGGGCCACGGGTGCGATCCCAGTGCTGCCCACCATCTCACATAGGATACTCGCTGCGAACTTAAGCGCGGTCGCGGCTACCTCTGCAGCGACAAAGACGGATCAGACGGTAGCAGACGACTCCCGCCGCTTAACCTCGACCCGACGCTTATTTCGGCGTCGTAGGCGTATCCGTCTTAGCCGGCATCTTGTTTCCGTTCGCCTTGAACTTCTCCCCCGTCGGCGTGAGGGCGCCTCCACCCTTTGGGTTCTGGTGGCATGCCCCGCACGACAGCCCCGTCTGCGTAGCAACTTGCTGCGTTGCAGCGGCGGGTTGGGAGATGAGCATCCACGTCGTGCCCGTCATCACGAGCGCGGCAAGCGTGCTGCATGCAATAACAGCCACGGGATCTTTAGTCAGCTCACGGTGTGCGCGGGGATTCGAAGGGCTGGTACACAGCTGTGAAAAGGCCTGCGCGGCCCGCTGCGCAGGCCTCTTCGACGTCCGGCCAGCACAGCTTCGCCGTCGGGCCCAGAAAGGCCTGCAAGAAAAACCCTGCTCCAGTTCATCGAGCTGCGCGGACGAGACGCTCAAGGCACCGATAGCCTGTGACCAGCGCGTCCATCCGGGCGGTCTGAGAGCGTGTGGCGCTCGATTGATCGAGCGTTATCTAGATAATGAGCGATTTAAGAGACTTTTGGTTTGATTTTCGAATGAGCCTTTGACATAAGATATGCTCGATTAATCGATCTATATCCCCTTAATGAGCGATTAAACGATCATGAAAATCACCCAACGCGCAGTCCTGAACTCAAGCTTGACGGCGCAAGCGAAGAAGCTCGGAGCCGCGCTTGCCCGCCTGCGAATCGCCCGTGGAATGAAGCAGGAGCAGGCGGCTCTCCGTTCGGGGCTATCCCGAAACACTGCGTATCGGCTCGAAAGAGGCGATGGCGGAATCGCAATCGGTCAGATCCTTCGCTACTTGGATGCCATCGCGCCCGGGAAGACCCTGCACGAGTTTTTGTCTGAAACAGATCCTGCTTTGGCAGCTCTGAGCGCCAACGAGCAGCGCCGGCGTGCGCGTGAGCTATCGAAGCGCGAATTGGATGAAATCGACTTCTAAGCATGTCCGCAGCCGAAAACAAACTGGTGGTGTTCGCCTACATCGATATCGGATGGGTGCCTTGCGGCCAACTCACGTTGACCGAGGATGGAGCCAAATTGTTGGCGTCAAGCTTCGCCTATGGGTTGAGATACCTGCAACGTCCAGGCGCTCTCGAAATAGACCCCGTGAGCCTAAGCCTTCAGGATAGGAATGCCGTTCGCGGTAAGACTCTCTTTCCCCCCAACAATCTCCCCTTGTTTGGGGGGATTCGTGATGCGGCGCCTGACGCCTGGGGGCGTCGTGTAATCGAGTCTCGACTGAAGGCCCCCGCGAACAGCTTGCCTGAATCAAGCTACCTGCTCCATGCGGGCAGTCAGCGCGTCGGTGCCCTCGACATTCGGCCTGCCCGGGATTCCGATGCGACAGTAGGCTATGCCACGTGGGACAAGCTCGAATACCTGATGGAGGCCGCTCAACGCATCGATGACGGCTTGCCAATCCCTGCAAGTCTCGAAGAGATCTTGCTCGAGGGCAGCCCGTTAGGCGGGGCACGGCCAAAGGCTACCGTCCGTGATGAGGAGCAGGTGTTGTGGCTCGCGAAGTTCTCAAGCCAAAAGGACGCACTGGTGGTCCCCATCATCGAAGTGGCAACAATGCGTTTGGCCGCTACCGCGGGACTCACCGTACCTCCAGTCAAACTGGTTCAACTGGGAACTCGGAGCGTGATGCTCATCCGTCGATTCGACCGTTACTGGGCCAAGGGCGGTCTCGATGCTCCGCTGCCAGAGAATCTGCTCGACACCAAACCGGCAGACAAACTCGTCGAGAAACGGTTGGGGTTCGTGAGTGGACTCACCCTGGTCGCGGGCGACGAGATGGAATCGCCGGACAAGTCATACGGCGATTTGGCAAATGCCATTCGGCGGTATTGCTACCCGGGCGTGATCCGGGAAAACAACCACGAACTCTTTGAGCGTTTGATCTTCAACATCTTCGTCAGTAACGACGACGATCACCTGCGCAACCACGGCTTTGTCTGGGAGCCACGTCTCCCGGGCTGGCGGCTCAGTCCGCTGTACGACGTCATGCCGCGGGCAAGTCTGGCATCGGAGCGGCGACTGCACTTGGGCGTGGGACCGCAAGGACGCACAGCGACTCTCGATAATGCCTTCGCCGGCCGCGAGATATTTACACTGTCAGCTGAAAGTGCGGCCGAGAGCATCGCGAAGATCTGGAGCACGGTCCGCGAGTGGAAAGCGCATTTTGACGACTACCAGGTCCCCGCCGAGCAAATCAAAAAGATCGCCCCGGCATTCCGGCACATCGATGAGGTCTCGACACCGGAACTTCGCAAGCGCCTTCCCTGACGGAGCCTTTGTCCACTGTTGGATGAATTGCCGGCCACGGCCGCCACCTCGGATGCAAGCCAATTTCAGCTCAACGTCCGTGACGAGATTTCGTGATCCATCTGTTTCCACCGTTCGATTATTTTCTGCTTCGGAGGCGCTGGACAAAAAAGGACGCGATGCCCAGAAGTGGCATAAATCCTTGAGTTTGGTGGGTGCTGACGGGATCGAACCGCCGACATTCGCCTTGTAAGGGCTGCCCGGCTGCACAAGCCGCAAATCTCGGATACAAGGCCGTATGGCAACTGTTTGATTCTGTTGGCGACGAATTGATCAAAAACCTGGTGGGTGGGACGGCCGTTGCACGCGTCGAGCACAGGAGAGTCCCGCAGGGCTTTGCGATGCCGTTGCAGCACCCTGAGAACCCGCAACTGTTGTCGGTCCATTGTCGCCAAGCCTGTGTCACACACGGCGATCTGCAGCGTAACCTCGACGCGCCCATCGAGGGCATAGGATTTGCCGGTGCTACACTAGTTGTGCTCTCGAAGGACAATCCTATGACCGCGGTATCGGAGCCTTCCAGGCCTAGGCCGCGTTCACTCGCAGTGCGGTGTTGTTGAGAACGAGGTGCCCCTTGACATGCACCTTGAGGTGACTGCTCGAGGTATTTGTACCGCAGACGCCGATCTTCAGTCCGCTGACACAAATGAGACGGTTACTCAGTGCAGTGAGAATAGGCGCCGGATATTGGCTGCAACCCGCTCCGCGAGTCGCTCTGGGTGTCGCTCTTCTTTGTAGTCATGGTGGTCGAGCACGGTGCGATTCGCCAACTGACGGCTCGCTAGGCATTCACTCAGTTCCTCGGCCATGGCGGGACGGGCCTTGAGGAGCGGGGAAAGCGCCGCCTTGGGTATCTCGTAAATCACGGCTCGGGTGAGGGCGGTGAGTTCGCCCGTCAGTGGCTTACCAGTGAGCAGTCCAACCTCGCCGAAATAATCTCCCGGCGCCAATCGGATCACCTCGACCCTACGGTCATTTTCCTCCCTTGACCCAACCAGAACACCGTAGCTGACGATGCACAAGGCTTCCAAGACGGTGCCTGTCCTCGCTACCACCTCGCCGGACTTGTAGTCCTTTCGCTGCATTTGCGACGCCAGCGCAGTTTTTTCCTCCGCAGTAAGGCTCGAGAAGAGTGAGATTCCTGCAAGCAGACGTCCAGGAATTCCCCACTCACCTTCGACTTCCGAAACGGTTCTCATTGGTGAGTCGCGAAGACGTGGCGAAAACTTGGCTCCGGCCGCCGCCGCCGCCCGATAAACGCGGTCGAAGAGCTCATTTTCCGCCTGGTCGACGGCGTTGACATCTGCAACCGAGTAGGAGAGCTCGAAATCGATCATCTCTGCGCTGAGATCTTTGACGGTCACGGTCGGCTCGGGTGTTCGCAGGATCTGCGTGCTGCCGAGCAGCACCCCCTTCAGTAAATTGCAGCCTGCAGCCGGGGTCAGCGAGGGTTCCAATTTGACCCGGATGCTGGCGCCGTGGATCTTGGTTGGTGTGCTGCAATTCACCAGCCTGGATTTAGCAATCACGCTGTTGGGAATGATCGCCACATCCTGGTTTCCCGTCAGGATGTGCGTCGCGCGCCAGTTGGTTTCGATCACTTTACCCTGGACGGTATCGTCCAGAATAATCCAGTCGCCCACGCGGTAAGGACGCTCGATATTCAGGGCGATGCCGGAGAAAACATCCCCGAGCGAACTTTGCAACGCCAAACCGAGAATGATCGCCAAGACACCCGAGGTCGCGAGCAGACCTCTCACCGGTAGATCGAAAACATAGGCGACGATTGCGAAAGCGGCCGCCAGGTAGAACAGCGCGGCCAACAGGTCCTGAACGAGCTTCGATTCGCGCGGCTGTCGCCCGAGCACGACGAACGCACGCAGGAAACTGACTGCGAGCCATGCCGCGCCCAGCCACCAGATGGCTTCGAGCACGGCGACGTAGAGACGCTTGGGTTCGGCGCCGATCATCACGCCAGGCCGATAGGGAACAACGCCGCCAACCAGCAGCAGACCGCTGAAGATGACAAAAACCAGAAGCTGGACGAGAAAATGCACCACGGGACTGCGTCCCTGCCAATAGCGGCTGCAGGAGAAGCCAATGACGATCACAACTCCCGCCAGAAAAAGCGGGTCAGTCGCCGTCGCCAGAATCAAAGAGACGGTCACAAAGAGAGGTACTCCAGCGCGTCAAGGCGATGCGCTCGCGGCGCATTTACTAACCATGCAGCTCGCGCTCTCCCCGGAGCACATCGAGAAACCCTTTGCCTTACCGCAATGGGCTGCCGCGATTGGCGGCATGCCAAAGGGCCGCGGATTTCCCACAGTGCCGGGGGATAACGGTCAAAAAGCACGATGCGAATCGGATCTATGGCGGAAGACATCGTCACGGCACGATTGCCCGCCAAAGGCGGAGTGGTTCAGCCGCCTGTTTCGGCATCGCTGGAGCACCTGTAGGCGATCACGTAAAACGCTCTGCAGTGGCTCGAATGCTGCGGCGCATCTCCGTACTTTTTACCCAATCGAGCACGACCTACTGACCTCGGTGACCTGCTCAATCCGCCGCGCGTAGCTTGGCGACCTTCGCTGCGCTCAGGTCCGACCCACGGGTGCCAAATCGCTCGGTGACGTAGTTGGCGACGCTCGCGATCTCGGCATCCGAATAAGCGTCGCCGAAAGCAGGCATGTTGGTCGAGGTCTCAGCCATGTGCCGTTGCGCACCCCGGATGATGACCTGGGCCACGTTGGTGGCCGTGGCATCGTTGATGGCACGGGTACCCGTCAAGGTCGCGACGTCCAGCACGGGACTGATGCCGGTCCAGCCGTGGCAACCGGCGCAGGCGCCTTCGTACACGGCTTGGCCGCGCAGATGATCCTTGGCGGCGACGCTGTCTGAATACACTGCCGACGCCGGCGCCGTTTTGGGCTTGGGTAGGTCGGACGTGACGATGCCCGGCACCGTGCGGAGGTAGGTGACCATCGCGACGATGTCGCTGGGCTTCAAGTGGCTCAAGCTTTCATCCACAGCTTCGCCCATGGGACCCGAGGCCGTGCCGCGGCCCGCGGCGTGGCCCGCGGCGAGGTAATGGGCCAGATCGTCGTCGCTCCACGCGCCCACGCCGCTGCTCTTGTCCTCGGTGATGTTGTAGGCGCGCCAGCCCGCCTGCACCGCGCCGGCGAATTTCTGCCGGTTGTTCAACGCGAAGCCCAGATTACGCGGGGTATGA
>Ga0209624_10001826_pt1 | contig 16297 bp, 16 predicted proteins | sample JacPinW_OM2H0_O1_FD_188565 | JGI IMG/M metagenome (GOLD analysis project Ga0209624, IMG submission 188565) | Forest soil microbial communities from Algoma, Ontario, Canada - Jack Pine, Ontario site 1_JW_OM2H0_O1 (SPAdes) (version 2) | ecosystem: Environmental > Terrestrial > Soil > Boreal...
CGGAGCGAATTGCCGACTGTCCGGGCAGGATCAGGAACTGCTCGGTCGTGCTGGCGGAGCTATGGCGCGGCGCGACGGTTGCCACAGAACGGCGATTTGTGAAAGCGCTTGAACAGAGTCGGCCCGTTTCGACTCCGACCGAGAGATGCTGGTTGGAATCTGGCCGGTTGCTGGCGAAGATGCGGGCCGACGGCAAGCCCAACGCCGACGACCGCGCCTACCTGCAGACGCGCTGCGACGTCGCGAACAACGCGGGCGCGCGGCTGTTCATCAGCATCCACGTCAACAGCGCGCCGCTCGAGAGCGCGCGCGGCACGACCGTCTACTGGTACAAGCCGCAGGACGCGCCGTTCGCGCAGGCGATCGAGAAGAACGTGATCCCGCTGATCGGAACTCAGGACGACGGCACTCGCCACGAGAACTTCTACGTGGTGCGCCACACCTCGATGCCCGCCGTGCTGATCGAAACGGCCTTCGCCACGAACCCCGGCGACGTCGCGCTGCTGCGCCAGCCGTCGTTCCTGCAGAACGTCGCGCAGGGCATCGCCAACGGCGTGAAAGCGTACGCGGGCTCGCCGAGCGCCAACGCGCTGAGCCAGCGGCAGTAGTGCTCGGGCTGTACGACTCGGGCCTGGGCGGCCTCACCGTGCTGCGCGCGCTGCGCGGCGCGGGGATCACGCAAGACGTCGTCTACTTCGCCGACCAGGCGCACAACCCGTACGGCGACAAGACGGAAGCGGAGATTCACGGCTACCTGCGCGACAATCTCGCGGTGCTCGGCGAGCAGCGCGTCGACGCCGTGATCACCGCCTGCAACACCAGTTGCGCCGTCGCGCAGCGGTACGGCTGGCCCGAGACGTCCTTTCCGGTGCTCGATCTGATCGCGACCGCGGGCCGCTCGTTCGCCGGGACGCCGCACCGCACGGTCGCGGTGATCGCGACGGCCGCGACGGTGCGCAGCGGCGCGTACGCGCGCGCGATCCGCGCCGCGGCGCCGCAGGTGAGCGTGGTCGAGATCGCCGCGCCCAAGCTCGTGCCGATCGTCGAGCGCGGTGAAGCGGACGGCGCGCACGCGCGGGACGCCGTCGGCGAGATCGTCTCCCAGCTCCCCGCGCAGACCGATGCGATCGTCTATGGCTGCACGCACTACCCGCTGCTCGACCGGTGGTTCGCCGCCGCGCTGGACCCGCGCATCGAGCGCAACGATCCCGCCGCGGCGCAAGCCGCCGCGGCCGCGCGGCTGATCGCGCAGCTCGGTCTGCGACCGGGCGCGTCGGTGACGACGTACTACACGAACGGCGACGCGCACGCGTTCGAAGCCGCCGTACGGCGCTGGACCGGCGACACGTCGGGCCGCGTCGCCGCCCTGGTCGCGCGCTAGGTTTCCGTAGCCGCCGGCTCCGGCTCGTGCGCGGCCGCCTCGGTGTCCGCGTCCGCGGCGGGTTCAGGCGCTGATTCGTCCGAAGCGACCGCCGCGGCGTCGTCCGCATCGGCGGGCCAGTCCTCCGCCTCGCCGCCGTGCGCGCCGTCCGCGGGGCTCTCGACGCTCGCGCGGAGCGCGTCGACGAACAGTTGCCGCAGCGACGGCTTCTCCTGCGGCGTGAGCTGCCGGCCGAGCACGCCGCTGAGCGTCTTCATGAGCTCGCGGTCGACGTCTTGCGAGATGCGCGCGCCGCGCTCCCAGTTCTCGAAGATCGCGGCTTCGCGCCCCTCCACCGTTGCGTGCAGCGAGCTCACGACCGGCATCATCTCCGCCATCGTCGCGATCCGCCGCACGTCGGGATCGTCACCGTTGAGCGCACCGTGCGGGCGCACCGGCAGCGGCGCTTGCTTGAGGCTCACCCACGGCGCCACCATGCCGCCGGGCCATTCGTGGCACACGTCCGCTTCGTGCATCAGCTTCTCGGACTGCGAGCGGGCGGGCCCGATCCCGAGCACGTGCACGCGAACGCCGAAGCTCTGCGCCGTTTGCACGCCCACCAGGATGTCCTCGTCGCCCGACACGATGATCGCGGCGTCGATGGCGCGGTTGCGCGCCAGCTCGGAAAGGTCGTGTGCGATCAGCGCGTCCACGCCTTTTTGCTGGCCGTAGTAGTTCACCGTGCCCAGGCGCAGCTTCACGTCCGCGAGCGATCCGGTGTAGGTCTGGTCGGCGGTCTTGCCCGACAGCGGCGCGCCGTCGTACCAGTAGATCCGGACGAGCCGCCCGCCGCCGCCGTCGAGCGCGGCGACCTCGAACTTGAGTTGGGCGACCACGGCGTCGATGTTGAGATTGACGCGCAGGCGTGGCTGGTTGGTGTTGAACCGTGCGATGCAGGTCGACGCGTACAGATAGCCGGCGTCGACGAAAACGGCAATTTTCATGAAGAGCACTCCCGGGTGTATGCAATCACCCGTCAGACGATGTGGAAGACGCGAAAGAACAGCAGCGTGTTGACGGCCGCGAGCAGCGTGCCGGCGACGACCTGCAGCACGGTGTGCGCGCGCAGGTAGACGCGCGACCAGCCGATCAGCGGGATGAGCACGTAGAACGGCAGCGGCCGCTCGCCGAACAGGACGGTCAGCGCCACGAGCGGCGCCGTGATCCCGAGCGCGTGCGTCGATATCTTCCAGTAGCGGGTGATCCATTGCACGATGAGCGCGCTCGCGGCATAGGCCGCCATCGAGGCCGTCATGATGGCGGGCGCGTGGATCAGCCACATGTCGAGCGCGCCGAGCGCGTAGAAGACCACGAACGCGATGAACACGCGCTCGCGCTCGGTGCGGATCGACATGTCCAGATCGGAGATGCGGTCCGTGGCATAGAGGTAGAAGATGAACAGCATCGGCGCGATCGAGGTGAAGAACGCGCTGTTGAAGAGGAGGATCCAGAAGTCGGTCGCGCTGGCCGAGCGGACGTCCGCGAGGATGACGAACAGGGCGAGCGAGGTCAGGAACGGGTTGCAGACCGTCGAGAGGATGCGTGCGACGTCCGTCCAGACCCGCTTGCGGACGCGCAGCTGGGTCGGCGTCGAGCTGGATTCGCCTGCGGCGAATCCATGGGGGCTGTGCACGGGGCCGGGCTTTCGGCCTGCACCGTCGAACACCCCCGGATGATCCTGGACCGCATCGCGTCTCCGGCCGACGTCAAACGGCTTTCTCGGCCCGAGCTCGACCAGCTCGCGGCGGAGGTGCGCCAGACGCTCATCCGGGTCTGCGCCGCGAACGGCGGCCACCTGGCTCCGAACCTGGGCGTCGTCGAGCTCACCATCGCGCTGTTTCGCGTTCTCGACCTGCCGCAGGACGCGATCGTCTGGGACGTCTCGCACCAGAGCTACGTGCACAAGCTGCTGAGCGGGCGCGCCGCGCGCTTCGATACGCTGCGCCAAGGCGGCGGCATCAGCGGGTTCTCGATGCGCAGCGAGTCGGAGTTCGACTCGTTCGGAGCCGGCCACGCGTCCACGTCGATCTCGGCCGGGCTCGGCATGGCGACCGCGCGCGACCTCGCGGGCCGCGGCGACACCATCGTCGCGATCATCGGCGACGGCGCGCTCACCGGCGGCCTGGCGTACGAGGCGATCAACAACGCGGGCTTGCTCAAGAGCAACTTCATCGTCGTGCTCAACGACAACGAGATGTCGATCGCGCCGAACGTCGGCTCGATCGCGTCCTACCTGGGCACGCTGCGCTCCAAGCCGCTGTTCACCCGCGGGCGCGAGATGCTCAAGGGCGTGCTCGACCACGTCCCGCTCGGCGACACCGCGCGCAAGGCGCTCTCCACGGCCGAGATCGCCGGCATGCGCTTCACGCTGCCCGATCACAAGGCGCCGGTGATCTTCGAGGAGATGGGCTTCCGCTACGTCGGCCCGATCGACGGCCACGACCTCGACACGCTCGTCGACGTCGTCTCGAACGCGCGCAAGATCGACGGGCCCGTGCTGCTGCACGTGAAGACCGTCAAGGGCAAGGGCTACGAGATCGCCGAGGGCGACAGCCGCACGTTCCACGGCGTCGGCCCGGGCGTGTACCATCCCGACGAGGGAAAGCTCGAGAAGAAGAGCGCGCGACCGACGTTCGCGCAGGCCTTCGCGGACGCGCTCATCGCTGCCGCGGAGCGGGACGCGCGCGTGGTCGGGATCACCGCGGCGATGCCCGACGGCACCGGCCTCGCGAAGTTCGCCAAGGCGTTTCCGCAGCGCTACTTCGACGTCGGCATCGCCGAGGCGCACGCCGTGTGCTTCGGCGCCGGCTTGTCGACGCGCGGGATCAAGCCGGTGTGCGCGATCTACTCGACGTTCCTGCAGCGCGCGTACGACCAGGTGGTCCACGACGTCGCCGTGCAGAGCCTGCCGGTGGTGTTCGCGATCGACCGCGCGGGCTTCGTGGGCGACGACGGGCCCACGCACATGGGCCTGTACGACGTCGCGTACCTGCGCACGCTGCCCGGCATCACGATCATGGCGCCGCGCAGCGAGTCCGAGGTTGCGCCGATGCTCGACCTCGCGCTGTCGCTCGGCGCGCCGGCGGCGATCCGCTACCCGCGCGGATCGACCAGCGGCAAGCACGACGAAGAACCTGCGCCGCTCGTCCTGGGCCGCGCGGAGGTGCTGCGCCGCGGCAGCGACGTCGCGATCATCGCGCTGGGCAACACCGTGGACGCCGCGCTCGACGCGTACGATCTCGTGCACGCGGACGGCCTCGAGCCGACCGTCGTCAACGCGCGGTTCGTCGCGCCGCTCGACGAGACGCTGCTGCTCGAGCTCGCGGAGACGCACCGCCGCTTCATCACGCTCGAAGAGCACAGCCTCGCGGGCGGCTTCGGCTCGGCGGTGGTGGAGTTCGTGAACGACCACGGCCTGCAGGTCGCGGTGGAACGGATCGGCGTCCCGAACGTGCTCGTCCAGCACGCCAAGCCGGAGACGCAGCGCGCCCAGTTCGGCCTGTCCGGCGAGAACGTGGCGGCGCGGGTGCGCGCCCTCACCCCGACCCGGACGGCTTAGGAAGTAAAGCAGCCGTCAGACAGGATAATATCCTGACCGGAGCCAAACCCCGGCGGTTCTTTTCCGCCCAAGGAGTCCTCTACATCGTGCTTCCCGCGCTGATCGCGGCCGCGTCGGCTGCTCCGGCGGCCGCCAAGGCGGCCGTGCCTGCCGTCAAGGCGTCCGTATCGCCGTTCACGCTGCCGGCCAACTTCCAGTTCGACCCGACGCCGCACTCGCCGCTGGCGCAGCACGCGCCGTGGCTGACGCACACGTTCGCCGGGCTGTTCATCCTGATGGGCGTGATGCTGGTCGTGCTGCTGGCGCTGCAAACGACCAAGCAGGAAGGGCTCAGCGGAACGGTCGGCGGCCGGGTCGAGTCGACCACGCGCCGGCTCGGGCTCGACGCGCAGATCGCGCGCGTCACGCAGACGGTCGCGATCGCCTTCGTCGTCCTCGCGACGATCATCAGCCTCTCGGGCATCTAGCTTGGCCCTGCTCGAGGTCCACGACCTCAAGACGACGTTCCGAACCGAGGACGGCACGGTAGCCGCCGTCAACGGACTGTCGTTCGCCGTCGAGCCCGGCACGACGTTGGGCATCGTCGGCGAGTCCGGCTCGGGCAAGTCGGTCACGTCGCTTTCGATCATGCGCCTGCTGGCGCAGAACGGCGAGATAGAGCGCGGCAAGATCCTCTTCAAGGGCGAGAACCTGCTCGAGAAGAGCGAAGCGGAGATGCGCAAGATCAGAGGGCGCGACATCGCGATGATCTTCCAGGATCCGATGACCTCGCTCAACCCGGTGCTCACGGTCGGCGAGCAGATCGCCGAAGCCGTGCGCCTGCACCTGGGGATGAACAAGAAAGAGGCGCTCGACAAAGCGGTCGAGATGCTGAAGCTCGTGCGCATCCCGGTGCCCGAGAAGCGCTTGAAAGACTATCCGCACCAGTTCTCCGGCGGCATGCGCCAGCGCGTGATGATCGCCATGGCGCTCTCGTGCGATCCGGCGGTGCTGATCGCCGACGAGCCGACGACCGCGCTGGACGTGACGATCCAAGCGCAGATCATCGAGCTGATGAACGAGATGCAGCAGCGGCTGGGCTCGGCGATCGTGCTGATCACGCACGACCTGGGCGTCGTCGCCGAGACGTGCGAGAACGTGCTCGTGATGTACGGCGGCAACATGGTGGAGTACGGCACCGCGCAGCAGATCTTCGAAGCGCCGAAGATGCCGTACACGAAGGGTCTGCTCGAATCGCTGCCGCGGCTCGACCAAGCCGGCGACCGGCTCATCCCGATCGACGGGCAGCCGCCCAACCTGCTGCGCATGCCGCCCGGCTGCGCGTTCGCGCCGCGCTGCCGCTACCGCATGCCGATCTGCGACAACCCGGTTCCGCTGTACGACTTCGGCCAAGGTCACGTCGCGCGCTGCTACCTCTATGACGAGCGCGCGGGCGATCAGAAGCCGATTCCGGCGGAGAACCGCCCGATCGTCCCCGACTCGGTCGTCGTCGCCGCGGCGCAGGCGGTCGCGCGATGAGCGCCGCCGCCGTTCGCCCCGACGGCGCCGTGCCGCCGGCCGCCAAAGACGACATCGTCGTCGTCCGCGACCTCTACAAATACTTTCCCATCACGGCCGGCGTCTTCCAGCGCCACGTCGCCGACGTGCGCGCCGTCGACGGCATCGACTTCGAGATCCGGCGCGGCGAGACGCTCGGGCTCGTCGGCGAGTCCGGGTCCGGCAAGACCACCGCGGGACGCGTCATCCTGCGCCTCACCGAGGCGACGAAGGGCAGCGTCACGTTCGAGGGCCGCGAGCTCATCGGGCTCTCGCGCGGCGAGCTGCGGCCGCTGCGCAAAGAGATGCAGATCATCTTCCAGGACCCGTACGCGTCGCTCAACCCGCGCATGACGGTGGGCTCGATCGTCAAAGAGCCGCTCGAGATCCACAACATCGCGAAGGGCAAAGCCGCCGACACGCGCGTTCAGGAGCTGCTGCGGCTCGTCGGCCTGCAGCCGTATCACGCCAACCGCTACCCGCACGAGTTCTCCGGCGGCCAGCGCCAGCGCATCGGCGTCGCGCGCGCGCTCGCGGTCGACCCCAAGTTCATCGTCGCCGACGAGCCGGTGTCCGCGCTCGACGTGTCGATCCAGGCGCAGGTCATCAACCTGCTCCAGGACCTGCAGCAGAAGCTGGGCCTGACGTACCTGTTCATCGCGCACGACCTCTCGGTGGTGCGCCACATCTCGAACCGCGTCGCCGTCATGTACGTCGGCAAGATCGTGGAGATCGCCGACCGCGACCAGCTCTACGAAAACCCGCTGCACCCGTACACGCAGGCCCTGCTGTCGGCGATCCCGATCCCCGATCCGGTGGTGGAACGGCGCCGCAAGCGCATCATCCTCACCGGCGACATCCCGTCGCCCGTCAACCCGCCGTCGGGCTGCCGCTTCCACACGCGCTGTCCCGTCGCGTTCGACCGCTGCAAGGTCGAGGTGCCGGCGTTCAACGAGTACGAGCCCGGCCATCGTGCGGCGTGTCACTGGGTGGAAGAGCACGGCGGCAAAGCGCCGGATCTCACCGCCGGCCCGGCGGTCATCGCCTGAAAAAACGAGGAGCGGTCCGAAGACCGCTCCTCTCTGATGTCAGACCCGAACGTCAGGCCTTTTTCTTGCGTCCGCCCTTTTTGCGTCCGCCCGCGGCTTTCTTGCGTCCGCCCGCGGCCTTCTTGCGACCACCGGCGGCTTTCTTGCGCCCGCCCGCGGCTTTCTTGCGCCCGCCGGCAGCCTTCTTGCGCCCGCCCGCGGCTTTCTTGCGCCCGCCGGCGGCTTTCTTACGCCCGCCCGCGGCTTTCTTCTTGCGCCCGCCGGCGGCTTTCTTACGCCCGCCCGCAGCCTTCTTGCGTCCGCCCGCGGCTTTCTTACGCCCGCCGGCGGCTTTCTTGCGACCGCCCGCGGCCTTCTTGCGCCCGCCGGCAGCTTTCTTGCGACCGCCCGCGGCCTTCTTGCGCCCGCCGGCAGCTTTCTTGCGGCCTGCGCCTTTTTTGCGGCCGTTGGTGGATTTCTTACGGCCGGCGCCTTTGCGGCGTCCGCCGCGACCACCGGTGCTCGGCGATTCTTCCGTGCTCTCGCCTGGCAAGTCGCCGTAACCTGTATCCGAACTCATTCAACCTCCTCGTCCGCGCGGACGGAGTTTGTCGTAACGGTGTGCATCGACGCGTCGATGCATTTAGTCGCAGAATACACAGATTTCGCATTTCATGCAACTCTTCGCCCGAAACGGCTGTTCCGCGCGCGCGCCGCGCGACGAAATTGGACCCCTATTGACGTCCGGGTTTATACTGTGGCCCGAAGCTCGTCCCGTGCGAGCCGCACCCGCTGGAGACCGTTGTGGCGAAGCCCCTGATCATCGTCGAGTCGCCGACGAAAGCCAAAACCATCAAGAAATTCTTGCCCGCGCGCTACGTCGTGAAGGCGTCGGTCGGCCACGTCCGCGACCTCCCGAAGTCGACGCTGGGCGTCGACGTCCTCAACGGATTCTCGCCGCGCTACCTCACCATCAAAGGGAAGGGCGACATCATCAAAGACCTCAAGGCCGCCGCGAAATCGGCGTCCGAGGTCTACCTCGCGACCGACCCCGATCGCGAAGGCGAAGCCATCGCGTGGCACCTCGCCGAGCTGCTGAAGCTCGAGAATCCCAAGCGCATCGAGCTCCACGAGATCACCAAGGACGCCGCGCTGGCGGCGCTCAAGGACGCGCACCCCATCGACATGCCGCGCGTGAACGCGCAGCAGGCGCGGCGCATCCTCGACCGGCTGGTGGGCTACAAGATCTCGCCGCTGTTGTGGGCGAAGGTGCGCGGCGGGCTCTCCGCCGGGCGCGTGCAGTCGGTCGCGGTGCGGCTCGTCGTCGACCGCGAGCGCGAGATTCGCGCCTTCAACCCGCGCGAGTATTGGACGATCACGGCCCAGCTGGCGTCCGACGGATCGCCCATCGTGTTCCCCGCCGACCTCAACCAGATCGACGGCGAGAAGGCCGAGATCACCAACGGCGAGCAGGCCGACGCGATCATGGCGGCGCTGCAGGGCGCGGAATTTCGTGTCGCTTCCGTAAAGACGCGCGAGACGCGCCGCAACCCGGCCGCGCCGTTCACCACCTCGACGCTCCAGCAAGAGGCGTCGCGCAAGCTCAAGTTCCGCGTTCGCAAGACGATGCAGATCGCGCAGGCGCTGTACGAAGGCGTCGACCTGGGCAGCAGCGAGGGCACGCAGGGCCTCATCACCTACATGCGCACCGACTCGACGCGCATCTCCGACTCGGCGCGCGAGGCCGCGCGGGACTTCATCACCGGCCGGTTCGGCGAGACGTACTACGGCGGCGGGCGCCAGTACAAGATCAAGGAAGGCGCGCAGGATGCGCACGAAGCGATCCGCCCGACGTCCGCGGCGCGCACGCCGGAATCGCTGGCGAAGGTCCTCAAGCGCGACGAGCTGCGCCTGTACCAGCTGATCTGGGAGCGGTTCATCGCCTCGCAGATGGCGCCGGCCGTGTTCGACCAGACGACGGTCGACATCGCGGCGACCGACCGGTTCGTGTTCCGCGCGACGGGCAGCGTGCTCAAGTTCGCCGGCTACACCGCGGTGTACGAAGAGGGCACCGACGACGCGGCGGCGCCCGCCGACGGCGCGCCGGCGCAGAACGGCAAGACCGCCAAAGCGCGGCCGATCCTGCCGAAGACGACCGAAGGCGAAGTGCTCGATCCCAAGTCGATCGAGCCCAAGCAGCACTTCACCGAGCCGCCGCCGCGCTTCACCGAAGCGACGCTCGTGCGCGCGCTCGAGGAAAACGGCATCGGCCGCCCGTCGACCTACAGCGCGATCGTCGAGACGATCCAGGCGCGCGGTTACGTCGAGCAGCTCGAACGCCGGTTCCATCCCACCGACATCGGCGAGCAAGTGAACGACCTGCTCGTCGAGCACTTCAACGAGATCGTCGACCTGCAGTTCACGGCGCAAATGGAAGGCCGGCTCGACGAGCTCGCGGAGACCGGCGGCGACTGGGCAGCGACGGCCAAAGTGCTCGGCGCGTTCTACACCCCGTTCGAGAAAGAGCTCGAAGAGGCGGAGCGCAAGCTGCCCAAGTTCGAGCAGAAGGACGAGCCGACGGACGAGATCTGCGTCAACTGCGGCAAGCCGATGGTCATCAAGACCGGGCGCTTCGGGAAGTTCATGTCGTGCACGGGCTATCCCGAGTGCAAGACCACGAAGCCGATCCTCAAAGACACGGGCGTGAAGTGCCCCAAGGACGGCGGCATGGTGGCCGAGCGCAAGTCGCGCAAGGGGCGCACGTTCTACGGCTGCGCCAACTACCCGGCGTGCGACTTCGTGTCGTGGGACAAGATCGCGCCCCAGCCGTGCGCGGTGTGCGGCGACTACGTCGTCGAGAAGCCGAAGCGCGGCGGTGCGGTAACGTACCAGTGCCACACCGACAAGACGCACGCGACGGGGCTCGGCGCGCACCCGGACTCCGACGAGGCGGACGCCGATGCGGAGCTCGAACCGGCGTAAGATCATGCCTGACGTCACGGTGATCGGCGGCGGTCTTGCGGGGAGCGAGGCCGCGTGGCAGGCGGCGCGGCGCGGCGCATCCGTCGTGCTGTACGAGATGCGCCCGCACAAGCGCGGGCCGGCGCACCACACCGGGACGCTCGCCGAGCTGGTGTGCTCGAACTCGCTGCGCGGCGCGGCGCTCGAGAACGCGGTCGGCCTCTTGAAGGAAGAGCTCGCGCGGCTGGACTCGCTGATCGTCACGTCGGCGCGCGAGACGGCGGTGCCCGCGGGCGGTGCGCTCGCCGTCGACCGCGAGCGTTTCGGCGCGCTGGTCGAGTCGCGGCTCGCGGCGCTCGCGAACGTGGAAATCCGGCGCGAGGAAGTCACCGCGATTCCGCCCGGCGGCACGGTCGTGATCGCGTGCGGCCCGCTGCCGTCCGATCCGCTGGCGAACGCGATCGACGATCTGGTCGGCGGGCGGCTGCACTACTACGACGCCGCCGCGCCGATCGTCGCGCTCGACTCGCTCGAGCTGGACGCGATGTACCGCAAGTCGCGCTACGACAAAGGCGACGGCGCCGACTACCTCAACATCCCGCTCGACCGCGAGACGTACGCGCAGTTCGTCCACGACCTGCGCACGCTGCCCAAGCACGAGCCGCACGGCTTCGAGACCGACGCGCAAGGCGGCGGCGTGCCGTACTTCGAGGGCTGTCTGCCGATCGAAGAGATGGCGGCGCGCGGCGAGGACGCGCTGCGCTTCGGACCGCTCAAGCCCGTCGGCCTGCGCGATCCGCGCACCGGCAAGACACCGCACGCCGTCGTGCAGCTGCGCAACGAGAACGCAGCGGGCACCGCGCTCAACCTCGTCGGCTTCCAGACGCGCCTCACGTGGCCGGCGCAGAAAGAGGCGTTCGGGAAGCTGCCGGGTCTGGCGAACGCGGAATGGCTGCGCCTGGGCGTGATGCACCGCAACACGTTCGTCGACTCGCCGCGCCTGCTCACCGCCGACCTGCGCCTGCGCGCGAACCCGCGCGTGTTCTTCGCCGGGCAGATCACGGGCGCCGAAGGCTACGTCGAGGCCGCCGCGTGCGGCACGATCGCCGGCATCGCCGCCGCGCGCGAGCTGCGCGGGCTGCCGCCGGTCGCGATCCCCGCCGACACCGCGTTCGGCGCCGTCGTCGCGCACCTGCAGAACACGCAGACGCCGGACTTCCAGCCGGCGAACGTCACCTGGTCGTTCTTCTCGCCGCTCGGCGAGACGATCCGCGACAAACGCGCGCGCCGCGCGAAGCTCGCCGAGCGCGCGCTCGCGAAGATCGACGCGTTCGCCCGCGAAGTCGCGTCCGCGCCGGAGTCAGCCCTCGCGCGCTGAGGCGAGAAGCGCGGGCAGCTCGGCCATCGCGGTGAACACGTGCGCGCCGGCAGCGGCGAGCTCGTCCGGACCGGCGCCGTCGTCAGCCGCGTAGCCGAACACCGTCATTCCCGCCGCGCACGCGGCGCGCACGCCGCTCGGCGAGTCCTCGATCACGACGCAGCGCGGCGGCTGTGCGCCCATGTGCGCCGCGGCGTGCAAGAACAGATCGGGCGCGGGCTTCGGCCGCGCGACCATGGACGCGGTGAAGAGGTTGTCGCCGAAAGCGGCGGCGAGACCGGTGACGCGAAGCGAGAGCCGCACGCGCGGCAGCGGTGACTGCGACGCGACGCACACCGGTGTTCCGGCGGCCGCGAGCTGCGCGACGACGTCGCGCACGCCCGGCACGGGCCGCAACTGCTCGACGAGCCCGAGCGCCGTCGCGACGCCCCACGCATACAGCTCCTCCGCCGTCAGCGCGCGGCCGATCTCGGCCGCGACCGCATCGGCCACTTGGCCGGTCGTGAGGCCTTGGAAGCGACGGCGCATCTGCCGGGGATCGAGCAGGAAGCCGAGCGGTGCGAAGAACTCCGACTCGATGCGGTTCACGACCGGCTCGCTGTCGACGAGCACGCCGTCGCAGTCGAAGATCACCAGCTCCAAAGGCATCGGCGAACGGTTCCGGCGTCCGATCTCTCCGCCTGCCGAACCGAGCGACGCCGGAGTGGGCGTCGCGCTTGTAACCGTCGCGTCTTGCGGGGAGTATCTAGCCTGGATGAAGATTCGGTCGACCACGATCTGCGCCGTCCGCAGGGACGGCAAGATCGCCATGGCGGGCGACGGGCAAGTAACCGTCGACAAGACCGTCATGAAGCACGGCGCGCGCAAGGTGCGCACGATCGCGAGCGGCAAGGTGCTCGCCGGCTTTGCCGGCAGCGCGGCCGACGGCATCACGCTGCTCGAGAAGTTCGAGGGCAAGATGAGCGCGTACAAGGACAACGTCATGCGCGCCGCGGTCGAGCTCGCCAAGGACTGGCGCCAGGACCGCGCGCTGCGCCGGCTCGAAGCGCTGCTGATCGTCGGCACCGCTGAGCACCTGTTCGTGCTCAGCGGAACCGGCGACGTGATCGAGCCCGACGAAGGCGTCGCGGCGATCGGCAGCGGCGGCCCGTACGCGCAAGCCGCCGCGATGGCGCTGCTCGCGCACTCCACGCTCGACGCCGCCGAGATCGCGCGCGAGGCGCTGCGCATCGCCGGCCGCATCGACATCTACACCAACGACGACGTTCAGGTGCTCACCCTCCCGTGACCAAAGCCGCTCAAGATTTGACCCCGCGCGAGATCGTTGCCGAGCTCGACCGCTACATCGTCGGCCAGAGCGACGCCAAGCGCGCGGTCGCCGTTGCGATGCGCAACCGCTACCGCCGCGAGCGCCTGCCCGAGGCCGTCCGCAAAGAAGTCGCGCCGAAGAACATCCTCATGATCGGCCCAACCGGCGTCGGCAAGACCGAGATCGCGCGCCGGTTGGCGACGCTGGCCGGCGCGCCGTTCATCAAAGTCGAGGCGACGAAGTACACCGAGGTCGGATACGTGGGGCGCGACGTCGAGTCGATGGTGCGCGATCTGGCCGAAGCCGCGGTGCGCATGGTGTCCGACGAGCGGCGCAGCGACGTGAAGGACGCGGCTGACGAGGCCGCGGTGGAACGCATCGTCGACATCCTGCACCCCGAGACGCGCGCGCCGCAGGCGCAGCAGGCGAACCCGTTCGCGACCTCGCTCGGCTCGATCTTCGGCAACTTCGGCCAGCCGCAGCCGCAGCAAACGGCCACGCAGACCGCCACGCGCACGCTGCCCGACGACGAAGCGGCGCGCGTTCGCGCGACCGCGAAGGCCGACGTCGAGCGCGGCTTCTACGACGTGCGCGTCATCGAGGTCGAGCTCGAGGAGACCGCGCAGCTTCCCATCGGCATGCTCGGCGGCAGCGAGCAAGGCGGCATGGGCGGCGGCGACATGAGCGAGATGCTCGGCGGCCTGCTCCCCAAGAAGCGCGTGCAGAAGAAGGTCACGGTCGCCGACGCGCGCCGCATCTTCGCGCAGCAGGAAGCCGACAAGCTCATCGACATGGACGCCGTCAAGCGCGAGGCGCTGCGCAGAGCCGGCGACCACGGGATCGTGTTCATCGACGAGATCGACAAGGTCGCCGGGCGCGAGGGCCAGCGCGGTCCCGACGTCTCGCGCGAAGGCGTCCAGCGCGACATCCTGCCGATCGTCGAGGGCAGCACCGTGCAGACCAAGCACGGCCCGCTGTCGACCGACCACGTGCTGTTCATCGCCGCCGGCGCGTTCCACGTGTCCAAGCCGTCCGATCTGATTCCCGAGCTGCAGGGGCGGTTTCCGGTGCGCGTCGAGCTGGAGTCGCTCACCGCGGCCGACTTCGAGATCATCCTCACGCAGCCGGAGAACGCGCTGATCGGTCAGTACAAGGCGCTGCTCGGTGCGGACGGCGTCGACCTCGACGTCACGACCGACGCGATCGCCGAGATCGCACGGATCGCGATGCGCGTCAACGAGCAGACCGAGAACATCGGCGCGCGGCGGCTGCACACCGTGCTCGAGCGGGTGCTCGACGAGATCGCCTTCCGCGCGCCCGAAGAGGGCGGAAAGATCGTGATCGACGCGGCCTACGTGCGCGAGCGCCTGGAGTCGATCGCCGGCAACTCGGATCTCTCGAGCTACATTCTGTAGGAACGGCGCAGCCGCGTCCGGCCGCGCAGTGTCACCCTGAGCTCGTCGAAGGGTGGCCTTTAGCCGAAAGCGTGCCGTGCGAACGGCAGGGCACCGTCACGGCTGCGGCCACGCTTCGACGAGCTCAGCATGACAGGGTGCGGCTTGCGTGGGGCCGTTCGATCACGTGTGGTGCTGTAGCGATGTGCCGATGATGAATGCGGCGCCCAGCGCGTTGTTGAGGCTGTGCAGCGCGATCGGGACCCAGAGGTTGCCGGTCGCCGCGTAAGCGAGGGCGCCTAAGAAGCCCATGCCCGCGAGCGTGGGGAACAGGACCGGATCGCCGTGGACCGCGCCGAAGATCGCGGCGGTGATCAGGGCGCTCGCGAGGACGCCCAGGCGCTGCACGAGCGCGCCGAACAGCAGGCCGCGGAAGATGATCTCCTCGACGACCGGCGCGAGAATCACCATCGTTGCGACGGCGAGCGTGATGCCGATCGTCGTGAACGCCGGGGCGTGCGTGACCACGTCGAAGTGCTCGAAGCCGGCTTGGACGTGTTTCGTCTGGTGCGTCAGCATCAGCTGCACGCCCGTGCCGGCGCGCACGACGACGAGCGCGGCGACGCCGAGCAGGACGGTGCGCACGTCGTGCGGTCCGAGCGCGCGGAATGGATTGCGGCCCGCTTTGCGCAGGCGCCACCACGCGAACGCGCCCGCGGCCGCGTACATGACGAACTCGATCGCGGCGGCGAACGGGTGGCCCGCATTGAGCGACGGCGTGTTGCCCGTGGCCAGGACGATGGCGATCGTGAGCGCGATCCCGGCGAAGATCGCGACGACGAAGCCGATCGCGGTCGCCGCGAGCGCGGAGAGGATGCCGTTCCAGAACGGAACGGCCACGCGGTCGCGGCCGTCGGCGCGCGTGAAGACGCGCGGCGGCGACAAAGTGCGAGCGGACATGCCGGTGGGGTTCAGCGCGTGTCCGCGACGAGCGGGCGCGGGCAGCGCGAGACGACCGCGATCCGCTGCGAGCGAACGTGCTCGGGGGCGACGATCTCGAGCGACACCCACGGCGCGACGCCGTGCGGCTTCCACTGGTCGCGGACCGACTGCGCCACCGCGCCGTCGCCGGAGAAGGCGAGATATCCGGTGCGCGAGACGCTGCCGTCGCTGCGGACGAAGCGGTACGCGACCTCGCGCGGCGCGGCCGCGTCGTAGGCGGTGATCGTCGCCGTGCTCGCGACCGCGCAGCCGTGCGCGAGCGGGTGCGCGGTCATCGTCACGGCAAGCCCGCCGGAGCCCGGAAGGTTCGGGCCGGCCGCAAGCACCGCGAGGAGAGCGCCCGCGAAAACGCGCATCGTATCCGTATCCTACCCGTTCCGAATTACGGAGCGCTTACGGAGGAACGAGGCATCATGAAATCATCGGTCTCGCGCGGTCTCGCGCTCAAGCGCCTCGCCGCGCTGCCGTTCGCGGCGCTCGCGGTCGGCGCCACGCTGTCGGCGGCCCAGGCTGCCGATAACAAAAAGCAGTTCAAGTACCAAGACAAGCCGGGCCCGCACGGTCAGAAGTGCGCCGGCTGCCGGTTCTTCAAAAAGCCCAACGGCTGCACGATCGTCACGGGCAAGATCAGCCCGAACGGCTGGTGCATCGCCTACGCGCCCGGCAAGATGGGCAAGTAACCTCTCTCTCGTTACAGCCCCGGCGGGCGG
>Ga0209624_10001827_pt1 | contig 16287 bp, 14 predicted proteins | sample JacPinW_OM2H0_O1_FD_188565 | JGI IMG/M metagenome (GOLD analysis project Ga0209624, IMG submission 188565) | Forest soil microbial communities from Algoma, Ontario, Canada - Jack Pine, Ontario site 1_JW_OM2H0_O1 (SPAdes) (version 2) | ecosystem: Environmental > Terrestrial > Soil > Boreal...
CCAGCATATTAAACTTGGCCGCCGCGCTCGCGCAGCTTGGCCGCCTTGACGAAGCGCGTTCCGCAGTCAGGACCGGTCTCGCACTCAATCCCACCTACACCGTTTCCCGCCGCCGAGCCTCCTGGACGGCACAGAGCGACGACGCGGCGTATCTGGCCCAGCTTGAGCCCATTTTCGACGGCATGCGCAAAGCCGGAGTCCCCGAACAATGACCGCCACCCTCCGCATCGTTGAGATCCTCGCCGTCGATGTCGTCGGTTGCTCGCGCCCGATAAGCGAGGACGAGGCGTGGAAGGCGCGGGCTAACTAATCGAGCCTCAAGAGCGGCATCTCGCGTGCAGTTACCTGCAAATCTATCAACGATGCGTCGCCTTCGGGAAACCGTGTCCCAGGCCAACCCTGACCCGCGCGGGATAGCGATAGGTCCAGGCTGCCTCGACCAGCGCCCGCCGTGCGCGCCGGTTGCCGGCCAGAGTGAGGCCCTTGCGTCGGACGGTATCGCCAGTCGAACTCTCCGCCGGGACAAGACCGAGGAAAGACATCAGCTGTCTTGGCGTATCGAACCGGTGCACGTCGCCGATCTCCGCGGCAAAGATTACCGCGACGAGGAACGACGCGCCGCGCATCGCTTGATAGGCTTCCACGACTGTCGCCATGGACCACTCGGGGACGATGAGAGCGAGTTGCTTCTCGAGGCGACGCAGCCGCTGAAGAGCATCCTCGATCGCGTCGATTCCTTCCTGAAAGACGATCTGCTGGGCGACATGCTCGAACTTCTGATTGGCCAGCCAGCGCCGGTGCGCCAGCGTCCAATGGCCGCCTCCGCTGTAAATCCGGCTGTGACGCAACAAGAAGGAAAGCAGCTGCTGGCGTTTGCGGCGAAGGTCATCCGCCGCCGCCTCGCGGGCCCGCACAAGATCGCGCACCGCCCTCATGCGCCTCATCCGGCGTCTACACGTCCGTCAGCTCGCCGGCTCGATGCAGCCGCGCCAACGTGACCGCGTCGCACCGGTTCATCTTGATCCGCTCGCCCGCTCGTTTCGGGATCAGGGCAGGCGCGACCACCATGCAATTATGACCGAACGCCTGGATCTGACGATAAAGCCCGTATCCCGTCGGCCCGGCTTCGAAGCAGACATGCAGCCACTCGTATCGTTCCGCCAACTTCTTGATCGTTCGCTCGATCGGCAGCGTGCTGTTCTCGACATCGCCGAGAAATCGGACCTCTCCCGTACGGCCTCCTTCCGCGATTGCAACGGCGTGCTTCTTCTTGGCGACGTCGAAAGCCACAAAGACTTCGCTATACTTTCCCATGGTCCGCCCTCCGTGCATGAGGCTCCGGCTCGGCATGCCCGAGCAACCCTCGTTCTTACCTGCACGAAAGGGCGGGCCACCGCCTCAGCCCGCAAACATGACGTCTAGGGCCGGGGGCCGGCGCCCCGCGGGCGAGGATCGCTTCGAAGTTGTTGTGAACGTTTCGCGACCCGTCGAGGCTCGACCTGTCGATGGGCGACCGCGTAGCCAGACGCGAACCCGCTCATAACGAGGCTCGCGCCCGTCTCAAGGCTGCCGTCAACCCAGCAGCGACGAAATCGGATCAGCGGTTCAAGATCCGGGAGCGAGTCGAGTTTGGGTATCTTCAGACCCAGGCGTGGAAGTCGGCTTCCCCCCTTCGGCTGCTGGCGTTTTATGCCGCGGATTTTGTCGTCGTCGCTGGGTCGGCGCGCCCTTCACGGGAGTTTGCTGTACGACCTGAACGCCTTGAGGCGATAGAATTGCTCCAGTCTTTGCCGGGGACGTAGCAAACGCCGCATTCGCCGCGCCGATCGTCGACAAGCAGCCGAAGGCAAAAACAATCAGACACATTGTTCGCATGTCGTACTCCACTGACGCGTCGATCAGTTACCTCGCGCCTACGGAAATCGTCGGTGTCAGCGGCGCGCTCTGACTGGGAATGGCCTGAATTGTATTAATCTGGACGATCAAGGCTAGCGTCCTTTTTGACACTTCGTCATCGTCAAAGATATAATACCACTTACCACCGTGATTGACAGAGGCAAAAGCGCTCACCGGCGGAGTGTCCGAGACGGCGATCAGCATAAATTTCCTTGCATTGACCAAATCGCTTTCGGCCCTCAACTCCTGAGGGTTAAGGACCGCCTTGTCTGTATTCATTGTGACCAGGGATCGATCACGTTGCGATATGACACCGGCGACCTCGCGTTCCGTTTCAGTAAGTTCTGTAGGCTCCCCACCATGCCCAAAGACGCTGGGGTGGTATACTGTTGGAAGCAAGGTATAGAACAGCTGCCGGCAGAACACTGAACGCGTGTTATAATCATCAATAATCCGCCTCACGTCTTCTGGTGGCAGAAAAGCAATCGATGGCCGCTGTGTCGGATCAGCAGCAACCTTCATTACACCGAGAGCTGACCGTGTTTGCAAGAAAGGGGGTTTATTCCTTCCGTTCGAGCCCGCGCTTGCCTTAGACCGAATTGTTATCGAGCTGGCCCCGCCACTGGATCCGTCTATATAATATGCAAGTCTTCGCCAGAGGACGTCAACTATTCTTTCGGCATTCTCGGCTTGTTTTCCGTCGCATTTGGCCGGACGCTCCGTTACGCTTCTCTTGGCCGGATAAAGCGTGAGACTATCATCCGGAGTCGCCGCGAGGATGAGCGCTCCGTAAGCGTCAAGATCAATCATCGCATCAATGGCGGCGTCGTAGTCCTCGTAGCCGCTCGTTACGCGGTTCACGCTTAAATCCAGAATGGCCGCGAGAGGCCAATCGGAGTTGTAAAGATTAACAAGTGAATCTGGCCTTATCGGCGTCGAGACTTGCGCTATGAGGGCGTTGCCCGAAAGAGGAAAATAACGGACAGTCGGCGCCTCCTGATAAGACACCGATCCCGTGATGGATTCGACTGGTCCAGCTATTGTTCCAGCCGAGGTTGACTTGAAGTTCGCCGTTGATCCCAGGCCCGCAGCGCCGCCGCCAAGGGTCCCTCCGGCCGACGTCGCCGCATCCACCTCGGTCACATCCATAAAAAGCGGAGATTCGCCATTGCTGACCCGCACGACATTCAGGAGCGCCTGCTGTCGCGACGTGTCCTCTATGACTTCGTTGTAGGATGTGCGTCCATGATCGATCGACGCGGGCCCAACAACTGAGCAGGCGCTCAAAGTCATCGCGGCGAAGGCTATTACGGCAATCGCTTCTCCGCCCACGCCCCGAAGAAATCCTTCATGCCGCGAATTGAACATGACTGTCCGCTCGCACGCCGCTGCCTGGAATCCCTGAGTGGCTCGCTCTGTCAAGAATTCGCCGGTTGGGCCATGAGTCGAGCTATATCTTGCGGTATTCCTTGGGGACAAGCCGAGCCCTAGTCCCAAGCTGTGGAAAACTGATTGTCGGGAAGTTCGGGGGTTGTGTCTGTGCGCCAGCGTGGAATAGCCATCGCATCCGGCGCCAAAGGGACCCGCCCCTGGCGTTTACCACGGATCGCGATCGAGGTATCATATCCTGAGCGAAGGTCAATCGGCGCGTTGCTCTCGCGCTTTGCGTCGATACTATCGAGCTGTGACTGCTTTAGGAGCGCCTCACGCAGATGCCCAGGATGCTCGCGGTATCGAGCCGACTGCTAATTTCGCTCTCAGCGACACTGTTCTTAGCGGCGCCGGCCTCGGCTTCGGATTGCGACGCCCTCTCCGCGAACTTCGAAAGCGCGATCGCCGAGAAGTCGATTGCCAAGGTCAAGGACGCGATGGCGGCGATCGCGGACGACAGCGCATGCAATTTCGATATCGACGCTTATCGCTTGCAGGAGATCGATTTCGCGATTAGCGCCGCCGGCGCCGCTGCGAGCGAGAGCGAGCGCAAGCCAATGATCGAATTCGCCCAGAGCGCCATCCGTATAGGCGGCACTTGGCGGTCGGCAGAGACGATGGGCGACTACTACGCCCATCGCGGCGAGTTCAAGGACGCTCTTGCTTGGTACGAGACCGGCATTTCCTTCCTCTCTCGGGCTTCAACCGGTTCGACCCCGCAGGACCGCGAGCAGTTGCTCGCCCGTGCCGAGGCCGCCAAGCATCAAGCAAGCGACGACAGCGAAGGCCGACATTCCGCGACGTTCGCGACAACAACACGGGATGCCGACGGGAGCCTCGGTGGCATCTATTCGCCTGAACTTCTGCGCGGCGCTCAGGCCGTGGCGGTGCCGTTGCCGATAAATTTTTTCGTCGACGAAACGCGCTTTACGCCGGTGGGCGAAGAGGCGATCGAGGAGCTACTCGAAGCCGTCAAGCAACAGAAAGTCGATGGCATGGTCCTCGTCGGCCACACGGATCCGAGAGGCAATCACAGTTACAATGTGGAGCTGTCTAAACGCCGCGCCGCCGCGGTGCGGGACTACCTATTGTCCCACGGCGTGAGCGCGCACATCGACGTGGAGGGAAAAGGACCAGACAGTCCCTTCGACGTCTCCTTGCTCGGACGGCCTGTGACAAAAGAGGAAGAATGGGCGCTCGACCGTCGGGTGGAATGGGTCCGCCAAGGCTCGCCGGATTGAGAGCCCTCGGCATAGGGCGAAGGTGCTCATGGGTAAACTCGCGCGGTTCATGATTGCGGGGGCGGCGATGGCGACCGCCGCGATCGCGCAAGTTGGCGCGACGTATGCGGATAGCCTGCAAGCGCCCGGCGGAGGAACGATCCGGGCGCTCGTCATCGGCGTCGACGCCTACCCGAATTTGGCTGCCGCCGCGCAGTTGCACGGCGCACAGGCGGACGCCGAGGATATCGCCGGGGCGCTCAGGCGCGGCGGCGTCGAACCCATCGTTGTTCTCAACGCTGACGTAACCCGTGCAAAGATCGTAGCGCAGATGGACTCGCTCGTCGCCGAATCGAAACCGGGCGACCTCGTTCTGTTCGCATACGCCGGACACGGCATGCAGGTGCCGGAATACCCTCGTTGGCAGGGGATCGATCGCGACGGAGTCAACGAACAGATCGCGTTGTCCGGATTTAGCTTTAGCGGCGCCGGCGCCGGCGAGATCATCGTCAATCTTGAAATGCGGGCGTGGCTATCGCGGCTCGACGCCAAGTCGGTCGATACGCTCGTCGTCATGGACTCGTGCTTCGGCGGGGGAATGCGAGAGGTCGATCCGCGGACGGGGGACATGCGGACGCGCGTCCTGCACGGCAACGCCGAGCAGATCAAAGCAGGGGAGAGCAACCGCAGGCAATTTGTCGGAATTCCCATGACAGCCAAGGAAGCGCGGTCGAACGTGGCTTTGATGTCCCATGTCACGTTTCTCGCCGGCGCGACGAGCAAATCTGTCGTTCCCGAGACTGGGGGCCTGGAAGCCAAGGGACCGCGCGGCGCGCTGAGCTATTATCTGGCCCGCGCGCTCGGCGAAGGTCTGGCCAAGGATCGCGTGATCACCCGTGAGGCGCTCTACAACTATTTGAAGCCCAATGTCCGACATGCGACGCAGGATCGTCAGTTGATCCAGGTCGAGCCACAAAGCCCGGATCCTTCCGTCTACGGTAAGCCGGTCATGAGTTTGGTTGGCGCCGCGTCGCCGACAGTCGCGTCGGTCATCGCGCCTCCTTCACCGGCCCCCGCCGTGCCGCCGCCCCCGCCAGTCAATCCGCCTTCCACGCCGACCGATATCCGAACCGACGCCGTCCACGTCGCCATGATTGATGGCCCGGACGAGGCTTGGGAGACAATCGAGAGGGGGAATACGCCTTTCGCTAAATCCCCTTCGATCGACGGAGCGGATCTCGTCTGGGACATTGGCAAGAGCGAAGCGCTGTCCCGCGGCGACCTTGTGATGCAATCCGTCGACGGGTCGTTGATGGGCGGCGTCATCGACCGGACTTGGGCGGTTCAGAGATTGCGTGAGATTGCCGAACGTCGAAACCTTCCAACGCAGCTGGTGAGCCAAGGTCGGCTGCTGACTGCGGGCGACGAGGCGCAGGTCGAGGTCGACGACATCGCTGAGGCGCGCCTGTTGGTGTTCAACATCGGGGCGGACGCGACCGTCCAAATGCTCTACCCGAGCGCGCCTGGCGAGGCCGCGCATTGCCCGGATGCGGAAAGCGGCAATTGGCGTTGTTCGCTTGCCGTGACGCCTCCCTTCGGCGCCGACACGATCGTCGCGCTCGCGAGTTCGGGAACCTCTAGCCAGCTTTTAGGGTGGCTGCGTGCGCACCATGGCAGGCGCGACGCCGCGCTTATTCCGGAGCTCCTTAAAAGCGCCATAGAGGCCGATCCCAAAATGCGCATCGGCTTTGCAGGCGTGTTCACCAACGCGCGTCAAAAGCCTTGAGAGAGGGCCCGATGAAGCATCTGAACTTCGGGGTGGTCTGCGTCGCCGCTGCCGTCTTCTTGTCGAGCGCATTGGCGAGAGCCGACACGGTCGAGCACGCGCTCAGGGAGCTACAACCCTCGAGCGTGATCGAATACACGCGGATGGTCGGAGGCGAGACGACGCCATGGAGCGAATGGCCGTGGCAGACCGCGCTCTACCGCGTGTCCAATGGTCGGGACATTTTCACGTGCGGCGGATCGCTCGTCGCGCCCGGATGGGTGCTTTCGGCCGCCCACTGCTTCGGCGAAGGGAGCAGCGACAATCCGGCGGATTGGACGGTTGCGTCGCACATCGGGAAGGCCTCGATGGTCGGGCTCCCGGCCGGCGCGGAGACGCGGAAAGTCAAACGTCTCGTGGTGCATGAGGGCTACGACAAGAACACGCAGGAAAACGATATCGCGCTGATGGAACTGGCGGAGACGCTGCCAGAACCGCTCATCGCGCTTCAACTGGAACCGGATCCCGCCGAGGAGTCCAATCGCTCCGTGACAGTCACCGGCTGGGGCATGACGCGCTGGGTGATCAGCAAGAAAGACAAATCCGGTCACGTGGCTTTCTTCGATGGAGTCACGAACAAGCAGGTCGACTTGACGAAGTTCGAATCTCCCGAGCTGCGAAAGGCGGACATCCCGCTGATCGAAGTCGATCAATGCGCTCAGGCCTATGGCGACGGGGCTCAAAAGATCGATGGCCGCAATCTTTGCGCGGGCCTGTCGCAGGGCGGCGTTGACGCCTGTCAGGGCGACAGCGGCGGCCCGATGATGGCGCAGTCAGCGTCGGGCGAATACCGGCAGATCGGCGTGGTGAGCTGGGGCAAGGGCTGCGCTCTCGCAGGGTATCCCGGCGTCTACACCCGTGTCTCCGCGTTCAACGCCTGGATCAGGAACGTGCTGAGCGGCGATGATGTCGCCGCGGGGTCGGGCCACTCGTCGTCGCCGACTTCGGCGCCGACGGGCGGCGCCGATAACGCGACGGTCGTCGCCGCTGCCGATAACGTGTCCGACGCAGTCGACGCCGACCCGGCTCTCGAAAATCCGGCAGGCGTCACGATCGCTTTCAAGGAAGGCGACGACCTCAGCGTCGGGCAGCGGGTCGCCTATGTCGTGACAACTGAGCGGCCTGGCTATCTCACGGTCCTGGACGCGACGCCTGACGGCCAGCTGACACAGATCTATCCCAACGCAATGTCGTTGAGGTCGCCAGGAAGCCCAACACTGGCGTCGACCCTGATCCACCCGGGCAAATCCCTGGTGATCCCCGACTACCGAAACGTCTATCGTGGCTTCGACGTTCAGATCACCGAGCCGCGAGGCAAGGGCGTCATGGTCGCTGTGCTAAGCGACAAACCGCTGACGAGCTTCGACACGCCGCAGGCGCCAAAGACCTTCGCCACTCCCGAGGAGGGCGTGAAGGTCGTTCACCGCCTACGGGACGAACTGGCGCGCAGTCTTTCGGTGCAGCCCAAAAGTTCGACCGCGGCGCCTTGGTCCGTGGCCTATCACGGCTACACTATTCGATAAGGCTCGAACGAGTGCCGCACATGGTTCTCGACAAGCGGTCTATCTACGGATTAAATGAGGTACAAAGCCGCGTCAGTCCCGTGGCGACTTGGGTAGGCGTCGCTTTCCCAGCAAGTCGATTGAGCGGACGCGTGCGGCGACCGAACTGCGGAGATGGTCGGGTTTTCCGTGAGGCGAGGTGCATTTTGCCGGGCTTTCTTCTCGACCGGGCGACGCGTGCCTCGATAGGACGATGCTTGGTCGACGCGAGGCTGGCTGTGGCCTCTTTGTTGTTGCTCCTTTTCGGACTGGCGCTTTCCCTTCCAAGCGCCGCGCAGGACTTGCGCGCGCCAAGCGCGGCTGACGTCGCCGGCGCGCCCTCGGCGAAACTCTCCGCGCCCGCTGGCCGCCGTGTCGCGCTCATCATCGCGAACGGCGCCTATCCGGACGCGCCGCTCGCCAACCCCACAATCGACTCGGGCCTGATTGCAGACAGCCTCAAGCGGATCGGCTTTGCGGTCACAGTCAAGGAGAATCTCGATCTCGATGGCTTCGAGCAGGCGATCTCCGACTTCGCCGAGACCGCCAAAGGCGCCGACCTCGCGCTCTTCTACTTTTCGGGCCATGGCTTCTCCGTGGCTACGGGTGGACTCCAGCAGAATCTGCTGATGGCGACCTCGGCCAATTTCAAGGCGAAGACAACGCTTGCATTGCAGCAAGGCGGCGAACCCCTCGAGCATATCGAGGAGACGATCATCGGCCATGCGCGGGCCACGCTGATTTTCATCGACGCCTGCCGAAACGTCCCGGCTTTGGCGACGCGCGGCGTCGGCTCGCGTGGATTTGCGCCCATCGACCGGTCGGCGCTCGAGGGCGCCTACGTGGTCTTGTCAACCCGCGAGGGCAAGACAGCCGCGGACGGGGAAGCGGGACAAGGCAGTCCCTTTGCGCGCGCCTTCGCGACGGTGGCGCCGACGCCGGGGCTGCGCATCGAAGACGCCTATGCCCTCATCCGCGAAAAGGTTCGCGTCGAGACATCCGGAGAGCAGGTTCCCGACGTCATCCGGAGCGACCTGCCTCTCGGCGGCGTGACGCTCCTGGAGGCGCACGAAGCGCCGTCGCAGCCTGCGCCGGCGCACGAAGCCATGCTTCAGCCGGTTCCGTCCACTGCGCTCGTCCCTCCGCCCGCATCCGCTCCGGCTCCAACAGCGGCTGCAGAGGCGCCTGCAGCCAGCAAGGCTGGGGCGGCGGTCGCAGTGGGCCCGCCGCCGAGGATTGGGGTCAATGATCCGGGCGGAGAAGCTTTCAGGGAGTGCGAGGAATGTCCGGAGATGGTCCTCGTGCCAGCCGGCGTGGCGATGCTGGGCTCGCCGCTCGGCGAGAGCGGACGCCAAACGTTCGAAGCTGCGCCCCATCCCGTTGAGATTGGCAAGCCCTTCGCCGTCGGCCGTTACGCGGTGACTTTCGCGCAATGGGACGCCTGCTACGCCGAGGGCGCCTGCGGCCACCGCCGCCTCGGCGATCTGGACTTTGGCCGCGGCAACCATCCGGCGATTTTCGCCACCTGGACCGAAGCGCAGCTCTATGTGGATTGGCTGAAACGCAAGACCGGCCAGCCTTATCGCCTCCTCAGCGAGTCCGAGTGGGAGTTCGCTGCGCGCGGCTGCCGGACCCTCAAATGCGCCTACGCGCCCTTTTGGTTCGGCCCGATCAAGCCCGAATTAGCCGTCTATGATTCCCGGCGCTCCTATGATGGGAGCCCCAAAGCCGCCGCGCTGCTCAAAACAGTCCCAGTCGACAACGGATCCCCGAATCCGTTCGGGCTTTACAATATGCTCGGCAATGTGCGGCAGTGGACTCAGGATTGCTGGAACCCGACCCCCACCGCCACGCCTTCGAACGGCGCGCCCCTTCTCTCCGGCGATTGCACCGCCCGAGCCACGCGGGGCGGCTCGTGGGCCGATGACCCGGCCAAGTTGCGGGCTTCCGCACGCGACTACGAGAGCGTGGACGAAGGATCCGAAAGGATCGGGTTCCGCGTGGCAAGGGACTTAGGTCCTTGAGCGGAATGAGAACATGAACCGAAATTCGAACCCGATGAGGTGCAGCGTGACGAAACGATCATTTTGGGGAACCGACGCGCTGGCCGCAGCGATCTTCGCGATTGCGATCGCCGCGTTCGGCGTCGCAGATCCCGCGAGCGCGCAGACGCGGCGCGCTTTTCTTCTCGGCGAACAGCGCTACTCAGACCAGGATATTCCGAGCCTCACCCGGTCAGACAATGACGCGAGCGACGTCGCGGCCGACCTCGAGCAAGTGGGCTTCGATAAGAAAAACATTACGGTGGTGACGGAATTACGCAGCAAGGCCGATTTTGACAAACGGTTCGGCACGTTCCTCGCCACGGTGAAGGAGGGCGACACCGTACTTTTCTTCTATTCTGGGCATGGTTTGGGGGTCGACGCGAACAACACCAATTATCTGCTGCTTGGCGACATCAAGAGTCTTCGGACTTATACGCGCGGGCAGGTGATCGAAGCGGACCGCCGCCGGGACGATCTCATTTCGCTCAAAATGCCTTCGTTCGAGGGCGCCTATGAGACCGACGAGATCGCCAAGAACGGCGTCTCCGTCACCGACGTCATGAACGAGATCGCCGCGAAGAAGCCCAAGGTCTCAATTCTTTTTCTTGACGCGTGCCGCTCGATCATCCGGGCGACGACGGACGAACGGGAAATCAAACGCGGGGTCAGTTCCGGCAGTCGGCTCCTGCCGACGAAGGATCTTCCCGCAGGCTCGATCGTGATTTTCTCTGCTTCCTTCGGCGAAACCGCGATCGAGAGTTTTGGCTACGGCGATCATCGGCGCAACTCCCTTTTTACCGAGGTCCTCAGGTCGGAATTGCAACGGCCGGGTCAGACGCTGGTTGAACTTGGCCAGCGGGTTAGCCGCATGGTGCGGGCGTTCGCGCTGGCTGGCGGCCGGCAACAGGAGCCGGAGTATTTCGAAAATCTCGGCGTGAGCGACGATTTCGCGCTCGTGGACTCCGTTGGCGCCCAACGTTTCCAGCTAACGCAGCAACAATGCGCGGGCGCGGATGTGGATTGGGCGGAGATCAGCCAGCAGCCAGAGCGTGAAGCGCTGGAGAGACATCGTCGACGGTTCCACGATTGCCCCACCGCGGAGCTCGCGCGCCGTGCGCTCGTCAGCCTGATCGGTTCAACTGAAGTGGCGACGCCGGTTCTTCCGGCCGGCTCGAAACAGATCGACGAGTGCGACCGGCTCGCCGCCTCGGACAGCGATCCATCCCGCCCGCCCGAGGTCCCGGGGGTGGCGCTCGACAAAATAGACTTCGACGCGGCGACGGCGGCCTGCGAGAAATCGATTCAACGCAACTCGCGCATCGTCAGGTTCCTGTTCAATTTGGGCCGCGCCAAATTCGCGGCCGCAAACTCCGTGCGGCTGGACGACCCCGCCCGCAAACCCCTGATTGCCGACGCGCGCGCCGCGTATAATGACTCCGCCAACCGCGGCTATGTCGCAGCCCTCTACAGTCTGGCGACGCTCTCCGATTACACGGACGCCGACGAGGAGGAACAGGCGCGCGCTAACGAACTCTTGTTGAAGGCGGCCAATCAGGAATTTCCGCTCGCGATGTACGAACTGGGGCGCCGGTACAGCAAAGGCGCATTCGGTCTGCAGCGAGACCTCGCCGAGGCCTACCGCTGGATGTCGAAGGCGGCTGAGAGCGGGTCAGTCCCGGCGATGGTGGAGACAGCCGATGCCTTGTTCTACGGACGGGGCGTCGTGCAAAATCCGCGTAGAGCGGTCGAATGGGCGCAACGAGCCGCGGACTCCGGATCCGATGTGGCGAAGCTCAATCTCGGCTGGTACTATTTTAGGGGTTACAAGATTTACGACAATGGCGAACTCACGTCGAACAGCCTGCTGCCCGACGAGACCCAGGCTCTGCTCTGGTGGGGACGCGCCGCCGCCGAGGACAATCCGACAGCGCAGAACAACATGGCGCTGATGATGGAGCGTGGTTATGGGTTGCCTAGCCCACAGCCGGAGATAGCCGAGCGGTACTACCGCCTTGCCGCGCATGGCGGAAACGAAGACGCGGAAATCGAATTGGCGCGGCGGCTGATTGCAGGCCGCATGCTGGTCAAGCCCGAGAATGGGACGAACGAAGCCATCGATCTGCTTAATCGCGCATTGAGCCACGGCTCCGCGCGAGCGGCGAAAATGCTTGCGGACATCTATCGCAACGGCGAGCTCGATCAGGCCAAGGATCCCCTGCTGGCGATGAAATACGCCTTCCTCGCGATAAAACTATCGGTACAGGCCGATCCGTCCAGTGACGACGGCAATCCGTTCTACGAAATCGACGCGGGCATATTGCTAGCGGAGATGGCGGTTAACGGACAGTCTGTCGACGTCAACAATCGCGGCTTGCTCAATCCAGACGAAATTGACCGATTGCAGCGCTTTTATGGGACTGTCGACCCAGAAACGCACAAAGTTAAGATACGGCGGCTCGACGTTCCACTGGGCGGATGCAGTTACCCTTACAAGAAAGCGGTCTGGGTGTGGGATTGGGGGCGCGCGGAATCGCCAACCGAGCCGCAGTTCCGCAGTCTGGAGCGCGAGACCTATTGTTACGACAATGACATTCTGCGTCGGACGCTGTCCGCCTCGTTCGATGCCGCGCGGAAGGCCAAGGTGCCTTTCGCGGATTTGATCAATCAGCAGATCATCGCCGCGCAGGCGCAGGAAACCGCGCCGTCGACCCGTGAACCTCGCCGTTGAAAGTTTCGGAAATTAGTTGTAAATCTATGTGGCTTTATCGCGCCATTGGGAGTTCTCCATGAGCGTCAATTCATCAAAGCGTCCCGTCGCATTGCGCAAACTCCTGCCGGCCGCGGCCGTAATCGTCGCGGTCGCCGCCTTTGACCAGCCCGTCGCTTACGCTGGCAACGGTTTTCTGGGCGGTTTCGTCGGCGGCGTCGTCGGTGGGGTCGTCGGAGGCGCTATCGGGCGCATGCTCGTGGAGCCTCGTTACCACTACGCGCCCTCTTATCGCTCGGAGGGTCGGCCTTCACGTTCTCGCAATGCTTCCGGCGCTTCCGGCGGGGCGCCACAGGCCCCTCCTTCTCCGGCCGATTCGTCGCGGGCGCTTGCGTCGCTCGCGCCGCCGACCACTCAACAGGCGCAGGCGCTGCTGAAGTCCGTGACGCCCAGTCAGTCGCTTGGCACAGTCGGCGCCTCGGACGATCTCAATCAGATCGGCAAGGATGATAATGCCGAGGCAGGTCGCGACTACACCAGCAGAATCGATGATCTCATCAAGCGCATTCAGATCGCCCAAAACACCCAGCACTCAACCAAAGAGGGGGACGTTACGGAGCACGCGATTCTCGAAGCGTTGGAGAGCTCGATACGCGAAGCCAACCTGACCAAGTTTGAGACGTTTCTCGGCGAGAATTGGTCGCCGGAGCGTCTGCGCGTCATGATTCTCGATCGCGTTCAGAATGAAATCGGCGGCCTGTTCGACGGCACCAATCGCGGTGCCGTGACGATGAACGATCTCGATTTGATGATCAAGAAATCGGCGAAAAATGTCTATGCGCGCCTATTCGAGACGTCCGAATTGCTCGCTGCAAATCGCAGCTCCACTTTATTCGTCGAACGTCTTTATCAAACCCATGGCGACCTCGTGAACGGCGAGGTTCGCGAGAGCGCCGAGCAATTGTTGGCGGACGCGGCCGTTTCCGGTGTGGCGACGCTGGAGCCGTCGTTGCGGCGCGACCAGAACGCCTTCGCGCTGCGCTACCGCGCCCAGCGGATCATCTACGACTGCCTATCCAACAATGTCGAAGCGATCAGCTCGAACGAGTCGGGCATGGCGACCCCGGCGGAAATCAGCAAGGGCGTGCTCGATGTCACGCAGCAGCAATGCGCCAAGTGGGCTTCCGAGCAACTGATCGGCGCGGACGGAAAGGTCAAGGCGCAAGACCCGATGCCGCTCCGGGTCATTTGGACCGCCGAAGGCCCGAAGGATGATGCGTCGATGTATGGCCGGGCGACGGATCAGCTTTAGCGGCAATCCGCATTCAAGCGGTCGCGAATGTAACCGCGGAGTAACGTGCGGGGTCAAACAAGGGCTTTCGAGCGCGGAGTTCGTTCGATGCGGGCGTCGCCGATTGCGATTTTGGCGCTAGCGTTTATGGCGGCGCACGCTTTCGCGGCGGACTCGGACTGGAATTTGTGCGCCTTCGCAACCGACTACGATCAAGGGATTGGCCTGTACACGAGATCTCACGACTACAGGGGTCTCGCGACTACACAAGAGCTCGCGACCACCGGACATCTCCCGACACGCACGATGACGCTTCACGCCCGTGCCTACGCTTTCATACATCGAGCCGACGTCTATTTTTGTAATGGAGACTACGACGATACAATCGCAGATAATGACGAGGCTCTGAAGATTCACTCTGAGAACTATCTCGCGTACGATCATCGCGGAAAATCATAGTTCCAGAAATGGCGATTACGATCGTGCAATTACGGATTACAACGAGGCTTTGAACCTCAACCCTAAAGCTGACGATTTTTATACCGACCGCGGCGGCGGTGCCTACTTAAGGAAAGATCATTACGATCATGCAATTAAGGATTATGACGAGGCGTTGAAGATAATCCTAAGAACGGGGAAGGTTATCTGGCGCGCGGCCAGGTCAAGGAGAGCTCGCGGAATTATCGCGGTGCCCTAGATGACTTCGAGCAGGCGTTGGCCTTAAATAACGCTCTATTCCAGGCGCAAGCCCGCGCCGGCCGCGAGCGCATCCTTGCGGTGCTTGCCTCCCCACCGGCGCCTCGCAGAAGCCCGCCACGGCGACCGCCACCGTCGGGCTCGCCGCGCTAGCTAGCTGACCGCCGACGTTGCCATGAAGAAGAAGATCGACTGCATCCAGAGCGAGAAAAGGCCAGGTCGCCAGAGCCAACGCGAGCGACAGCGCCGCCGCGGCGATGAGCCCTAGTCACGAGCGCGCTCCAGTTCGTGCCTCCCGCGTACCGCGGGAGACTAACGCCGTAGGCGCCGACGCCGAAGAACATCACATGCGCGAACAACAGGATGCCCGTATAGCGATCAACAGATCATAAGGCGCGACGAGTTGGATCGTCACCCGGGACTTGGTGGTGACGTTGAGCGCGTTCACGCTGGAGAATAGAAGCGGAGCAGCGCGACGATGAAGGACAAACAGAAGCTGCAGGGCCGCCAGCTTAGACCGCTGAGCGCCCTCGAACCGGCCTGTCATTGGAGCGCTCTTTGGATCCGGAAGGCGGCCCGCAAAGCAACTCTTGCGCCGCATGACCTGCGCCCTTATAAGGCCCCGTTGCCGGCCTAAATAGGCCGCGGTGTCGGAGTGTAGCGCAGCCTGGTAGCGCACATCGTTCGGGACGATGGGGTCGGAGGTTCGAATCCTCTCACTCCGACCACTTCTTTATTCAATAATTTGACATTAAACGATTTTCACGCTTCCTCGGCGAGGTGGTCCCCCAAGCGGCCCCCAGGACGCGCTGACTTGTGACGAACGCCGGGGAACAAAAGCCGGGGATTGGTTCGCGACTAGCGCTGTAAACCCCGTCGCCTTTGACTTCGCCCACAAGGCGAGGCGATGGTCGACGAAAAGGAGCGCGCCTACTTCGTGCTCCGCGAGATTGTCAGGCGCTCCAGCGTGTCACGTTTGGATCGGCTCCAGTAAGCATGCTTCCCTCAACCAGGCCCCCTAAGGGGGGATTAAGTTTCATAGGGGTTGGGGCCTTCATGATCGCTCATAGAATTTTTGGAATTTTTCTAAATTTACTACAATATAACTGTTTACCATTGTGCTATACCCTCTCGGTCTTGGATTAAGATAGGCTTGATTCTATAGACGGGGGGCGCGATCTGTGTCCGACCATCCGGGGGACTTAGCGCGGCACTCATTTTGGAGCGAGGAGACCACGCATGAGTCAGAGCCATGTGACACTGGCGTTTCCCTTGAAGTGGCCCGCCGATGCGAACGCGCTGGCCGAGAAATTACCGGGCTGTTGATGGCCTCCGATCTAATGGGAACGATCCACTATTGCCGGTTTAGCGTTCTCAACGAGCGGACTCTGCTTTTCCTCGCCGACTTCGACGGCGAATTTAGCCAGCTTATGGCGGAACTGGCGAAGCGCGCGGGGCCGGTATTCGACTCCATCTTCGAGTATGTGGAGAACCCGCCGCTAGAGCATTTTCAGGTCTGACGGAATCGAGGGGGATTCCTGTGAGCCAGTCGAATCGGGGCTGGGGAGCATCATGGGCGCGGCTTATTCGCAGGACCTTCGTGAACGGGTGATGGCGGCGGTGGACGGCGGGTTG
>Ga0209624_10001829_pt1 | contig 16265 bp, 14 predicted proteins | sample JacPinW_OM2H0_O1_FD_188565 | JGI IMG/M metagenome (GOLD analysis project Ga0209624, IMG submission 188565) | Forest soil microbial communities from Algoma, Ontario, Canada - Jack Pine, Ontario site 1_JW_OM2H0_O1 (SPAdes) (version 2) | ecosystem: Environmental > Terrestrial > Soil > Boreal...
CGTGAGAAAAACCATACAGCGCCCGCGATGCAGCATGCTCCGCTGAACATCACCGTCCGCGGCGCGCCGATTGCGTGCGCCAGGGCTCCCGAGAGCAAACTCCCGAACGGAGCCATGCCCACGAACGCCACGGTATAAAAACTCATCACGCGTCCGCGTTTATCTTCCTCCACAATGGTTTGGATAATGGTGTTGCTGGCCGCCATTTGCTGCATCATTCCAAATCCGCAGAAAAGCATGCAGAAAAGCGAAAGCCAAAAGTTTCGCGACATTCCAAAGAAAATCAGCGCGACTCCGAACATCGCCGTCGAAATATAAATCATGCGCCCCAGGCCCACAACGCTCTTGCGAATCGCGAGCGATAAAGCCGAAACTAGCGCGCCCACGCCGACGGCTCCCATCAAAAATCCGAGCGTGTGCGGCCCGCCTTTCAAAATCGTGGACGCAAAAACCGGCATCAACACGGTGAAGGGCCAGCCCATCAAGCTCACCATCGCGAACAGCGTGAGAATCGTCCGAATCGGCGCGAATCCCGCAACGTAATTCCAGCCTTCTCGCAATTGCACCAGCATGGAAGCTGTTAGGCGCTTCACTGTCGCGGGCTTCAACCGCATGGCGAAAAGCGACACGATCACCGCGAGGTAGCTGATGCCGTCAATCAAAAAGCAGGAGCCCTCGCCGGAAATTGCAATCACCATGCCAGCGAGTGACGGCCCCACCAGCCGGGCCATATTTACCATCGAGGAGTTCAGCGCGATCGCGTTGCCCAAGTCTTGTTTGTCTTCCACCATCTCCACCAAAAACGCCTGGCGCCCCGGCATGTCGAACGCGTTGATCATTCCTTGAAACGCGCTCAGCCAGATAATTTCGTGGATGGTGATGTGTTTCGTCAAAGTAAGGGCGGCCAGCGCGAACGATTGCACCATCGCCAAAATCTGCGTGACGATTAAAACGTTCCGCCGGTTCAAGCGGTCCACCCAGACTCCGGCAAACGGCGCGAGCAGGAACGTCGGTATCTGTCCGGAGAATCCCACGATGCCAAGTAAAAATGCCGAGCCGGTTAGCCGGTAAACCAGCCAACTGGTCGCCAGCCGCGTCATCCAAGTTCCAATCAGCGAAATGCTCTGCCCGCCGAAAAAAAGGCGGAAATTTCGGTGCCGTAGCGCACGCCACGCGCGCGAAAGTCCGACTTCAGCCTCCGGCACAGCAACAGTCGAATTGGATTCCGCGCTCATTCGTCGAAGCTGAACTTTTAATTGTACGATTCTTTCACCCAATAGGACGACCTGCCGGTAGGTTCTGTGCCGCGAACGAGCTCAAAGAAAAGAAAAAGACCGAGACGAATTCGGGATGTAGCCGTCTAAAAAACCACTGGATTGCGCCAACGGGTGTTAAGTAACTTTCGCACAAAGGACGATGCCCTATGAACCGGCGGGTTTTCTGGAAGCGGGCCGCGCTTTTTGCCTTGGTGATTTCGCTTTTCCCTCCAATCAGTTTCTGCCAAAACGTTCGCCAGCAAATGGAGAAAGAGATTGCACGGATTTCGACAGCACTCGCGGCTAAGCCCGACTCGGACAAAGGCTGGAAAGAAGCCAAGGCGGATATTGCCCGCGGCTTAAAAGCCGCAAATGATTCGCTGGCGGTCGGACGCGTCTTCGTAGCCCTTGAACAGTTGGAAGACAGCTGGGTCAACTTCGCAGTGACCGAATCGATGCTCGACAATCCGGACGCGGTCAAGCAGGGTCTGCCCGGATTCGAAGCGGAATGGCGCAAGGCCGATGCTTATATGAAGCTTCGGGAACAGAGCTACGAAGAGGGCCGCAAAAATTCACTGCCTTTAGGCGTGCTCGCCATTGCGGAAGCGAATGCGGCAGAATCGCGCACGTATTACAGCTCCAGCCGGGCTTATGCGATTGCCTCGCCTCCCGGCCCTCCGGCCGCTCGAGCTGGGCTCAACGTCCTGGGCGCAGCAAAGGGTTCAATTGAATTCGCTTTTTTTTGCGAGTCGCTGCATTTCGAGGATGTGCCCGCGCCGACCCCTCTGCGATCTATTGCGCCCGAGCTCCGCGAACTCGAAACGAGCATGATTGCCGCGTACCAACCTCCTCGATCTATTGATAAGCACCCGGAATTTATCAGCATGCATTCCGCGCTCAAAGAGGCTGGCGATTTAGATGCCGCGCATCTTTATGCCGGCGCGTTGTACAAGTATCTGGATGCGCTGGAAATGTTCGAGACGTTGAACGCGTCTTCGTCCGGGAACACACCCTCGCCGGAGGAGCTTCAGAAGAAAGTTCAACAGATGCGCGACAGTTTCACACGCGGCGCGGATTCTTCCCTGCTCCAACTTTTTCTGGAACGATCGGAAAATAGCGCCGCGGCAGATGCTGCCGCGAAAGGGCCGAGCAAATCTGAAATCCAGCAATCTATCCTAACCAAGATTGTTCCGGCCTATTACGCGGCCTTGAAACCGCGAGAATTATCCAGCCAGCCGGTGGCCAAAACGATTACCGTCACGTTGGTGCGCTGGCCCTACACTTGAAACCTTTCCGACCCAGCAAGTTTGCTGGCTCAAGAAGTAGTAGCGAAATATCCGGGACAAGTCACATTCGTCAGCGAGAATTTTGGCGCGTCGAAACTAGCGGAACAATTCGGCATCAAGCGATATCCTGCGGTGTTTGTGGATGACGTGCTCATAGCCAAGCCTCGCGACTTCGGATTTTTCGGCGACGGCGAAAACAGCGGGCGCTACACTCCCTGGAAAGACCCGCAGAACCATCAAAAGTTCCAAAAAGATTTGACGCGCATGATCGATTTAATCCTCAGTGGAAAAAAGGAACAAGCCGCCAAAGAATACGGCACCAAGGAAGGGCCTGAGGAAATTCAAAGCCTCCCTAATTTTTCGCTCACCGACCTCGCTGGGAATCCGCTCACTCCGGATCAAGTTGCCGGACGCGTTGTGGTCGTTGAATTCTGGGCCACTTGGTGTCCACCATGCCGTTCGACGCTCGAATGGCTGGCGAGTCTGCGCGGAAAGTATGGCGACAACCTGGCCGTGTTGGCGCTGAACGTCGAATCGCCGGAAGACGATGTGCGGAAAATGGTCGGCGGCATGAGCCAGAGTCTCCGCTGGGCCATTACAACTCCGGAGGTGGCTCGTGCCTTTGGCGACATCGTGGCCGTTCCAACGCTTTTTCTTTTTGATCAGCAGGGAAAAACGGCTGGCGTATGGTACGGCGCCGCGCCAGAGTTGCACGAACAAGTAGAAGAAAAAATCGGCCATCTTTCGAAGCAGGCAAAGGTCGCCGCCAGCCTTAAATAAAAATCCGTCAGTTACCGCAGTGGTATAATCCGCCCGCAATGCAGCAACAGCTTCCAAGTAGCAGCATTCCGCGCCGTCCTCGCGGCGCTGTCGAGTCCATGCTCGACAATCTCTTGGAATCGCGCGCGCCCAAGCTGCGACGGCCTGCAAATCCTGTTCTGGTGTGGTGCTTCTTGTTGGCCGCAGGCCTGTTGTTCTATTGGTTTTGCGTCAGAGAAGGAGCCTCCCATCGCGCCGACGCAGGTTGGTCCTTAACTTTCGTAGTCATGTTTGTTTTTGCTCGGGATGAGAACCACGGAAGTCCTCCGTGGTGGGCGTTCATACCTTGGGTCGCTGCTTTTTTCTTGGAGCTCCGTGTGGAAAGCTCCGCGCCACGTGTATTTCAAACCATCGACGCGCCGCTGCTCTCTCACTATTCATTGGCAGCCGGCGAATTTCTTCTCTTCATTCTTCTATGTATTGTCTTCCTCCCCGACAAACGTCGCCCGCACTACGTCCCATCCGGACTTTGGCGAAATCTCCAAGCCATCTTATTGATAGTCGGCTGCATAATCGCATGGTTCCAGGCTCGCGAACTCCTCAACGTGCTCCACGCTTCAACCCTCTCCTTCTCCGACCAGTTCCATTTGTTACTGCGCTGGTTCTCCCGCTCGACACTCATCCTCTACGCTTTGTTCGCCTGCAGGGACGGCACACTTCTATCGGTCCGCTGGTGGTTTACTCGAAGAAATACGGAGCAGGTGCCAGCCTCGTCCTAGTAGTTTGTAACGACTCACGTTGACGCAGCACTCAGACACCCATAGACTCGCTCGATGTCTTCCGCTTCGCATCCGGGCGTCGAAGTTCCGGTCCTCGAAACAGAGCGACTAAAGCTGCGCGGCCATCGGCTCGAAGATTTCGTCCACTGCGCCGCGATGTGGGCTGACCCCGAGGTCACGCGTTACATTGGAGGGAAACCTCACACGGAAGAGGAATCTTGGGCGAGATTGCTGCGCTACGTGGGCCACTGGTCGCTGCTAGGTTTCGGTTATTGGGTCGTCGAAGAAAAATCGACCGGCAGTTTCATCGGAGAAGTTGGCTTCGCAGACTACAAGCGCGACCTGCCGCCGCTTCGAGGTATCCCGGAAATAGGCTGGGCGTTCACTACGCAAGCTCGCGGCAAAGGTTACGCCACCGAAGCCGTGCGCGCCGCCGTCGCTTGGAGCGACGCGCACTTCGTTTCGCCGCGCACCGCCTGCATCATCCACCCCGAAAATGTCGCCTCCATCCGCGTCGCAGAAAAATGCAACTACCGCGAATTCCAGCGAACCACGTACAAATCCCACCCCACAATAATGTTCGTCCGCGATCGCACGAAACCCACGACCTGACGCCGTCGCCAATCGTGAGGAATTAGTGCGTCCGCGATTGCGGCAAATGGAAAAAAGCCCGTAGCGGGCTTAGTCGCTGGCGAATCCTATTCGGACAATTCGGACTTACGAGTCTAGTTCTCTTTTATTGAGTGGCGGTTCTCGCGCGCTGATTTCGCACTGTTGGTTCGGAACCGAACAACGCGCCGAGGCCTTCTGCAAGAGTTGGGTGAGTGAGAACAGCGTCGCGAAACGCGGTATAGGGAAGCCCGCCGATCATGGCAACCTGAACGGATGACATGGTCTCGCCTCCCTCGACGGCGAAGGCGGTGAAGCCAAGGATGCGATCACCGTTGATTTCAACCAGCGCCTTTAGAAATCCTCGCGTTTCCGAAAGTGTTCGCGCGCGCAACACTTGTTCCATTGGGATTTTGAACAAGCGATACGGAATGCCTTGCGCTTTAGCGTCCTTCTCCCTTAGGCCGATGTGAGCGAGTTCAGGATCGGTGAAAAGGCAAAACGGAACTTGCCGGCCGGTTGTCACGCGGGTACCGCCGGTAAGGTTGCTATGGACCACGCGGAAATCGTCAATGCTGATGTGCGTAAACTGCGGGCTGCCGGCTACCTCACCGATGGCCCAGACGCCGGGCGCCGTGGTCTGAAGCCGCTCATTTACCTTTATATGTCCGCGATCTGTTAATTCAACGCCAGCTAATTCCAACCCGATTCCTTCTGTGTTCGGAGTGCGTCCTCCCGTAACCAGCAGATGACTGCCTTCGATCGTTCTCTCCACGCCGTTATGTTCGAGGACGACTTTCACCGACTGGCCCGATTTTCCCGATACCTGCTTGATCTGAGCATTCAAAAGAATGTCGATGCCTTCGTCCTGTAGCAAACAGCGAAGAGCTTCCGTCACATCTTCGTCTTCGCGATCGACCAGGTGTCTGTTGTGTTCGATCACCGACACTTTGCTGCCGAAGCGGCGCATGGCCTGAGAGAGTTCCAATCCGACGTAGCCGCCGCCGAGCACAAGAAGATGTTTGGGGACTTCGTCCAATTCGAGTGCTTCCACGTGCGTGAGTGGCTGTGCGTCAATAAGACCGGGAACTGGCGGTAACGCTGCGCGCGTACCTGTGCTGATGATGACGTTCGTGCCGCGGAGTTGGCGCTTCGTTCCATCAGAGAGCGTGACTTCCAAAGTTCGCGGGGCGATGAAGCGTCCGGAGCCGAATATAAGCTGCGCTCCAGTATTCTTGTAAATGTCCAGGTACATATCGTTCAAGCCTGAGACCATTTTGCGTTTGCGGTCACGGACTTTGGTCATATCGACGGTGAAGGCTTTGTTGGCGATGCCGAAATCTTCACTGCTGCGAACGTAGGATGCGACTTTCGCGCTGTGAATGACGTTCTTGCTTGGCAGGCATGCGATGTTGGGGCACGAGCCGCCAATGTATTTGCGATCTACGACTGCGACACGCTGTCCTTCTTTGGCGAAGGTCCATGCAGCGATTGTCGAGCCGGTGCCGCCGCCGAGGATCACAAGATCGAACTCTTCCAGCTTCGTGTCCTTTGGGGATTGAGCTGAAGCTTCCGTTGTGTTCATACCAGCTCCTTTCCAAGAGGCATAAATATTTAGTTGAGGTTAACGCCGTCCGCTGCGCATTCTCCGCCGGTAGGCTGCGACCTTGTGGCGGTTACCACAGAGCTCCATGCTACACCAACGGCGATGATGCGACTTGGTGTTGTCGGAGAACCACAGGACGCAGGTCTCGTCCTCGCAACGCTTCACTAGACGAAAGTCGGCCGTCGCGAGCAGATCGGCAGCGGATTCCGCGACGGGACCGAGAAGCGCCTCAACGGTATTTTTTTGTCTAACTTTTTCAATCTTCAGGGAGCCCGGCTTATTCCACACAAGCCGCGAGTGACTGTGGGCGTTCGAGAGGAATCGGTTAAGGAAGGAAGGATCTCCGCGCTGTCCAGCCTTTCGTTTCTCGACCAGCGAGCGAATATTCTCACGCAGCTTTCGCGCAGAAATCAGAAGAGGTATCCGCGCTGCGCCCGCCCCAGCTTTCGGGACCGAAAGTCCAGCCAGCTTGAGCCAACGGATTACATCCTCGTCGTGCTGAAAATAATCCACCAGCTCTCCGTGCACTCGCATCCGCGTATTTAGAAAGTCCAGGCCGAGATTTCCTGCAAGAAACACTGGGCCGGGTTTTGGAACTCGATTCGTCTTCTGAGACCGGGTCAATGGATAGCGCTCAAAAATACTGTAATCGTTAACCGGCGTCTTGACAAGTTACAGGTTTTTGTGGTGTAACCGTAGAAGCATCGGTTGTCCGGTGTTGACGATCCATGCTAAAACATTCTGGAGGAATTGCAAATGGCGGAAAATACTTCAGCGCAAAAGCAAAAAAGCGGCGCGGCAAGTCCGCAGTCCCTGGTGCCTTTCACATCCATCCACAAGGTTGAAGCCGATGGCGTACAAGTATTTTATAGAGAGTCAGGCAGTCCGCAGGCGCCGGTGGTTCTTCTGCTGCATGGATTTCCGACTTCGTCGTTCATGTATCGCGAGTTGATTCCTCGTCTGGCGGATCGCTACAGAGTAATCGCGCCAGACCTGCCCGGTTTCGGATTTACGGAAGTCCCTGAGAAGCGGAAATACACATACACCTTCGACGCGCTGGCTGCGACGGTAGATGCCTTCACGCAAGCAATCAAAATCAGTCGGTATGCACTTTATATTTTCGATTATGGAGCGCCCACTGGTCTTCGCCTGGCAATGGCGCATCCTGAACGGGTTTCAGCAATCGTTTCACAAAATGGAAATGCTTATGAAGAAGGACTCGGGGATGCATGGGGACCGATCCGAAAGTACTGGGCGTTTCCGAACGCCGAAAATCGCGAAGTGATTGCGAAGAATGTGCTGACGCTTGAGGGCACACGCTGGCAGTACACGCACGGCGTAGCTAACCCAGATAGCGTTGCGCCGGAATCGTACACGTTGGACCAGGCGCTGATGGAGCGGCCGGGAAACAAAGACATTCAGCTGGATCTGTTTTTGAATTATGCCTCAAACGTAGCGCTCTACCCGAAATTTCAGGAATATTTCCGTAAATCGAAGCCTCCATTGCTTGCGATTTGGGGCAAGAACGATCCGTTTTTTATTCCGGCAGGGGCAGAAGCATTCCGAAGAGATATTCCTGGTGCGCAAGTGAAAATGCTCGACACTGGGCATTTTGCTTTGGAAACGCATGTGGTGGAGATTGCCGCGGAGATGAAGAAATTCTTTGACGCTAACGGAATATAGCCTCGGGCGCATGCGAGGAGGGCGAGATGAGTGCTCAGAACGCAACAGTCGTGCTAGTGCATGGAGCTTGGGCTGACGGATCGTGTTGGCAGAATGTGATTTTCCCGCTGAGAAGTCTCGGCGTTGATGTGATTTGCGCTCCCATTCCTCTGACTTCGCTCACAGATGACATTGCAGCTCTCTCCAGAACATTGGAGAGAACCAGCGGGCCCGTCGTGCTGGTTGGACATGCTTACGCTGGCGCGGTAATCGCCGGGCCTGCCGATGAACGGATAAAGGCTCTCGTGTACGTCGCGGCGCTGGCTCCCGACGAGGGTGAAACGGTCGCGCAAGTTTTCTATCGCGAGCCACCGCATCCAGAGGCTCCTCATTTGGAACCTGATCGACACGGTTTTATATGGATGCCGGAAGACGGGTTTCGTAAAGCGGTAGCTCACAAAGCCTCCGCCGATCAAAAAACCGTCATGGCGGCGGTGCAACGGCCGATTGCGTTGAAATGCATTCAAGAGGTGACTCCAACACCAACATGGAAGACGAAGCCCACCTGGTACTTGCTCGCGGAAGAAGATCGCATGATCCAGCCGACAACTCAGCGCTTCATGGCTGAACGGATGCGGATGGGCACAAACATCCGCTCGTATCCGGTGGACCATACACCGATGTACACAGAGCCGAATATTGTGGTTGATGTCATCGCGGAGGCATTACGCGAGACGCTTTCGAAAGAGGTTACGGCGCGAAGTGCGAGTTAACGGCGTTGCGTTAGCCGTTACCGACAAACTGCACAGGATTTTGATCAGGCTGTGAAATTTATCAAGGGGAAGCAATAATGCCGAACTCCGTAGCCGTTGTTACTGGCGCTAGCCAGGGAATCGGAAAGGCGACCGCGCTCCGGCTAGCGCGCGATTTTTCGGGTCTCGCATTGGTTGCGCGGAACGAGGCGCACCTTCAGGAGACAGCTCGACAAGCGAAATCCGTAGGAGCTGAAAGTCTGGTGCTCCCGCTCGACCTCAGTGAAACCGCGGCCGCGGAAAAAATCGTGAAGGACACACTCGACCGCTTCGGGCGGATCGACGCAGTTGTAAATATTGCCGGGGCCGTGCCGCAAATCGATCTGTTCGAGATGACCGACGCTCAGTGGGACGACGGAATGGCCCTGAAGTTTCACGGCGCTCGTCGGCTCACGATAAAAGCTTGGGACGCCTTGAAGACTGCAAAGGGCTCGGTTGTATTGCTCTCGGGGCTTGCCGCTTACGACCCCAAGCCGGGATTTGCCGCGGTGGCCGCAATTAACGCAGCGATTATCGCTCTGGCGAAAGCGTTCGCAGAGCAAGGAATCAAGGATGGCGTGCAGGTGAACAGCGTTTCGCCGGGAGCAGTGATGACGGGCCGGCGGAAATCATTTTTTGAAAAATGGGCGCCGGCGAACAATCTCACAGTCGAGGAAGCCATCAAAAAGTATCCGGAGCAATCCGGCATTTCTCGTTTTGGCGAGCCGGAAGAGATTGCGGATCTTCTCGCTTACTTGGTGTCGCCTGCGGCGAAGTGGATGACCGGAGCTTCGCTACGAATGGACGGGGGCGAATTTAAAGGAATCTAACACAGCGCGGCTTCGTACTAGCCTGTCCACACACACTGGTCCTTGAATTTCGTCAGGCAGCGTGCTACGTTTTTTCGTGACCATTAGTGAAAGGGTTGGCGACAGGCAGTCGGAGCAAAAGGGCCCAGCGGCCCCATCGTGCGCGACCCGCCAATCGACGGCCCTTGGCAACTCCTCCGCTCACATCGAAAAAGCGTCGCAAAATTCTCAAAATCAGGTGAATATTCATAAGCTTTCAAGGGAGCTTACTCCTGGTGTCAACACAGCTAGATTAAATCGCCAAATTCATGAATTAAAAGGCGACGTAACTTACAGAAAACAAAAGGGAGCGACCTGCTTAAATCGCCAAAAAAATCAAAAAAGGTCGCATACGTTTTTGCCCCTGATTTATTCTGCGCAGAATCCACCGAGGAGTCTGAATGCCCCAACAGAAAATAAATTCTGACGCGGCGGAAAACCTTTCTGCGCGGCAAGGCGAGAGTACCGGATTCGTCTACATTGCGGCCGCCATCGCTGCTCTGGGCGGCCTGCTCTTCGGGTACGACACCGGGGTAATTTCCGGGGCGCTGATTTTCGTTCAAAAAAGTTTTGCGCTCTCAACTTTCCACCAGGAATTGGTGGTGAGCGTCGTTTTGGTGGGCGCCGCCGTGGGCTCGCTGGGCGGCGGCAATTTGGCCGACCACATAGGCCGAAAAACAAATCTTCTGATTACCTCGGTGATTTTTATTTTGGGCGCGATTATATGCGCCGCCGCCGGATCGGAAATCACGCTGATCGTGGGACGAACTATCGTTGGACTCGGCATCGGCCTGGCTAGCTCCACCGTTCCGCTTTACATTTCGGAAGTATCGCCGGCGAAAGCGCGCGGCTGGCAAGTTTCTCTTTTCCAACTCGCAATCACCATCGGCATTCTGGCCGCCTATCTGGTGGACTATGCGTTCGCGCAGTCCGAGCAATGGCGCTGGATGCTGGGGCTCGCCGTGGTACCCGGCGCGATGCTGGGACTGGGGATGTTGTACATGCCGGAAACGCCGCGCTGGCTGGTGAAAAACGGGCAAATTGAAAAAGCGGTCGGAGTGTTGAAAAAAATTCGCGGCACGCAAAACGTGGAGGCGGAATTCAAAGAAATCCAGGGCACGCTGTCGAAGACGGACGAGCGCGGCCGATGGTCTGACTTGCTCAAAGCCTCGATTCGTCCGGCGCTGATCGTTGGAATTGGGCTTGCGGTGTTCCAACAGGTGACCGGAATCAATACGGTGATTTATTATGCCCCGCAAATTATTCGCTCCGCGGGCATTTCGTCGGCGTCCGGAGCAATTCTCGCCACCGCGGGCATCGGCTTGGTAAACGTGATCATGACGCTTGTTTCCATGTGGCTGATCGACCGCGCGGGAAGACGACCACTATTGCTGACCGGAATCGCCGGCATGGTGATTTCTCTCGGTGTCCTCGGTTTTATTTTCCGCGAGTCGGCCACCGCGCACGACGCCGCGTTCGGCCAGCTCGCCGTGATTACGCTGATGGCTTACGTCGCGTGCTTCGCCATAAGCCTGGGGCCGATTTTTTGGCTGATCATCGCTGAAATTTATCCGCTGAAAACTAGAGGATTGGCCGAAGGAACTGCGGCATCCTCAAACTGGGCTGCAAACTTCGTAGTCTCGCTAACTTTTCTCACGCTGGTGCAAATGTTCGGTCCTACATGGACTTTCTGGCTGTACGGCGTGCTCGCCATCGCAGCATGGATCTTCTCGTATGCCCTGGTCCCGGAAACCAAAGGCCGCACGCTGGAGGAAATTGAAGCCTTCTGGCGCAGCCGGCAACTCCTGAAAAAATAGCGCGCCGGCTCTTATAAAAAACCATGCGGAATAAATTCAAGTACGTTAGGCGCAACTTAGCTCAAGGATTTTATGCAGACTTTGAGAATGAGGGACTGCACGTCGCTCGGTGAGATGCGCCCTTCGAATTCCGCGAGGCAGTTCGCCGCGCCACAAGAGGTAGCGAACCTGTGAGCTTCTTCGCCGGTCAGTCCATGCATCGCGGCGTAAGCGAAACCAGCTAGAGTCGTGTCGCCGCATCCCACGGTTGAGATTGCCTTGAGGCGCGGCGGTTGCGCAAACCATGCCGGGGCATTTTTGCTTTCGACCCAGACCAAGCCTTCCGCACCCATCGTGATTGCCGCGCTTCGCGCGCCCAACGAAATTATTTCCCGCGCGGCAGCTACTACAGCTTGCAAATCAGGCAGAGCTCGCCCGAGCAAAACTTCAGCTTCCTTGCGATTCGGCTTTACGAAACTTGGTCTGGCAGCAAGACCTGCTTTCAGCGCGTCGCCGCTGGTGTCCAAGAACACGGCTGAGCCGGCCTTCTTTGCGATATCGACCAACGCCCCACAAAAGCTGGCCGGCACACCCGGAGGCAAGCTGCCGGAGATTGCGACGAGCGCGCCTTTCCACTTCTCGCTGAGATTCTGCGAATAAAGACGAAGCAGCTCAGTCTGTTCACCCGAGCTGATATTTCCGCCGGGTTCCAAAACTTCCGTAATTTTCCCCGAGTTTTCAATTATCTCTAGGTTCACGCGCGTTGAAGCTGCTGTTCGGATGGGGCTGACATCGACAGCGAGTTTGCGCAGTTCCACTTCGACTTGCTCGCCGATTGCCCCACCGAGAAATCCGATCCAGTTTGCTTCGATCCCCAGGGAGCGCGCCGCCATGGCTACATGCGCGGCTTTTCCGCCGGGCATGGCGAGCGAACTACGTCCGCGGTTTACCTCGCCGGGCATAAGCGAATCGACGTAAACGCGGCGGTCCATGGCCGGGTTCGTGCTGACGCAGATAATCTTTTGGGGAGCTATAGGCCCTTGTTCCATCGTGGTGCGCTATGCTAGCATAGCGCTCGAAATAATAACTAAAAGAAATGAATCGAAACCACTGCTATAAACGGGCAAATTAACGTGCTAAGCGAAGAACGCAGGCGAAAAATCTCGGAATTAGTCCAGCGCGACGGCCGCGTGGTGGTCACCGATCTTGCTCGCCTTTTTTCCACTTCGCTGATCACCATTCGTAAAGATCTGGAACATTTACACGAGCAAGGACGCTTGCATCGCGCTCACGGTGGCGCGCTGCCTGTGGATGGCGCGGCCTTGAGCGATCCAACGCTGCACGAAAAAGAGCGGCTGCACCACAAAGAAAAACTTCGCATCGCTGCGGCAGCGGCGAAATTGGTAAAGCCTGGCCAAGTGATTATTTTTGACTCGGGGACCACCAGCACGGCCGTTGCGCGCGCCGTGAAACATGTCCGGAATCTAACTGTAATCACGAACGCCGTGAATATCGCGGCGGAGCTTGCCGGCACAGATATCGAACTCATACTAACCGGCGGGGTGCTGCGCAAAAATTCATTTTCTCTTGTAGGGCCGCTAGCCGAAGATTCGCTGCGGCATGTTACGGCCGACCTTCTATTTCTCGCCGTGGATGGATTTGACGTGCGCTATGGCCTGACCACGCCTAATATTCTGGAAGCCAGGGTAAATCGGGCGATGATGGAAAGCGCCAAGGCCACGGTGGTGGTGTGCGATTCGAGCAAGTTTGGCCGGCGCAGTCTTTCGCTCATCGCGCCAACCTCCGCCGTTCACCACACCATTACGGACAAGAAAATATCGTCGAAGCATTTGCGCGGCCTGCGCGAAGCTGGAATCAAAACCATCTTGGTTTAAAAACACACTTGGAGGTTTGTTTGACCCGCTCCAGTTCAACAGCCGGCGTGCACACGATTGCCGAAATCCTGTCTGAGCCGCGAATATGGACGCAATGCCTGACGCAGCTTCAAGAAAGCGGCGAGCTGGCTTCTCTGAATCAAAAGCTGAATAAAAATGTTGAATGGATTTTTGTGGGATGCGGTTCCAGTTTTTATCTGGCGCAGATCGCGGCAGCTAGCTGGTCGATTTTAACTGGCACTCCGGCGCGCGCGATCCCGGCGTCCGAAATTCTGCTTTTCCCCAAGCTTTTCCCGGTTCCCTGCCAACCCGTTTTTATTTCACGTTCTGGGCGCACGTCGGAGGCCGTGGAAGCAGCGCGATACGCCGAGCGCGAGCTGAAAATTAAAACGCTGGCGGTTACTTGCGGAAGCGGAACGCCCATCGAAGAAGTTTGCTCGCATGTGATTCGCCTCTCGCCGGCTGACGAAAAAAGCACGGTGATGACTCGCTCGTTCACCTCCATGCTGCTCGCATTGCAAGCGCTGGCAGCGGAGCGCGGGGAGCGCAAAGATTTTCTCAAAGCCCTGCGCGCGCTTCCAGGCCAAGTTGCGCCGCGACTGAACGATATGCAAGTAACCGTTCGCTCTTTGGTGGATTCGCGAGCTTATGCCGACTATGTTTTCCTGGGACAGGGCCCATTTTTTGGCGTGGCGCAGGAATCCATGCTGAAAGTGAAAGAAATGTCTTGTTCCTACGCCCAGGCTTTTCACACGCTGGAGTTTCGACATGGGCCCAAGGCAATTGTGAGCCCGGAAACCTTGATCACTTTTTTTCTGAGCGAAAGCGGCTTCCCCGAGGAAGTCTCCGTTCTCGAAGAAATTAAGGAATTGGGCGGGGCGACGTTTGTGGTTTCAAATTCTACCAACGCTGCGATCCGTGGCTCGGCGGATTACCTGATTGAATTGTCGCTGGACTTTCCGGAAGTGGCCAGAGCCGCGGCGGCGGTGGTTGCGGGCCAGCTGCTCGGTTTTTATACCGGTATGCGAAAGGGTTTCGATCCCGATCAGCCGCGCAATCTATCGCGCGTAGTGATGCTCGATGGCAGAGACGGAGGCTCCAATCGTGCCACGACCTGATGTCTGCGTGGTGGGCGAGATCAACCCCGATTTAATCCTCTACGGCCTCCCAAAAGAAATAAAACCGGAGCAGGAAACTTTAGTAGAAGGATTTCGGCTTACGTTGGGAAGCTCTTCCGCAATTTTTGCGCATAATCTTGCGGTGCTGGGCACGAATGTGGGAATCGTGTCGAAGATCGGCAACGATCCGTTTGGAAAGATGTCCGTCGGATGGTTGGAAGCAGGGGGAGTTGATGTAACGCATGTGTCCATCGCAAAAACTACTGCGACCGGGCTTTCCGTAATTCTGGCGCATCCGAGCGAGCGATTCATTCTCACCTATCCCGGCACGATGTTTGAATTGAGTTACGCCGATCTCGATTTTGATTACATTCTGTCCGCTCGACATCTGCATCTTTCTTCATTTTTCCTGCACCGCGCGCTTCGGCCGCAAATTGCGGAATTATTTCGCCGCGCGAAGGCCAAGGGCCTAACGACATCGCTGGACACGAATGACGATCCCGAAGATCGCTGGGCTGACGATTTGCAGCACGTTTTGAAATCTGTGGACATATTCTTCCCCAACGAGCGCGAAGCCAAAAAAATCGCGGGAACCGAAGATCTGGCGCGAGCAATTAGCAAACTCTCGGAAACCGTTCCGCTCGTAGTTGTGAAGCTTGGGCCTGAAGGAGCATTGGCACGCGAAGGGGCGAAGGAATGGCGCGCGCCGATGTTACGTGTCAACGCGGTTGATGTGGTAGGCGCGGGCGACAGCTTCGACGCTGGATTTATTCATCGTTTCATTGAGGGTGCCGGTGTGGAGGAATCGCTGAAGTTCGCCAATATTGCGGGCGCTTTTTCCACCACGCGCGAAGGCGGCACGGAAGCATTCCGCAATCACAATGAAATGTCGCGCTTTTTCCACGAACAACTCGGACGTGACTGAATTCGATTCAGCAGGATTCAGAATTATTGTTTAGTCGCTTCGAGCAGCAGGTGATCGCTGAAATCGACCTTGAGCCGCGCATCAGGAGCGGTAACAACTCCGAAGTCTTTATTGTTCACATAATCTACCACGTGATATTTCCCCGGCTCCAGACCGCGCAATTCCACTTCGCCTGACCAATTCTGCGGCACATCTTTTTTGGAATCACCGCCGGGAGTAAAAAATGCATAGTACATCGCGCCATCTTTCTCGATGGCATAGGCTTCCGGGACGTCGTAGCCATAGACATACAAATTCTTGAACGTGCCGCGCGATAGCATTTCTTTGTTGTACAGCCCGATCCATTTTTTCCAGTGCGCTTCTTTTTCAGGAGTCAAATACACGTCGCTCAGTTTCGGCCCGTAGTCCGGCCAGGCAAATTTCGTGCCCAGAACACCGCCGGTGCCGAGCGTGGAAGCAAAATCGGACCCCAGATCGCGCTCGTTGCTGTCGGGATTTTGTATACGCGTAAGCTCGACGTGGTCGCCATACACTGCGGCACGCGGCCCCATCAACGCTTTATACATTTTCACTCGCTGACGGACTTGCACGGAGCCTACCGGGTCGGCGGTTACGGCTTGATCGATGTAGCGCAGCCAGGCAATGCTGGGAGGCGTGCCGCACGGGCAGCTTTGCGTAACGCTTTCAGGCTTCAGCGCGCGCGTAGTTTCAAAAATAGTTTTATAAATTTCGCCCATGGCATAAACGGAATCGAGCGGAGACTTGTGATGATGCTTGGGGTTGTAACAGGCGGGCACGCTGTAAATATTGTCGAGCTTGTGGCCGTCGAAATCCCAATCGTGAATGAATCGCTCGGTTAATTGTTTGTAGTATTCGCGAACTTCGGGTACCGCGGGACAAAGCGTGGCGAGATTGCGCGTCATTTTCGCGGGCTT
>Ga0209624_10001830_pt1 | contig 16263 bp, 15 predicted proteins | sample JacPinW_OM2H0_O1_FD_188565 | JGI IMG/M metagenome (GOLD analysis project Ga0209624, IMG submission 188565) | Forest soil microbial communities from Algoma, Ontario, Canada - Jack Pine, Ontario site 1_JW_OM2H0_O1 (SPAdes) (version 2) | ecosystem: Environmental > Terrestrial > Soil > Boreal...
ATGCACGGTTCGTTCGAGGCCAACAACGCAATGCATGACTGCGATCTGATGATCTGCGTCGGCGCGCGTTTTGACGATCGCATCACGGGACGCCTCGACGCCTTTTCCCCGAAGTCGCGGAAGATCCACATCGACATCGATCCATCCTCGATCAACAAGAACGTCAAAGTCGACCTCGGGATCGTCGGCGATTGCGCGCACGTGCTGGAGGATATGGTCCGGTTGTGGCGGGCGGGTCCGCACCAAACCGAGGCCGGCGCGCTGGCCAAATGGTGGAGCGCGATCGACGGCTGGCGGGCGCGCAACTCGTTCGGCTTCCGCAATTCTGAGAAGATCATCAAGCCCCAGCACGCGGTGAAGAGGCTTTACGAGCTGACCAAGGGCCGCGATGTCTACATCACCACCGAGGTCGGCCAGCACCAGATGTGGGCCGCGCAGCATTTCGCCTTTGAAGAGCCGAACCGGTGGATGACCTCAGGCGGCCTCGGGACCATGGGCTATGGGTTGCCAGCCGCAATCGGCGCCCAGCTCGCGCATCCAAAGTCGCTGGTTGTCGACATCGCCGGCGAAGCCTCGATCCTCATGAACATGCAGGAGATGTCGACGGCGGTTCAGTACCGTCTGCCAATCAAGATCTTCATTCTCAACAACCAGTACATGGGCATGGTGCGCCAATGGCAGGAGCTTCTGCACGGCGGACGCTATTCGGAGAGCTACACGGATTCGCTGCCGGACTTCGTCAAGTTGGCCGACGCTTATGGCGCGCATGGCATCCGCTGCGCGGATCCCGCAAAACTCGATGCCGCGATCATGGAGATGATCGAAACACCAAAGCCCGTCATCTTCGACTGCCTGGTCGATCAAAAGGAGAACTGCTTCCCAATGATCCCGTCGGGCAAGGCGCATAACGAAATGATCCTGGCGGAGCTTGAGGACGACGCGGGCGTCGAGCTGGAAAACATCATCGACGAGAAGGGCAAGATGTTGGTCTGAACCCCGCCTAAAGGGCTGAGGGTCAGAGCGAGGGGTTTCGCGATGTTCAGTTTGCAGGAGATCTGTCGGGCGCACGAGGTCGTGCTCGGCGCATTGCGTCCGACGCCGGCGCTGAACTGGCCGTTACTGGACGAGCGGCTCGGGGCTGAGGCCGTGGTCAAACACGAAAACCATCTGCCGACCGGCGCCTTCAAGGTGCGCGGCGGCCTCACTTACGTGGATGCGCTGATCAAGCGCGAGCCGGCGACGCGCGGGTTGATTTCGGCGACGCGCGGCAATCATGGCCAGAGCCTTGCCTTCGCGGGTAAGCGCGCCGGCCTTCAGGTCACGATCCTGGCGCCGCAGGGCAATTCGACCGAGAAAAACGCCGCCATGCGGGCGCTCGGCGCCGAATTGATCGAATTCGGACGCGACTTTCAGGCCGCGCGAGAAGAGGCGATGCGGCTCGCGAGCTCGCGCGGTCTGCACGCGGTTCCGTCGTTCCACCGTGATCTAGCGCTCGGCGTCTCGACCTACGCGTTCGAGCTCCTGAGCGAACGGTCCGACCTCGACGTGCTCTACGTTCCGATTGGTCAGGGCTCGGGAATCTGCGGTTGCATTGCGGCGCGCGACGCTCTGGGTCTCAAGACGCAGATTGTGGGCGTGCAATCGACGGAAGCGCCCGCCTACTCATTGTCGTTTGCCGCCAATCGCGTTGTTCCCACCAACACCGCCGACACGCTTGCCGACGGCATGGCGACCCGCGTCCCCGACCAAGAGGCGCTTGAGGTCATCCTAAAGGGGGTAGCGTGGATCACACTCGTCAGCGATGACGAAATCGCCGCGGCGGTGCGGGCCTATTGGACCGATACGCACAACCTAGCCGAGGGCGCAGGCGCGGCGGCGCTCGCGGCGGCGGTGAAGGAGCGATCGCGGCTCAGAGGACGCAAGGTCGGGCTCGTGCTGTCGGGTGGCAACATCGACTTCGATCTCTTCCGGCGATGGGTCGTGGCCGCGCCGGGCGCAGTCGCCGCGTGACCGAAAAGACGTTCAACCGTCTCCAACCGGCGCGAATAAGGACATGATGCGCATGAGCAAGACCTCGATCCTCCAGCCGCTCTCGCCCTATTCTTCGGCGACGGCGAAATCCAATATTGAAACTCACACGCTATCGGTGCTGGTCGACAATGAGCCGGGCGTTCTCGCCCGCGTCGTGGGCATGTTCGCGGGACGCGGTTATAACATCGAAAGCTTGACCGTCGCCGAGGTGGCGCACGAGACGCATCTTTCGCGCATCACCATTGTCACCTCTGGCACGCCAGAAATCATTGAGCAGATCCGCCATCAGCTCGAGCGTTTGATTCCCGTTCACACGGTGAACGATCTGACCTTATCCGTGCGTGCGATCGAGCGCGAGCTGGCGATGATCAAGGTCAAAGGCAAGGGGGAGAACCGAGTCGAGGCGATGCGGCTTGCCGACGCCTTCCGCGCCAAGGTGATCGACGCGACCACCGAAAGCTTCATTTTCGAACTGACCGGCGCGCCTCGCAAGATCGACGATTTCGTCGAGCTCATGCGCCCGATCGGGTTGATCGAGGTTTCGCGCACGGGCGTCGCCGCCATCTCACGCGGGCCGGAGCCGATCTAAGCGGCGTTTCAGCCGCTATATGTGATACATCAGCTCCCGATCATCTGCGGAAGAGCGCGCGCGCATCTCGGCGAGCGTACAACGGTCCAGCACGTTGGCGATGGCGTTGCGCGCTTCGACCATTATGAGGCGGACCGAGCAGGATTTGAGATCGCCGCAATCGTCGCAAGGTCGGAATGCCGTGACCGAAGCGCACGGAAGGGGGGCCAAAGGACCGTCGAGAGCGCGCACGATCGCGCCGACGTGGATCTCATGCGCCGGGCGTGCGAGAGCGTAGCCACCGCCTTTGCCTTTCTTGGAGTAGACGAGGCCAGCGTGTCGCAGCTCGGTCAGGATATGATCGAGGAACTTTTTCGAAATCGAATTGGTTTTGGCGATGTCCGCGACCTGAGCCAGTCCATCTGGCGCCAGTCCCGCCAGATGCACCATAGCCTTTAGGCCGTACTTGCCCTTCTTCGTAAGCACAATCTCATCCTAATCTTCGGCGCGACCGCTGTTTGCTTGACGAGCGCTAGGAGAGCGCGTCATCCCCAAATATTCCGGCGAATCCTCGATGAGCAGCATATATAGGACGCGCACGGAAAACACGAAGACGGCGACTTCCGACCTGCAAGCGGCGTCTGCGATGCGCCGAATCGTACCTTAGGAGCGCAACGGCAAGCCGCATTGACAGATCCAGTAGGCAAGACATACAGGGAATCTTCAGCGGGATGCGCGGCAGCCCGGTTATCAGCCCCGCCTGCGCGCGTTAACGATGTGCATTAACGAAGCGTTACGAGGATCGCTCTAATTCGGTCATCCGGTGTGAATTCAGTTTGCGGATCGATTGGGACAGGGTGACAATGCCCGACGGCAAGATTTTCCTTTCCCGCCTACGCTCGTGCGCCGCCCTCGCGTTCGTGGCCGCTCTAGCGGGCTGCGGCGGCGCTGGGCCCATTGATGTCGCCGACCTTCCTAGAGGCATGGTTAAGACAAGCTTTCCCAGGCCGCATGACTATCCGGTCCACGGGATTGACGTCTCGAAGTTCCAGGGCGACATCGATTGGAACGCAGTCGCCAGCAGTGGCGTCAAGTTTGCCTGGATCAAGGCGACCGAGGGCGGCGATCGCGCCGACGCGCGCTTCCAGGCTAACTGGACCGGGGCGAAAAGCGCGGGGGTGCCGCACGGCGCCTATCATTTCGTTTATTGGTGCCGGTCGCCGATGGAGGAGATGGCCTTTTTCGAGCAGAACGCGCCAGTCGAAGACGACGCCCTGCCGCCGGTGCTCGACGTCGAGGCTACGCCGACCTCGCCGACCTGTCATCGTCATCTCACCCCGGCAAGCGCCGCAGCCGACATGAAAGTGATGCTGGAGGAAATGGAGCGCCACTACGGCAAGCGGCCGATCATCTATACGACTGTCGACTTCTATGAGGCAATCCTGTCGGACGGCGCTTTCTCCGACTATCCGATCTGGGTCCGGTCCACGAAATACCATCCCGCGGTCAAGTACGGGTCGCGCGCCTGGGCGTTTTGGCAATATCAGTCCGATGGGCAGACGCCAGGGATCAACGGCGCCGTCGATCGCGACGTGTTCTACGGCACCAAGGAGCAGTGGGACGACTTCCTGCGCGAACAGCCCTCGGGCGCGCGGCAGCCGACCATACAGCAGGCTGTAGTCCAGCAATTGGCGGACCCCAACGTCCCGCCGTCGCCTCCTCCAGCTGAGAAGCAAGCCGCCGCGCCGCTGGACCCGGGGGCGTCGGACCAAGGGCAGTAGACGACGAGGGCGCGCCGACGCCTTGCGCGCGCACTTGTTCCAAACGGCGCAATGGGGCATCAGTCCCAGCCTCAAAAACGACGGGAAGCGCTAAATGCCCTTGGAAGGCGAGGCCGATCTCAAGGCGGACGCCCTGCTGTTTCACAGCACGCCCCGTCCCGGGAAGCTGGAGATTGTCGCCACCAAGCCGCTCGCCAATCAGCGCGATCTCGCGCTCGCCTATTCGCCAGGCGTCGCCTTTCCATGCGAGGCGATTGCGGCCGATCCCCACAGCGCGGCGATCTACACGGCGCGTCAGAATCTGGTCGCGGTCCTTAGCAACGGCACAGCGGTGCTCGGCCTCGGCGCAATTGGCCCGCTCGCCGCCAAGCCGGTGATGGAAGGCAAGGCGGTTCTGTTCAAGAAATTCGCTGGCATCGATGTCTTCGACATTGAGGTCGCGGAACTGAACGTCGACAAGCTGGTCGACGTCATCGTCGCGCTCGAACCGACCTTCGGCGGAATCAATCTCGAGGACATCAAGGGTCCCGAATGTTTCGAGGTCGAGGAGAAGGCGAAGGCCCGCATGGGCATTCCCGTCTTCCACGACGATCAACACGGAACGGCGATCATTGTTTCCGCGGCAATTGTCAACGCGCTTGAGCTTACAGGCAAGCGAATCGGCGAGGTCAAGATCGTCTGCTCCGGCGCTGGCGCAGCGGCGCTCGCCTCGCTTAATCTTCTCGTCTCGCTCGGCGCCAGCCGCGACAACATCATCGTCTGCGACATCGACGGAGTCGTCTACAAGGGTCGCAACACGCTGATGGACCGCTGGAAGGAGATCTACGCTCGCGACACCAGCGCGCGCACGCTTAGTGACGCGATTCCCGGCGCCGATATCTTCCTTGGCCTCTCGGCTGGCGGCGTGCTGAAGCCCGAGATGCTCAAGCAGATGGCGAACGACCCGCTGGTGATGGCGCTCGCCAACCCAAACCCGGAAATCATGCCGGAACTTGCGCTTGAAACCCGGCCGGACGCGATGATCTGCACCGGCCGCTCCGATTATCCTAACCAGGTCAACAACGTCCTGTGCTTTCCCTACATCTTTCGTGGCGCTCTCGATGTCGTTGCGAGCGAGATCAACGAGGCGATGAAGAAGGCGGCGGTCGCGGCGATTGCGGCGCTGGCGCGCGAAACGCCCTCCGAGGTCGCGGCGCAGGCGTATGGCGGCCAGTCCGTTCTATTTGGGAAGACTTCGCTGATCCCGAGCCCGTTTGATCCGCGGCTGATGCTGCGCATCGCGCCAGCGGTCGCGCGGGCTGCGATGGAAAGCGGCGTCGCGCGCCGGCCGATCGCCGATTTCGACGCCTATCGCGATCAGCTCAACCGCTTCGTCTTCCGTTCCGGTTTCATCATGAAGCCGCTGTTCGCCAAGGCGCGGGCGGCGATGAAGACCGTCATTTACTCCGAAGGCGAAGACGAGCGCGTGCTGCGGGCGACCCAGGTGGTGCTGGAGGAGCAACTCGCCAAGCCGATCCTGATCGGCCGTCCGGAAGTGATCAAAGACCGCATCAAGCGCTTCGGCCTAACGATCAAGGCGGGCGACGATTTCGAGATCATCAATCCAGAGGATGATCCCCGTTATCGCGACTATGTCGCGACCTATCTCGAAGCCGCGGGCCGCAAGGGCGTGACGCCGGATGTCGCGCGCACCGTCGTTCGCACCTCACCCAGCGTGATTGGCGCGCTTGCCGTCCGCCGCGGGGAAGCGGATGCGCTGATCTGCGGACTCGAAGGACGCTTCACATCGCGCCTCGATCATATTCGCGACATTGTCGGGCTGGCGCCGGGGGTGAAGGATTTCTCGGCTCTGTCGCTGGTCATCGCTTCCACCGGCGTCTATTTCCTGGCCGATACGCATGTTCGTTACGACCCGAGCGCGGAAGAGATCGCCGAGACGGCGGTTGCCTGCGCCGTGCATGTGCGCCGCTTCGGTCTTGAGCCTAAGATCGCGCTGATCTCGCATTCCGACTTCGGCTCCGCCGACACGCCGTCGGCGCTGAAGATGCGCGAGGCTCTGCGTCTGTTGCGGGAGCGCGCGCCGGACCTCGAAGTCGACGGCGAAATGCAGGCCGACACCGCGCTGTCTCTGGTCGCGCGCAAGCGCGTGATCACGAACTCACGGCTTGAAGGCGAGGCCAATGTGCTGATCTTCCCGAACCTCGACGCGGGAAGCACCGCGCTGCAGCTCACTCGCGTCATCGCCGACGCGCTGCCGGTTGGGCCAATTCTCATTGGTCCGGCCAAGCCGGCGCACGTGCTGACGCCCACGGTGACCGCGCGCGGTATCGTCAATATGACGGCGATCGCGGCGGCCGAAGCCGCCAGCGAGCCTGCGCTGTTTTCTCGTTTGCCCGATCTGGCGCGGCGCGAATTGTGATTTGACAGCCGCGGCCTCGGGGCACATTGTCATTGCGTCGTCATGAACAGGCAACGTGAAGGCGACGCAACGCCGCTCGCTCCCTAGGGCGGCAGAAAGACGGGGTAATCATGACTCCGCCGGACCAGAAGAGGTGACCCTGGGCGAACAGGGTCAAACGTCCGTCGCCGCTCCATATGCCAGAGCGGAAGGGCGTTCTGAACATCACTGACGAACATTTGCGGCGCCGGGACGCGAAGGCCAAGCGTTCCTTAGCCGAGATATCATCTGCAGCATTCCAGACGTTTCGCGAGCAGCGAAACAGGGCCCCGTTCCGCCGAAGCGCGCCGGGGCCCATTCTATTTCCAAATCTAGCCGTTCCCGCGGCACGCGCACAAAGTTACGCGTGTCAATCATTTCACCAGCTTAGGTGCGCTTTTGCGCAACTTTCTTGCTCCGAACCAGCTTATCTCAAAGACTTTCTCTCAAAGACTTCGCTCTGGGCGCTCCGAAGCCGCCTCGAAGGTATGTCCCAGGCTTCAACGCTCCCGGTTTCATCTCGCACCTCGGCGCGCCCAAAACGGTGACACCTGGTCGCGAATCTCGAGTCCATTTTGAGCGATTTCAATGGCTTACAATGCCATTGGCGAGTCGCCTCCTGCCCTTAGCGCCTCTCAGCCCGGTTGTGCGTAACCCATGAACTACCAAATGGGCCTGTCTGACTTTCTGAAAAACAATACCAGCACTCAGCCGCCTTGGCAAGAAATTGTCGATGTTTCTAAATCGAGCGGTGCGACCTAGCCGCGCAGCCGAGTGACCTTGTCGCTGGCGCCCTCGCTGGCCGCGGTCGGCGGTTCTTTCGGCGGCGCGCCGGCGGCGCCTTCGGCGTCGTGGCGCCTTGAGCCGCGTTCCTGTCGCGCGGCCTGTAATGCGCCTTCGGCGAAGGAGCGCGCCGCTTGTTCGGCTTCAAGCTGTTCCCTGAGCTTGGCCAGCCTCGCCTCGACCTCTTCGCGCTCTGCCTCTATCGCCTTGTTATGCTCGACGATGAGACCCTCTACCGTAACGACCTTCTGTTCGGCGCGCTGCAACGCAGCGCCCTTCGCCTCCAACGCCTTGGCGAGTTCCGCCGAGCGCTGGTCGAGCGCCGCGCGAACCGTGTCGACTTCCGCATGAAGTGCGCGCGCCGAGGTCAGATCCTTGTCCAGGTCAGCGAGCGCGACGTCTTTGGCTTTCAATACAAGCGAATTTTCGAGCGTCCGCTGCTCAAAACCTCGAATTTCGGCGTCGCGTTCACGCAATTTCTCCCGCGCCTCAGCCAAGATCCGCTCGGCCGCTTCCGAACGTGACGCCATCGCACTGAGTTCTTCTCGCAGGTTCAAGGCGGTCAGCCGGTGCGACTCGGCGGCGTCGAGGTGAGCGGCTTTGAGCTTGGCATGAGCCGCCCTCTCCTGGGTCAGCGCCGTCTCGAGCTCCTCCACACGTCGAGTCAAGTCGTCGCGTCGGCCCTCGAGGTCGCTCACTTGCCGATTGAGCTTCGAAGCGCTGGCCACGGACTCCTCGCTCCTTGTCCGCAGCGTCCGGTTTTCCTGGGCCATCAGAGCATTCTGGTCCTGCAGAACCGCCCTCTGCTGCTCGACCTCCTGGAGACGCTTCTCCTTGGCGCCGAATTCCGCGCGAATCGCCGGCAGTTGTTCGCTCACCGTATGCAGGCGCCGTTTGTTGTCCTCCAGTTCCCGCTCGGTGCGCTCCAGTTTCGTCTTCCGCTCCGCGAGCTCAGCGCGAGCCTCAAAGGCGCCTGCCTCGGCGTCCGCAAGCGCTTTCTCGACATCCTTTAGCCGCTCCGACGAGTCCTCGTGCTTGACCGCGAGCGCATTGCGGTCGAGCGTCAGGACGGCGTGATCGGCCCGCAAGCGTTCGTGCGCTTCGCTCAACCCTTCGAACTTGCGCTCCGTATCGAGGTGGGCGACTTTCGTTCGCTCGATCTCAATGAGCGTTTGATCAATCGGACCCAAGGCTTCGTAGAACTGAGAACGGATCGCCTCGATATTCCGGAACGAGAACTGGATGGCGTCCAGGTGGGCGCGCAAACCTTCGTTGCGTCGCCCGATCGAGTCGAAAGTGCGCGCGACCTTCAGCGACTTCGCTTCTCCATTTCGGCCCTGATCGCCTGACGCGATCGCGCCCAAACTGGCGACGAAGGAGCCGGAATTGGCGGAGGGGGCCTCTTCCCCCGGCTCATAGCGAATGGCGAGGGCTCGCGAGTCGTTTGCAGGCGTCGGGTTGTTCTTGAACAGCTTTTCCCAACCCATACCCATGGCGGCGTCCCCGATCTATCCCGGGCAACCTTCTGAAAAGGTCACAGGAATACAACCGATCACGCGAATATATCGTCGTCATGACAACAAGATCGAACCAACGGATTCGTGATTTTCCGTTAGGTCAGCGGTGGTCGAAGACTACGGAAAACCCCGGTTTCCCTGATGTGCAAGCTTGTGATGACGGGCAAAAACTCTTGGGAATCCGAGAGCTCGCCGCAGCGCCGGATTCAACCGCTCACATGTGTCCGCCAGTTGTGCGCCTCCTTGAAGCCGAGCACTTCGCGGATCTTGCGGTTCGACAAAGGCGCTTCGAATTCGCCCATCTCGCGGGTGACCGGCGTCTTCGGCGCAACCTGCTTCAGCGCTTCCCTGGTGGACATGTTGAGCGTGATCGTGTCGTTCGTCGCGTTGAACACCTGGAAGCCGAGCCCGTCCTTTTCGAGGCATAGGCGCACGATCTCGCCGAGGTCGCGCGCGTCGATATAGCTCCAGGCGTTGCGCTTGCGCACCGGCGGGTTGGCGGCATAGCCCTTGAATGGCCCGTATTCATGCGGCTCAATCACATTGCCGATGCGCAACGCGTAAATATCCGCCTTGTAGCGCATCGCGAAGGCGCGGGCGGTCTTCTCGTTGCAAACCTTCGAAAGGCCGTACGAATCCATCGGATCGACGTCGTAATCCTCTTCGAGCGGAAACGAATGGAAGTCCTTGTCCCCCTCGGCGAAGCAGACGCCGTAGGTGGTCTCGCTCGAGGCGATCACGACTTTGCGCACGCCAAGCTTCATCGCCGCCTCGATGACGTTGTAGGTGCTCGTGACGTTCGTTGTGAAAGTGACGTTGTCGGGCTCGATCAGCACGCGCGGAATGGCGGCGAAATGCACGACAGCGTCGGGCGGGCTCGGCGGACGGCCATGGTTGAAGCCGGCGAAGGTGGGGTGGGTGGTCAGCGCGTTGAACGCCTGGCCGTTGTCCGTGAGATCAGCGATCAGCGTCGGCACGCCCGGCAGGTCGAGCGGCTTCAGATCGACATTGAGGACGGAATAGCCATGGGCGACGAGATGCGAAACGGCGTGACGGCCGGCCTTGCCGGTTCCGCCGGTGAACACAATGCGCTTGCCGGACATGGATTTTGACCCTCGTGATTATCGCGCCGCCTTCTTAAGGCCCGCGCCGGAGGTCGTCGATAGGGGGAGGCCTCTTTACGCCCTGGGGTGGGCGGAACGGTAGGCGGCGAGGAGGCGCGCGCTGTCGACTCCGGTATAGACCTGCGTCGTGGACAGCGAGGCATGGCCGAGCAGGTCCTGGATGGTTCTCAAGTCGCCTCCCCGAGCCAGAAGATGCGTGGCGAAGGAATGGCGCAGCGCGTGCGGCGTCGCGGTTTCGGGCAGGCCGAGCGCGCCGCGCATCCGCGCCATCGCCAATTGCACGATGCGTGGCGACAGCGGTCCGCCTTTCGCGCCGATGAACAGCGGGCCAGCGGACGCAAGCGCAAAGGGGCAAAGCGACAGATAGTCCTCGACCGCCTTGCGCACCGGCGGAATGATCGGCGCCGAGCGCGACTTCTGGCCCTTGCCGACGATCGTGACGGCATCGGTTTCGCCGACCGGCGCGTCGGCGCGTCGGATCGAGAGCGCCTCGGAAATGCGCAAGCCCGCGCCGTAGCACAGCGCGAGCACCGCGGCGTCACGCGCCAACACCCAGGGCTCGCGCTCTTCGCCCTCGCGCAACGCGGTCGTGGTCATCGCCTTGGCGTCCGCAGGGCTCAAGGGCCGGGGCAGGCGCCGCCCCACCTTGGGCGCGCGGACAGCGCCGAGCGCGGCGGCTGTTTCCCCGCCTTCGCGCGCGATATGGCGAGCGAGCGATTTGAGGGCGGAGAGCGCGCGCTGCAGCGAGCGGGCGTCGATTGCCTCTGCCCGCCTTTGGGCGAGAAAGGCGCGCAGATCGCCCGGGGCGCAGTCGGTGAAATCGGCGATGCCCGGTGGCGCGGCGAAACGCTTCTCGAGAAAGGCGAGAAATTGCCTGGCGTCGCGGCCGTAAGCCTCGATCGTGCGCGCCGACAGCCGGCGTTCGTGGGCGAGATGCTGAAGCCAGGCAGCCACGGCCGCGGCGAGGTCGGGCGCGGCGGGGAGAGCGCGGAATTCGGCGGAGGGAGCGGGCTTTGGCATGAGAGGACGATGCCGTGGAAAGGATTAAGCGGCGGTTGCGGGCTGTGTGCGAAGGCATTGGCGCCGAGCGCTGAGCGTGCTAATGGTTGACCGGTCAGATAGACTGGTCAAAACAATGGCGGACGTTCTCGAATATCAGGCCTCAGAGGCCAAAGCCAAGTGGGCGGAGCTTCTGGACGAAGTGGAGCGCGGCCGCACCGTTCGCATCACCCGGCACGGCAAAACGATCGCCCGCGTCGTCCCCGAGGCGGATGGGCGCGCGGCCGAAATAGCGGAGGCGATCGAGCGTCTCAGGGCTCTGCGGGAGAAGACTCGCAAGGCGCCGCTCGCTGAAATTCTGGCGACCCGCCACGAGGGGCATAAATATTGAGCTTAGTGATCGATGCCTCGATTGTGGCTGCATGGTTTCTCGACGAGAAACCCGATCCACGCGTCGAAATCGCGTTCGACACGGTCGCGCGCGTCGAGACGCTCGCTCCAAGTCTTTTCTACTATGAGATCCGCAACGCCCTTCTCGTAAGCGAGCGCCGAAACCGCATCACCGAAGCGATGTCGGCCGCGTTCCTTCGTGATCTCGCGCTGTTGCCCATTCGATTCGAGGCTTCGGGAGATGACGCGATTCTTTTAACTCTCGCCCGCAAGCGAAAGCTCACCGTTTACGACGCAGCTTATCTGGAACTCGCCAAGCGCGAGGCGCTGCCCTTGGCGACGCTTGATCGCGACCTCGAGAAGGCGGCGATCGCCGAAGGCGTCGCCTTGTTCGGGGCTTGACCCGCAGCCACGCCCGGGCGGATGCTGAGGTTGTGCGATTTGCCGCGCATCCGCGGGGGAGGGCGTCGGTCGTGCCCTTGTGGACCGGCGACCCACGGCGGAAGGAGACGGTTCGATGCGCTTCCTTGCTCTTATTGGCGCGCTCGCGATCATCGCCGCCATTGGGGCTGCGATCTATTTCTTCGGCGGCTTCTTTAATGTCGCTGAAACCGCCGACAATCCGGCGATCGTCGACTGGGCGCTGGCGAGCGTGAGGGGAGCCTCCGTCGTCGCGCACGGAACCGAAACGCCGCCGGCCAATCTCGACGATCCCGCGACGGCCAAAGCCGGCGCTCGCATTTACTCGACGATCGGGTGCGTGAACTGTCACGGCGGACCGCCGGACGCCAATTGGGCCAAATGGTCCGAAGGGCTGAAGCCGGTGCCCGCCGATCTCAAGGTCATGGCGAAGGACCGCACTGCGTCGCAACTGTTCTGGGCGATCAAGAACGGCATCAAGTTCACGGGCATGCCGAGCTTCGGCCTGGCCGGAGCGCCCGATCAGGACATCTGGTCGGTCGTGGCCTTCGTCAAGAAATCGCCGTCCGTATCCGACGACGAATACAAGGCCTGGACGACGTCCCCCTAGACCGTCGTTACCCCAGCAGCTCCTCGAGATGAGGGAGAAGCGGCGCATCCGCAGGCGGCATCGGGTAGGATCTCAGGTCCTTCGGACGCACCCATTTGAGCGCCTGCCCGTCGAGCGGCTGAACAAAGCCTTGCCAGCGACGGCACACATAGAGCGGCATCAAGAGGTGGAAGTCGGGATAGGCGTGGCTCGCGAAGGTCAGCGGCGCGAGACAATCCGCTTTGACCGTAATGCCGAGCTCTTCCATGAGTTCGCGGATCAGCGCGTCCTCCGGCCCTTCGCCGGCGTCAACCTTCCCGCCGGGAAACTCCCACAGGCCCTCGAGCGCCTTGCCTTTGGGCCGTTGCGCGAGCAGCACCCGTCCGTCGGCGTCGATCAACGCCGCCGCGACGACGAGCACAAGCCTCACGAGCCGCCTCGCAGCGGAATGTCGGCGCAGCGCTCCGGCTCATCCTGAGGAGCGAGGCGAAGCATCGCGTCTCGAAGGATGATCCAGCGCGCGGCGCCGGAGTTGCAGGCTGGAGCGTCCTTTGAGACACGACGCCTGAGGCTTCGCTCCTCAGGACGCGGCGGCGCCAAGGAGTCCCGCCTCACGAACGATAGTCGCCGTTGATCGCGACATATTCCTTCGTGAGATCGCAGGTCCACACAGTCGCGCGCCCGCGGCCGATGCCGAGATCGGCGGTAATCTCGATCGAGTCCCGCTTCATATAAGCGGATGTCTCCGCTTCGTCGTACACGGGATCGCGCAGGCCTTGGTGGGCGACACGGATCTTGCCGAAGAAAATGTCGAGCTTGTCGCGCTCGGCTTTCTCGCCGGCCTTGCCGACCGCCATGACCACTCGGCCCCAATTGGCGTCCTCGCCCCCGCACGCGGTCTTGACTAGGGGTGAGTTGGCGATCGACAGCGCGATGCGCTTGGCCGCCTTGCGGGTCGCCGCGCCTTCGACCTTCACGGTTATGAACTTGCGCGCGCCTTCGCCGTCGCGCACCACCTGATGCGCTAGATTGCGTAGAAGCTTGTCGAGCGCGCGACGGAACTCGGCGGCGCGCGGATCGGCGGCGTCTTCAATTCGTGGCGCGCGCGCGGCTGCGCCGGTGGCGAAAACCATCAGCGTGTCGGAGGTCGAGGTGTCGCTGTCGACGGTGATCGCGTTGAACGAGCGCTCAACTGATTTCGACAGCATCGCCTGCAGGGCCCCGGGCGCTATGGCTGCGTCCGTGAATACGTAGGCCAGCATCGTCGCCATGTCGGGCGCGATCATGCCAGCGCCCTTGGCGATGCCGTTGATGACGACTTCGCCGTCGCCGAGTTTGACGCGGGCGGTCACGATCTTGGGATAGGTGTCGGTGGTCATGATCGCCTTGGCGGCGGCGGGAAGGGCATCCTCGCGCGCGTCGGAGATCAGTGTGTCGATGACTCGCGTGATGCGCGTGGGGTCGAGCGGCTCGCCGATCACACCCGTCGAGGCCATGAAGATCTCGTTTGGCGCTGCGCCGATCGCCTTGGCGGCGGCCTCGGCGACCTCAGCGACCGCGGCGGCGCCGACGCCGCCGGTGAAGGCGTTGGCGTTGCCGGAGTTGACGATCAGCGCGCGCGCCTTGCCGCCGTTCAGATGCTCACGGCACCAGTCGACTGGCGCCGAGGGACACTTCGAGCGCGTGAACACGCCCGCGACCGACGCCGGCCGGTCGAACAGCGCCATCATGACGTCGGTTCGGCCCGAATAGCGCACCCCCGCTGCGATCGTCGCAAAACGAACGCCGGCTATCGGCGGAAGGGCGGGATAGGTCTTCGGCGCGAGCGGCGAGAGCGCGGCGGGAGCGGCCATGAGCGTTTCCGGAGCAGAAAAGAGAGCAGGCGAGCCCGCTCTCGCGTGGGGCTCAATCCGAAATCAAGGCTTTGGCTTGTCGGCGCCGGCGGGGGACGCCTTACTTGGATCCATCGGCGGGGCCTCGGGCGGCAGCGGTTTGCCGTCGGCGTCGAACAGCTCAATTTTGGCCGCATTGTGGAGCTGGAGGATGGCTTCCTGCTCCGCCTTCTGGGACACGAAGCGGGCGGCTTGGTCCTTGACCTGCTCGAAGGGGGGGAAGCTCTTGGTGCGCACACCCTCGATCTTGATGATGTGCCAGCCGAACTGCGTCTTGACCGGCTCGGAGATCTCGCCCTCCTTCAGCTTGAAAGCGGCGTCAGAGAATTCCGGGACCATGCGGTCCTTGGTGAACCAGCCGAGATCGCCGCCATTGCCGGACGGGTCCTTGGAGAGCTCGGTCGCGACCTTGGCGAAGTCCTCGCCGCCCTTGACTCGCGCGAGCGCCTTCTTGGCTTCGTCCTCGGTCGGCAACAGAATGTGCCGGGCATGGATTTCCTGCTGTGGCGGCTCAGCCTTGGCTGCGTCGTCATAGGCCTTCCGTTCCGCTTCCTCGGTCGTGGCCGCCTTGCCGACGGCGCCGAGCAGCTGCTCCATCGCCAATTTCTCGCGATAGTAGGCGAGCTTGCGCTCGAACTCGGGCGACGAGGTCAGCTTGTCGGCCTCGGCTTTCTTGGCCGCGAGCTTGAGATCGACGAGATAGTCGAGCACGTACTTCTGCCGCGCCGCGCCTTCGAGCTTCTGCGGCAGGCCGGGGCCGATGTCGACCAGCGCGTCGGCGACGTCCTCATCGGTAATCGGCTGGCCATCGACTTTGGCCAGAACCTTCGGATCAGCCAGAGCTTGCCCGGCGAAACTCAAAGCTGCGCCAAGGCCGAGCGCGAACGCAGCGACAGCCGTGCGCGAGCGCCCGGAAAAGATAGTTATCATAGGGGAACTCCTCTGAGACGAGCGGACCAGGTCGCCAGTGATTTTCGTTGACTTGGGGCGCCTATAAAGGGAATCGGGCGATATTGCGAGGGATAATGAGCGGCCGGCCAATCCAAAAACCCGCCGCGAATCGCCTTGGCGACGCCCGGGCGGACGGTTTCGCCCCAAACGCCAAGACGTTGCTATAGTGACGCTGCTGCGGACCCGCGCCGGTCGAATTCCACTTTTTGCTTGACAAGCATAAATTAGGCTCTACATCCCGGCGATCCCGAAGTCGTTCTGGGTCCCGGCGCCGTTTTCGAGCGCGTGGGACTTTTTGTGTTCTCTCGTGATTCTCGACAAGGGCCGGCCTCCACCGGACGTTGAGACGGTTCCCGCGGCACTTGATTTCGCATGGTCGAGCGCCGCCGAAATGGAGATGGGTGAATGGCTCGCATCGCAGGTGTTAATATTCCCACGAACAAGCGCGTGATCATCGCGCTTCAGTATATCCACGGCATCGGGCCGAAGAAGGCCGAAGAGATTGTCGAGAAGGTGCATATCCCGCCGGAGCGGCGTGTCGCGCAACTGACGGATGCGGAAGTTCTGCAGATTCGCGAGACAATCGACCGCGACTACATGGTCGAAGGCGACCTTCGTCGCGAGGTCTCGATCAACATCAAGCGGCTGATGGATCTGGGCGCCTATCGCGGCTTGCGCCATCGCAAGCAGTTGCCGGTGCGTGGCCAGCGCACCCACACCAACGCCCGCACCCGCAAGGGCAAGGCGAAGCCCATCGCCGGCAAGAAGAAGTGATTGCCCT
>Ga0209624_10001831_pt1 | contig 16246 bp, 16 predicted proteins | sample JacPinW_OM2H0_O1_FD_188565 | JGI IMG/M metagenome (GOLD analysis project Ga0209624, IMG submission 188565) | Forest soil microbial communities from Algoma, Ontario, Canada - Jack Pine, Ontario site 1_JW_OM2H0_O1 (SPAdes) (version 2) | ecosystem: Environmental > Terrestrial > Soil > Boreal...
CGTCAAAGTTTCACAAGTCCAGGTGGGTGCCCCTCTCTTCGAGCGCCACCCGCGAGCTGCGCGCTTACCTGCGCGCGAGGGCGGCGGTCATTCCTCGGGCAGCGCACAACCCGATGCTCCTCTGTAGCCGCGCTTCGCGCGGTTATAGCGTTGAGGGCTTGAGTAGCGCGGTGCGCGGCGCCATGTGCCGCTCTGGTATTTGGGCGAAGGCCCCGCGCCTCCCGCGCGTGCATGATTTCCGTCACGCCTTTGCCGTGGCGGCGCTGCGCCGGTGGTACGAGGAGGGACGCGACGTGCAGTCCGAGCTGCCCAAGCTTTCGATGTATATGGGCCACGTGTCGATCGCTTCGACGACCTACTATCTTCGGTTCATGCCGGCCGTGGTTACGCTCGCGAGCGAGCGCTTCGCCAGCGATTGCGGAGCTCTGGTCGAGGAGGAGATCGCATGAGCCGCAAAGCCCCCACCGCCTTGGGCCGTGATTTGGTCACGTTCTTCGACGATTTCCTACCCGCGCAGCGTGGCTTGAGCCCCCATACGATCCGCAGTTATCGTGATGCGTTGCTTCTGTTTTTGCGCTTCACGGCACGGGAGCTACGCCGCACCGTGGATCGTCTGGACGTACCCGATCTCACCGTCGACCGTGTAATTCGGTTCCTTGCCGCCCTTGAAGCCGAGCGCTCCAACGGGATCGCCACCCGTAATGCGCGGCTTGGAGCGATCCACGTCTTTGCGCGCTACCTTGCCGGGCAGCGCCCGGAGTACCTCGGAGTCCTGCAGCGGATCATCGGCATGCCCTTCAAGCGCGGCGCCATCGAGGTGCCGATCGAGTATCTCGATCGAACGGAGCTCGACGCTCTGCTCAAGAGCATCGATCGCTCTACGGATCTCGGCCGGCGCGACTATGCACTCTTTGCATTCATGTTTAACACCGGTGCCCGGGTCCAGGAAGTGCTGGATGTTCGCGTTGCAGATGTGCGCCTCGAGGCGCCTCCGCAAGTACGGCTGCTCGGCAAGGGTCGCAAGGAACGGGTCTGCCCGCTGTGGCCAGCAACTGCAAAGCTCCTGCGTGACCTCATTGCCAAGCGCCGCGGCGTCGGCGGCGACGAGAACTCACCGCTCGTCTTCACGAACGCCCGTGGGCTGGCCCTGACGCGCTACGGCGTTCGCTACCTTCTCCGCCGGTACGTGCAGAAGGCTGCGCGAGTGGCGCCTTCCCTCAAGAACAAGAGGCTCCACCCGCACTCGATCCGGCACAGCACGGCGGTAGCGTTGCTCAAGTCCGGCGTCGATTTCGCCACCATCAGCCACTGGCTGGGTCACGCTGGCCTTAACACCACCATGCGCTACGCTCGCGCGGATCTCGATCTGAAGCGCCGGGCTCTTGCACAGGTGTTTCCGGATGCTGTGACACCGCCGCCGGGTGGGCGACTTCTGCTGGATGGCGCGGATCTCGTCGGGTGGTTGCGACGACTATGAGGTTGGTATTCTCCCAAAGCGCTCGAGGCAAAGGTACCTTGCCACCTGCTCGAGCCGGCCCCGAGCGCCGTGACCCACAGCGCATCATTTCAACTTTGATTTACGGTAGATTGGCCGTATATGGGTATTCTCTTCAGGGACAGAAGATTGACGATCGGCGTCACAGTTGTGGTGATGCTGGCAATCGCCCCAACCTTGACGAGCTGCGACTCCAATTCTCGGAATGATTCTCAAAGCGCCCAACTTAAAAACGGATGGGTGACGAACTGCGCGGGGCCAGTCTTCAACCGATTTTCGCATTATAGCAACGCGGGGCCGGGTCCCGAGCGGCCGGTCTTCAGGGTCACCGACGAGCTCGTACTGGCGGTGCCTAAGGCCAATTCGCCTTCTGCAGCCAGTATCGATAGTGAGCCACCCAAGTGCAGGGCGATCAGCGATCTGACGCCAGTTCCGTACCTTTACTTTGTGATCTCGGGGAACTGGTCCGCTGGCTATAAGCCGGAGGACATACCAATTGTCGCCGGCAACAAGCAATTTCAGCCGGATCTCGCGATCGTTCGGATTGAGGGTGAGATGCCCGAGCGACGCTCCGCGGAGGATCTGCGTGAACTTGACCGATTGCAAAGGGAGGCACTGCAACAGCAATCCACCGGGACGCGCGAGATTGGTGGCCTGACATGCCTCGTCCCAAAGCCAGGCGTGGACTGGTTCATTTGCTCCGGCAATCGAAGTGCTTCGGCAACTGAACTCACAAGGCTTAGGTATCGAGACTACAGCGCGACGCCCTTCATTCTGGTCCTATCGGAATACACATCGGCTCGCTATGGCATCCGCGTGTATTGGAAGGCTTGGATCTCAGACGTCTCGCATGCGTTGGACGTTGACCGAGCAATCTGGAATTCGATTGAAGAATGGAGTCTTTTGAACAAACCCGCGGCTCAAGCAGCGAACCCCTGAGGTAGCTGCGCTTTTCCGCCACGTTTCGAGCTGGATAACTATGTGGAGCTAGATACGAGGGAATCTCGCTCCCAATACTGCGGAAGCGAGATTACTCCACATATTAGATAAGTCCACGTTCCGCCAGCGACACGCACGCGCCGTCGCCGACGATGATGTGATCCAGCAATCGAATGTCCACCAATGCCAACGCCTCTTTCACGCGCTGCGTGATGAACTCGTCAGCCTGCGAGGGTTCAGCCACACCGCTCGGATGATTGTGCGCAATGATCACCGCGGCCGAGTTGCGCTGCAGCGCCAGCTTGACGATCTCGCGCGGATGCACGCTGGCGCCGTCGATGGTGCCGCGAAACAATTCCTCAAACTGAATGAGCCGGTGCCGCTTGTCGAGATACAAGCAGCAGAACACTTCGTGTTCCAAATCGCGCAGCCGCGCCGTAAGAAAATCCCGCGTGGCCCGCGGACTCGATAGAGAAGGGCCGGCGCGCAATGTCTCCGACAGCTGCCGCCGGGCGATCTCGACCGACGCCTGCAATTCCGCGTAGCGAGCGAGTCCTAAGCCGGGCTCGGCGCAAAATCGCTGCCGGTCGGAGGCAATCAGCTTGCGCAGGGAGTGAAAACTCTTGAGCACGTCGCGCGCCAGATCAAGCGCCGATCGCCCAGGGGTGCCGGTGCGCAGCAGTATCGCCAACAGCTCGGCATCGGAAAGCGCCGCGGCGCCTCTCTCGAGCAGCTTCTCGCGCGGTCGTTCGTCGGCGGGCCAGTCCCGGATTGCCATGCGATCAGCATGATCACCGGCGGCGCAACTCACTAGCGCCATTTCGGTGGCGAGCAGCGAGATTGGCGGCTCAGCTATGTCCGGAGCTGCCGAACCCGCCCGTGCCACGCGCCGTGGCCGAGAAATCTTCGACCACTTCGAACTCAACTTGCACCACCGGGACAATCACCATCTGCGCGATCCGATCGCCGGGATTGATGGTGAAGGGCGACGCGCCGCGATTCCAGACCGACACCATCAGCGGCCCCTGGTAGTCGGAGTCGATCAAGCCGACGAGATTCCCCAGCACGATGCCGCTTTTATGGCCCAGGCCCGAGCGCGGCAGGAGCATGGCGGCGAGAGCAGGGTCCGCAATGTAAATTGACACGCCGGTCGGTATCAATTCCGCGCTGCCGGGTGCCAATAGGAGCGGCGCATCAATGCAGGCGCGCAAATCCATGCCGGCCGAGCCGGCGGTCGCATGCTGCGGCAACGGAAATTCGCGCCCGATGCGCGGATCCAAGATCCGCAGCTTGACTGTGCGTTGCATCGGGCTTCTAAACTCGACGCGGACGACGGCCGCGCACACGCTCGCGCGGCAGCGCCGCCGTGGTTCTGCGTTTTCGCGCGCCGCGCCGCGGGCTGCCGTCGGGTGGAGGCAGGCGTTTGGCGATGAGCGCGATCAGTTCTCGCGCCACGTCGATTTTCGGTCCGCGCGCCACCTCCATTTTGCCGCCGGGCCAGATCACGGTGAGCGCGTTGTCCTCGCAATCGAACGCGATTCCATCGCCCACTTCGTTCGCGGCAATCATGTCGAGCTTCTTGCGCTTGAGCTTGATGCGCGCATTGTCCTCGACGTCATTGGTTTCGGCCGCAAAGCCCACCACGAACGGGCGCTTCGCCATATCGGCCACCGACTTGACGATGTCGGGCGCGGGTTCGAGTTCGAGCTTCACCGAACCGCCTTGCTTCTTGATCTTCTGTTTGGCCACGGTCACCGGCTGAAAGTCAGCGACGGCGGCAGCCGCGATAAATATGTCCGCATCGCCCACCTGGCGGTGGACCGCGGCGTACATGTCGCGCGCGCTTTCCACATTGATGCGGGTCACGCCCGTCGGCGTCTGCAACTGCACCGGACCGCTTACCACCGTGACATGCGCGCCCGCCTCGCGAGCGGCCTCCGCCACCGCGAATCCCATTTTTCCGGAGCTGCGGTTGGTCAGATAGCGCACGGGATCCAAACGCTCGCGCGTCGGGCCGGCGGTGATCAGGACGTTCAGACCCGCCAAAATGCCCGCATTGACGGGCGGCGCCAGCACGGCTTCTGAAAGCTGGATAGGTTCCCACATGCGACCCGCCCCGACTTCCCCGCAGGCCTGGTTGCCGGACGCGGGCCCCAGGATGCGAACTCCGCGCGCGATGAGCGTTTCAACATTGGCCCGCGTTGCTTTGTTCGCCCACATGACGCGATTCATCGCCGGCGCCAACATGATCGGCGCTTCGGTCGCCACGCACAGCGTGCACAACAGATCATCGGCGCGGCCGCCCGCCAACCGCGCCAGGAAATCGGCGCTGGCCGGCGCAATCAATACGATCTGCGCCCAACGCGCCAGCTCGATGTGGCCCATGGCAGCTTCCGCGGTGTTATCCCATAGATCGCTGCGGGTCGGTCGGCCCGATACGGCTTGAAACGTCATGGGCGAGACGAAGCGCTGTGCGGCGGAGGTCATCACGACTTGAACGTCGGCGCCTCGCTCGATCAGCCGCCTGACCAGATCCGGGCTTTTGTACGCGGCGATGCCGCCGGTCACCCCGAGCAAAACTCGCGTCTTCGGGGTCATTGAATGTGCTTCAACTCTTTGAAGCGATCGATGTCGCTTTCGAATTGAATGCTCATCGATGATTCCTCGGCGCGCTTCTGCTGCAGGTTTTGCTGCTGCGTGCGCATATCCGTGGTGAGCCGCACCAGATCCTCAGCCATTTGATCCGGCATGGGCGGGGCCTTGGGATCGTCGCTATAGGGCTTGTAGCGCAGGGTGTCGGCGCGCATTTTCTTCATACGACCATTGAGGGTCTCGAGAAATTGATTGGTCACTTTGATCTGGTCCGCCACCAGTTGCACGCGCTGGTCGCGCAGCCGTTCGATTTCTTGCACCGACGCAAAGGTATTCAACAAGTTCCTGTCGCGATTTTGGTTCTGCTGTGCCTCGAGTTTCTTGCGCTCGTCGGCCGCCACTTGCTCCGGAGTTTTCTGCGCATCGCGATGGTCTATCTCATAGCCCCGCGAGTTGAGGACATGCTGTTCCTGGGAGGCGTATTCCGGGGGCACGTGGTCGCCGTAATGCGTCACGCCGGCCGCATCCACCCACTTATATAGTACGCGGCCATTATCGGACGGGGGGGCGGCGACGCCTTCCGCTACTCTTAAGATAAGAAGCGCGCATACGCAAAGTATCCAAGCGACATTCTTCAAGAACCTATCCTCAAGATGAAGCGGCCGCCATTGTGAGCGGTGCGGACGGCGTTTTCTAGGGGCAATTCCTCAGTCTGCGAGGCCATACCGCTCGCGATACCGCCTCATGTTCGAGAGGTCAGCCGCCTCGCCTACCTTGGAGACATGGTGCATGAGGTCGGCCAGATTAACCACGGAAATCACGGGTATCTGGTACTGGCTGCGCACTTCTTGCACTGCCGAAAGGTCACTGCCGGAGGCGCGTTCCTGGCGATCCAGCGCAAGCAGCACCCCCGCAGGCGTGGCTCCTGCCCCCTGGATGATCTCGATTGACTCGCGAATGGCCGTCCCCGCCGTGATCACATCGTCGACGATCAAGACGCGGCCCTGCAAAGGGCTGCCCACGATCTTACCGCCCTCACCGTGGTCCTTGGCCTCCTTGCGATTGAAGGCAAAGGGTGCATTGCGCGCATGCCGTTCCGCCAGCGCCGCGGCCGTAATTGTCACGAGAGGGATGCCTTTGTAGGCGGGTCCGAACAGCATGTCGAACTTCAAGTCGGAGGCCGCGATCGCGGCCGCGTAGGCGCGACCCACCGCAGCGATGGCGGCGCCGGTGTTGAACAGCCCCGCATTGAAAAAGTAAGGACTTTCACGGCCCGACTTGAGGGTAAAGCTGCCGAATCGCAGAACGCCCAGTTGCACGCACAAGTCGATGAACTCACTTTGATACGCTTGGGTCACTGGGCTGATATTATCGTGCGCGATGCGCATCGTCACAACTCCTGCCTGCCTTTGACCGAATCGACCAAGCCGAAGCTGCTGCAGGCGCTGCGCGATAAGCGCCTGTTGGCCGTACTCTTTTTGAGCTTTGCTTCAGGGCTGCCTTTCAATCTCACCAATTTCACACTGCAAGCATGGTTGGCCTCGGAAGGCATAAACATCAAGACCATCGGCATATTCTCGCTTGCGGCGCTGCCCTACAACATCAAATTTCTGTGGGCGCCGTTCCTCGATCGATACCTGCCGCCGTTTCTGGGAAGACGCCGCGGCTGGATATTGATCTACCAAGCCGGACTCACGGTCTGCATCGGCGTGATGGGATTCAGTTCTCCCACGAGAGATCTGCCCGTGCTCGGCGCCATCGCGGTGTTGTTGGCGTTTTTATCGGCGTCGCAGGACATCGTCGTCGACGCCTATCGGGTGGACACGATTCCGCCGAGCGAGCGGGGCCTCGCCGCCGCCACGCAGGCGTTCGGCTATCGCACCGCCGCCATGCTGGCGGGGGCGGTGCTGGTTTACATCGCCGGCAGTTTCGGTTGGCGTCTCGCATTTTTATTCGTGGCTTGCCTGATGGCGGCCACCATGCTCGCAACGCTATGGGCGCCCGAGCCGGCCGTGCCCGGCGTGCGGCCCGCAACCTTGGTGGCCGCCGTGTGGCACCCGCTGCGCGCGCTGCTGGCGCAGAAGGGCATGTGGGGTTTTCTGATTCTCATTCTTCTCTATAAAGTGGGCGATGCGCTGGCGTTGAGTCTGTACAGCACCTTCATGATCCAGGGCGTGGGATTTTCGCTGCATGAATTGAGCATCTTCGGCAAGGTCAACATGACCGTGTCCACAATGGTCGGCGTGGCGCTCGGCGGCTGGTTTTATCTGCGCTGGGGAACGTACCGGTCGCTGCTGATATTCGGCACCGGTCAGGCTCTTACCAATTTGCTGTACGCGTGGCTGGCTGTAGCGGGGAAGAAAGTCTGGCTGCTGGCGCTCGCCACCTGCTTGGATACGATGGTTGGCGGCATGGGACAGGCCGCGTTCGTCGCGTTCATCGTATCGTTGTGCTCGGCCAATTTCAGCGCGACACAATACGCGATTTTATCCGCCATCGCCGTGCTGCCGAGAAACGTAACCGGGTACATCGCGAGCTTTCTGGTGCCGGTGGTCGGTTGGGCGAATTTCTTTACGCTAACCTGCCTGAGCGCGGCGCCCGGCTTGATCTTGCTGGTGATTTTGCGAAAGCCGTTAAACGTCGTCTCGGCGCGCGAAGCGGCCAACGCTGCGGCTTAAGTGCGGACGGCGGTAAGGGCTATCGACGCAGTGAACGCTCGTGCGGATTGGACCAAGCCGACCTGGCGTTGTCCTCGAACTCGCGGCCCAAGTCTTCGGCTTCGACGTCAACGGCACCCGACCAATCTTCAGGTGCATCGGCAACCTCGATGAGATCGTCCCGCAGATGCTCGTTCCAAGAATCGAAATCCATTTCCGCAACGGTGCCATCAAAGTATTGAATCTCAATGGTCTCGTCTTGATGATCGATGGCAACGACCTCAAAGAGCTCGTTGGTACCGCCCCTGTACCACTCGCCTACGATCGGCCTGATTACGTTCATCGGCGTCTCCGTCTGCTATGCTCCCTCGAACAATTCAATTCAACTCCCAATGAGCCATTCGCGCAATATGTAATTTTTGCGCGCAGCAACATTACATGGTCGAACAGCTCATCAAGTTTTTCGTAGTCTTTTTCGTCGTGGTCGAGCCCATTTCCTTGATTCCACTGTTCGCCGGTCTGACTCAAGGGGCAAGCGCACGCTACAAGAAAAAAATGGCCGGCAAAGCGGCGGCGATCGCGCTGATCATCTGTGTCTTGTTCGCTTTGGTGGGCGCGAAGTTTCTCGACATCATGGGCATTTCCTTAAGTTCGTTCCGCATCGCCGGTGGAACGCTGTTGTTCTTGATCGCCTTGGAAATGGTTTTCGCGCGCACCTCGGGCACCAAATCGACCACTCCCGAAAAGGAAGAAGCCAAGACGCGCGACGATATATCTGTGTTTCCGCTGGCGTTTCCCTTCATTGCAGGTCCGGGGGCGCTGGCCACCATCTTGCTGACTTCCGGCGAGCTGTGGGGGAAACCCCTGCAATTCAGCGCCTTCTTGGGGGTGGTGTTCTTCGTGATGGTGGTTTGCTGGCTGCTGATGCTGGCAACGCCGCGGCTGATGAAGGTGTTCGGCGTCACCGGCGCCAATGTCATGAGCCGGCTATCCGGCGTGATCCTCGCGGCTCTCGCCGTGCAGTTCATCGTCGACGGTATTCGCGGCAGTTTTCTCGCCTCTTGAGTAGGACAGATCCCACACACCGTGACCCAAGCGCTCGCCGCGCCGCTCGAAGCGCGTGGGGGGTCTGAACTCGGGCCGCGCCACATAGGTCATGTCCGGGCTCAATGTTCGAAGCGTCGGATTCGCGTTGCAGACCGCGAGCATTTGCTCCGCGTACGCCTGCCAATCTGTCGCGAGCCTCAGGGTGCCGCCGACGCGCAGCTTGGCTGCCACGATGGACACGAACTCAGGTTCGATCAAGCGCCGCTTGTGATGGCGCTTTTTGTGCCACGGGTCCGGGAAGAACACCAGCACCTCATCGAAGGACTGGTCCGGAACATGGTCGCGCAAGACATCCACGGCGTCGTCGCAGATGACCCGTAGATTTTTCAATTTGCTTTGATGGGCCCGAAGCAGAAGCCGCCCGACACCTGAACGGTGCACCTCGATACCCAGGTAGTCGATATGGGGATTGTTCTCCGCCAAGCTCCCAATCACTTCTCCCGCCCCAAAGCCGATTTCCAGACAGCGCGGCGCGCTCCTGCCGAAGGCGGCCGCAAGGTCCAGCGCCGCGGCGCCCGATTCGATGCCGTAGGTGGGCCACAGCTCGCCGAGCGCCCGTTCCTGTGCAGGCGTCGTGCGGCCGGCCCTCAAGACGAAGCTGCGAATGCGGCGTTGTGTTTGCATCGGCGCAAAGTGTGCCTGATATCATGTCGCAATGCGCAATACCTGGCTCTTGGCCACCGCGTTCTTGGTTTTATCCGGCTGCGCAGGCTTGCCGCGACACGTGGAGAAAACGCGGTCGGTCGCTTTTCAGGAGCCCGACACCACCACGCTCGGCCACATCGTCGTGAGCGACGAAGTCGGCAAAAATCTCTCCGGCATCAGGCTGCTGTCCTCGGGTGATGAGGCGCTCGCGAGCCTCATCGCGCTGGCAGATCATGCCGAGCGCACGCTCGACATTCAGTACTACATCATTCATGAGGATGACTCCACACGGACGCTGCTGCATCACGTGCGCCTGGCGGCGGACCGCGGCGTTCGGGTGCGGGTGCTGGTCGATGATCTGAACACGGTGGGTGAAGACCGGCGCTTCATGCATTTGAGTTCGCACGCCAATGTTGAAGTGCGGTTGTTTAATCCGTTTACCGCCGGAAGATTCTGGACGTGGACCCGCTTTCTCGCTTCGGCCGCGAATATTCGGCGCATCAATCATCGGATGCATAACAAATTATTCGTCGCGGACAATGCGCTCGCCATCACCGGCGGCCGCAATATCGGCGATGCGTATTTCACGCTCGATCCGCACAGCAATTTCGTCGATTTGGATGTGGTCGCGGCGGGAGCGATCGTGCCGGAATTGTCAGCGTCCTTCGATGAGTTCTGGAACAGCAAGTACGCGATCCCGATCAGCTCCGTCGCGTCCGCGGTGAATACCGAAGGCGCCCCGGCGCCGCTGGTGGAGGCCGAGATGTCCGTGAACGCCAACTGGCTGGAGCATGAACTCGATGCGCACAATGTGCAGCTGATCTGGGTACCGGCGACGGTGCTGGCCGATCAGCCGGCCAAGATCGCCAGCGAGACCTCCCCCGAAGAGGAGGTCACGATCGCCAACGACATTGCGGCGCTCATGAAATCGGCGAACCAGGAGCTCATTATCATGTCGCCCTACTTCATACCCGGAAAGCAGGGCGTTGCGTTGCTCAGCGAACTGGTCGCTCGCGGCGTACGGATTCGAATCCTGACCAATTCCTTGGCGTCGACCGATTCGCCGTTGGTGGATATCGGCTACGCGCGCTATCGGGTCCCGCTGCTCAAGCTTGGTATCGATCTTCGCGAGATGCGCCCGAAATTGGGGCAAAAACACGCACGCTTTCATCCCTTCCGCAGCTCGAATGCGAGCCTGCATGCCAAGGCACTGGTCATCGATCAGAAAATCGTCTTTATCGGTTCACTCAACATGGACGAGCGCTCGGCGAGGATCAACAGTGAGCTGGGACTCGTGATCAGCAGCTCCGAAATCGCCCGGCAAGTCACCAGCCTTCTGGATGACTTAAGCTCGGACAGCAGCTACAAGCTGCAATTGGATGCCAACGAGCACGTCGAATGGGTGAGCGGCGACGCCGGGACACAGAAGAGTTGGCACACGGATCCGGAAACCAGCCGAACCGAGCGGGCTTGGCTCAAGTTGCTCGCGCCGTTCGCGCCCGACGAACTGCTCTAATCGAGCCTTAGGAGGATATCCTCAAGGTACTCAAGTATTCCTTGACCTTGCCGCGAAACCCCTCGCTGCTGGTCACGGTGGCGCCGCCGGCCAGGACCAATATGAAGTCGCCTCGCAAGGTGCGATTCACCTCTTTTACATAATTCAGATTCACCAGGCAGGAGCGGCTGATGCGCAGCATCGGCTGCGAGCGCAGCGCCAGTTCCGCCTGCTGCAGCGTGCTGCGGGCGTGGAAATTGTCCTTGCCGACCCGGATGATGACGTAGTTGCGGTCCGCTTCGATCAATTCCACCTGGGTCGCGTCGATGACATGCAAATGGCCGCCGAACTCGGCGAGCAGACGTGGTTTCTCCTCGCCCGGCGTGCGAGCGCCGCGTTCCAATTGCGCGAGTAAGCCTGCCAGCAAGGTCTGCCGTTCGGCCATTGAGTTCAAATGCCGCGGCCGCACGCGCGCCAAGGTCTTGCGAAAACGCTCCTGGTCGAAGGGCTTGAGCAGGTAGTCCACCGCGCACACCTCGAAGGCCTCGAGCGCATAGGTATCGTAGGCGGTGACGAATACCAGCGAAGGCAGCTGCGCAGGGTCCAAGGCCCGCGCCAGGTCAATGCCGTTCAATGAGTCCATTTGGATATCCAAGAACAAGAGTTGCGGCGGCGCCGCCCGAACGGCGGCCAGAGCGGCCGCGCCGTCGCCGAATTCGCCGACCACGCGTAGATCTTTTTCCGCCTCGCAATATTCGCGCAGCGTGCGACGGCCGGCTGCCTCGTCATCGACGATGATGACATCCATCATGTGCCGACGAGAGTCGTGGTGTGCAATTTATTGGCGACGACGTCGCGCATGATGGGGGGCGACTCGCGTATGGCCGGCATGCTGATTTCGCTGATCCATTCGCTGCCACGAGCGCCGGCGATGAGGCCGGCACGTCCTTCGAATTGCACCGCCATGCGCTCGCGCACATTCTTAAGACCGATCCCGTCCGCACCCATGGCTCTGTCCGCGCTCACCGAGTTCGTGACGCGCAGCAAAACGGTGTCGTTGGCCATCGCCGCGCTTACGGTCACGGTTACGATGCCTTGATGCCCCGACATGCCGTGAACCACGGCGTTCTCGATCAGCGGCTGCAGTATCAAGCTTGGCACCCATACGGCGGGGACTTCAGCGGGATTCGGCAGTACCACGATTAGGCGGTCGGTGAAACGTCGCTGCTGTAGCTCCAAGTAGAGTTTTGCAAATTGCAGTTCATCGGCGAGCCGCGAAAAATCGCGTTCGCCGGCGTTGAGCAGACGCCGCAGCAGATCGGCGAGCTGCACCACCATCGACTGCGCGGCTTTTGGGTCCCATTCGATGTGTCCGCGGATCGTATGCAACAGGTTAAACAGGGTATGCGGCGACAGTTGCATGCGCAGCGCCGCCAGGCGCGCGGCGCTCCACTCACGCTCCAGCGCGGCGAGCCGCACTTCGGAATCGCGAAAGCGGGTATACAAAGCCAGTCCCGTTACCAGCGCCAGCCCAAATCCGTAGGACGGCAGGAAACTCACGAAGCTCGCCAGCCACAGCGTGACCCAGAAAGGATCGCTCCATGCGCTGACCACATGCGACAGAGCGGTCCCATGCGATTGGTCCGTGGCCATGATGACCTCGGAGAGAATCATCACCGGATAGGCCATGGCAGAAAAGACCGCGCCGAGAATCAGCTGCAGGGGCAAGGCGATCAGGATCGGACGCCATTGCACCTTGAGGGAGGCCCAAAAAGACACCAGCAGCATGGGCAGCAACAACACATGCTGCAAAAGCCGCGTGTCCCAGCTGGCAAACACCATCACATTGGTCACGCGAGCAATGCCATTGCTCATGCTGTAGCCATATAAGAGATTCGAAATGGTCACATACACCCAGAACAGGCAAACGATGCCTAAAAACTGAGTCTGGGTCAGCCCTCCGGCGAAGCGCTGCGAAGATTGAGCCGAACCGATTCCGATCATCGGGCAAGCCTACCCCAAGTCACCCCATTTTGCGGGATCGGGGGGCAGCAGCGGGACGAAACCGTCGCAGTCCGGGACGAACTCGACATCCGGGTACACACGAAAACACGTCTCGCGGCGTCTTATGGGGGTGTCTCATTCATTCGCCAAAGGAGAGAAATGTCATGACTAGATTAGCCCTCAAGATACTGCTGTTGGGCGGGTTTGCCGGCCTTGCGGCCGCCGGTGCTGCCGGAGCCTCTCCGGCGTCCAGCGATGCGCCCGCGCTCGCGGTGCGCTTCAGCGCCGATATGCTGGCCACCGACAGCGGCGCACGCGCCTTGTATCGCCGCCTGGAGCAGGCGGCCGAACAAGTTTGCCCGCCCCAACCCACCGAAACCCGCATAGTCCCCGAGGGGGTGGCGAAATGCCGCGCGCAGGCCATCACCGCCGCAGTCAATAAAATCCACAATCAGCGGCTCGCAGCGGTGCATGCCGCCAGCTCTAAATCGGGTTAGGGCTTATGACAATTTAGCGGCCAGCCGCAGGATCGAGCAGTACGGTGCTTTGCACCACCGTCACGTCGCCATCCTGCGAGCTGGTCGCATTCTGCGGCCGAGCCCGCTGCAGCGCCTGGCCTTCGGCCAGTTCCGCCGGGAGCCCATAGCTCTGATCGAACACCTGCACCGTGACCGGTGCCTCGCTTGAGTCGATCCCAAATTTGAGTCCTGCGCTCGGAATGCCGGCAAGCACCAGGGCGGTGTCTCCGCTCGGTAATGCGTGCAGCTTGGCGCGCAATGGACCCGAATGCGTCGCGACGACCACATCTTGAACGTGCGCGCTTGCCGGAAACACCACGAAGGCAGTGGGTGCGCCTCGCGCCGATCGCACCAGCAGCTCGAAGTGCGTCGCGGCTTGCGAGGCGGCCGTCGCTGAGATCTTAAGCTGCGGCGCCGCCATTTTTAGCGCGGGGGCGTCCGCAAAGAATCCTCTCGATGGAGAGCCGATAAAGCGCGCCCGCTGCAGCGGATCGAACTTCACGACACCCGCCATCGCGTAAGGCAAGTGCAGCGAGGCAGCCTGCGTCCACCAATGCGCCTGGCCGCTATCGGCATCGACCCAGTATTCAATGTTGACGCGCTGCGGCCAGCTCGGGGAATACATCGGAAACAGCAGCGTGATGGAGATCCCGGCGAAGGTCACGCCCGCACCCAGCAGCGCAACGAACTTACGCGATTCCTTAGGTAAGTTGGCCAGCATCGGCAGCAGGAAGCCGGCCACCAAACACAGCGTCACGGTACAGATGGGCCATGCGGAGGTGCCGAGCGCCGGGTACAGCAGCAGCAGCACGGGGAGCAGGGCTGCAAACAGGATGAGGCCGGGAGCGAGAGCGGCAAAATTGAGCGCTCCCGGCGTGGGTGTCCGGCCTTGGGACAAGAACAAGCAGGGCAGGGCAGCGAGCAGTGCCGCCCAAGCCGCCAGCAGCAGCAAATAACTGGCTCCCGGTACGGCGAGGGCGCTGGCAACCGATAGCAACGCGACACTTACGCTGCCGCCGAACCAAAAACCCCAAAAGCCCGCGCGGCGCGCGAACCACGCTGAGACCGCGCCGGCGCTCAAGAGCGCGAGCGCTGCGAATCCGATATGCATGGCCAAGGGTTGCGCTATCCACGGAGGCGCGCCGATCGGCGGCGATCTGCCCAAGATCCGCAGCAGCGCGAGCACGCCTAAGCTGAGGGCGCCGCCCACCAACAGATTGGCTAGCGCGCCGATCGCACCATACGCTGCCTGCCGCCCGGTCAGCTGACCCTTCCGAGACAGCAGCACCGCCTCGGCCAGCAATAACAACAATGCCACGAGTGCTGCCGGCAATACGAACGCGATCGGCCAGACTAAGACACCGCGCGCGAACACATCGAAGAAAACGGAGTCTTGCGCAGCGGGCTGCAGGTCGGTCGAGTTGGCAAGGGCCAGCACCGCCCTCAAGGCATTGTCGCCCTGATGCTGAATCGTGGCGGCCGATGCGTTGGCCCAGCTATCGAGGGGAGTGTGGTAGTGAGCGACATCGCCGATGAACGCGAAATTAAATCCTTGATACGAGGCCGCCTTGAAAACCGTGAAATCCGTGTTGTTCGGCAGCATCTTGTAGACGACGTAGCAAAGCGAGTTGGTGATGGGCCTGAGGATTGCCCCCGCGTACAAATGCATGAGCCAGGTATTCGCGGTCCCGGTTTCAAACATGAGGCTGGGACCGGAGACGCCGCGCGCTTCCATGTTCACCGCGGCCCAGACGTGGCCGGCCAAACGATGTTCGCGGGTAAAGAGCAGTGCGCCCAGTAATCCTGCCTCCTCGCCGTCGGTCACGAGCAGCACGATCGGATGCCGGCGTGCGGGCATCATGGTCAGAATGCGCGCGATCTCGAGCAGATTCGCAACGCCGGCGCCGTCGTCGGAGGCGCCGGGGCCCGCGGGCACCGAGTCGTAGTGCGCGGCGAGCAGCACGGCGTCCTTGGCTGTCACATCACCTCCGTAAGTCGCGACGATGTTCGTGGGAGTGCCGCACCCGCCAAAGTCATTGCACACGAGTCCCGTCTGCAGCTCGGCGGCGTATCCCAGCGCGGTCAAGCGCTTCACGATGAGTTCGCGCACGGTCGAATTCGCGGCGCTGCCGATCGGATGCGGCACATCATCGCCCACCAGCTCCTTGAGGATGGCCCGGGCTCTGGAGGCGGAAAAAACAGTCGGTGAGACCTCAGGCCCCAGCGGTGCCGGGGCGCGGTATGCCAGCAGTGTCGCCGCGAGCAGCAGCGCGACCCCGGCACCGGCGATGATCAGTCCACGATTATCTTCAATCGCCAAACTTAACCTCGCGTCTGTTGCTCGGCCTCATAACGTTTGATGCCGTCGAGAATCTCCGCATGCGCGAGCTCGATGCCGGACCAGCCTATGACCTTGACCCACTTGCCCGCTTCGAGATCCTTGTAGTGCTCGAAGAAATGCTGGATTTGCTTGAGGCGGATTTCCGGTACATCCTCAATGGTTTTCCAATGCGTGAACAGGGGACAGATGTCGTCGGTCGGAACGGCCAGCAGTTTGGCATCGCCTCCTGCTTCATCGTCCATGCGCAGTACGCCCAACGCCCGGCAGCGCACCACCACCCCCGGGAGCAACGGGAACGGCGTGTGCACCAGCACGTCGACCGGATCGTCATCACCGGCAATGGTCCGCGGCACATATCCATAGTTAGCCGGATAGTGCATCGAGGTCATCATGAAGCGGTCCACGAACAGGGCGCCCGACTGCTTGTCAACCTCATACTTCACCGGATCGGAC
>Ga0209624_10001832_pt1 | contig 16245 bp, 12 predicted proteins | sample JacPinW_OM2H0_O1_FD_188565 | JGI IMG/M metagenome (GOLD analysis project Ga0209624, IMG submission 188565) | Forest soil microbial communities from Algoma, Ontario, Canada - Jack Pine, Ontario site 1_JW_OM2H0_O1 (SPAdes) (version 2) | ecosystem: Environmental > Terrestrial > Soil > Boreal...
CAAAGATTATTACTATGCCTCACGCTGCAAAAAAAAGCTCCTTACAAAATAGTATAGGACTTCAGCCGCGGTCAGCCGGCCGGCGGTCCCCAATTTGTCACATTGCAAAACTAATCTAGCCCGTGCGGACGCTGCCTCGCGTCGCCCATTTCAATTGGTCACCTTGGGGGATATACAAATGATTCGTTCCATATTCAGTACCGCCGCCGCCGCGTGCATCACCGTCGCCGCTTTCGGGGCTGCCGTGGCGGACGAAGCGCCACTCGAGTCACATCAAATCAAGCACGTGCTGTTGATCAGCGTGGATGGATTGCATGCGCTCGATCTCTCGAATTTTGTCGCGACTCACGCCGATTCAACGCTCGCGGAGTTGAGCCGTCACGGGGTCACCTACTCGAACAATTCCACATCGAGCCCGTCTGATTCATTCCCCGGTCTCGCATCGCTCGTTACGGGCGGATCGCCGGTCACCACGGGGTTGTGGTACGACGACACCTACAACCGCGCGTTGTCACCCCCGGCGCAGACTGACGGTCTGGGCAATCCCGGCGGCAGCTGCCCCGGCAAAATCGGCACCAACGTCGCGTGGGACGAGGCGGTGGACGTTGATCTCACACGACTCGATGCAGGCGGCGGTCTTAACCCTAAGTTTCTGGTGCGAAACCCCGACAACGGTTGCAAGACCATCCTGCCGCACCAGTATTTGCGCGTGAACACGATATTCGAAGTGGTGAAAGCCGGCGGTGGACGCACTGCATGGACCGACAAGCATCCGTCGTATGAATGGACCAACGGTCCGAGCGGCAAAGGCGTCGATGATTTCTATGGCCCGGAGATCAACTCGATTCCGGTGGCGCTGCCGCAGTTTCCCGGCTGCTCCCCGGTACCCTTCGCCGACCCGACGCCCGATGACGGATGGACCAATAGCTTTGACGACATCAAGTGCTATGACATGCTTCACGTTCAAGCTGTGATCAATCAGATCGACGGCTTTACTCACGACCGCGCGCACAAGGTCGGCGTCCCGGCGCTGTTCGGCACGAATTTCCAGGCGGTTAGCGTCGGTGAGAAGCTCGCGGTCGACCCGATGACGGGGCTCAAGGGCGGCTACACCGATGTACTCGGAACGCCGGGCCAGGGATTGGCGGGCGAGCTTGAGTTCATCGATCAAAGCATCGGGCGGTTCGTGAGCGAACTGAAGGCGCAGCGGCTGGTTGATTCCACGCTCATCATCATCAGTGCGAAGCACGGTCAGTCACCGATCGACGTCAGCAAGCGCCACGGAATCGGCGGTGGACAACCCACCGCGACCATCGGCTCCGCGGATGCCTTCGACATCTCGGACGACGGATCTTTGATTTGGCTCACCGATCCCTCGCTGACGCCTGCAGTGGTTGCGAACTTGAGCACGCCGGCAAATCAGCAAACGCTCGGGATACAAGAGATATTCGCAGGTCAATCGCTGCGCAATAAGTTCGACAATCCAGGTGCCGACCCGCGTACGCCGGATATCATTCTCAAGGTCAATACCGGAGTAATCTTCACCGGCGGCTCGAAGCTCTCGGAACATGGAGGCTTTAACGAGGATGACGTTCACACCGCGTTGCTGGTGTCATTGCCGTCGCTCGAGCAAGCTGTCGTCAAGAGCGCCGTGAGCAATCAGCAAGTGGCGCCGACCATTATCAAGGCGCTCGGCCTTGATCCTGACAGTTTGGACGCGGTGCGTAAGGAACAGATCGCGCCGTTGCCCTTCCTTTTCAAGGGCACAGTCGACAACCGCGTCTCTGAATTCTAGCGGCACGGCTTCGGCTCGCTCGCCGGCGGGTGCGCAACATTCTCGTTGTGCACCCGACTGGCGGCCCGGCCCCATTCCTTGTTTCTCACCTCTGTTGCTACCCGAGATGCTGTGCGTGCATAGTCCGCGCATGAATTTGGATTGGCGCGTCTTCGCACTGGGTTCGGCATTCTTTGCGGCGCTGACGGCGATCTTCGGCAAAGTCGGCGTGTCCGAGATCAACTCAGACCTTGCCACGTTCTACCGAACGTTGGTCATTTTGGCGGTCAGCGCGTTGCTGGTGTCGGCGCGCCAAGAATGGCAAGCGCCGGGGAACCTGTCGTACAAAGGACTCTTGTTTTTAGTTTTGTCGGGGATCGCGACGGGTTTATCGTGGCTTTGTTATTTTCGCGCGCTGCAAATGGCACCTGCCTCCCGCGTTGCTCCTATCGATAAATTCAGTGTCGTTCTCGTCGTTCTATTCGCGGTGCTGTTGCTCGGAGAAAGGCTTACCTGGAAAGTCGGTCTAGGCTCCATTCTCATTGCGGGCGGCGTCATCCTCACCGCACTGTAACCAAATCCGCAAGCTTATCGCGCCGGGGAAAGGACGGCCTCGGGCTGTCCTTGCGTGAGCGGTAAGCCATGGCCGCGATTGCCTTTGTGTTGCAAATAAGAGACTTTGTTTCGCAAAGACAATCATATATGGTATACCACGGATACAATATGAAGCGGAGTGACACTCCGACTCGTTAATATGCGTCTGGCAAGGGAGTTAGTTGAATGAAATCAGTAAGAAGCGCCTCCGCGTTTCGTATCTTTACAACTGCCATCCCACGTCCGTATCCAGTTGCGATACGCGACCAGCGGACGATTGCTGGCAACCTTTAAGCCACAGCTCATCCGGTGAGAGTGAATTTCCAGATTGATTTGAACAAACGACCTTTATGAGGACCACAAGATGCTAAATCCAAGACTGGCGAGGCCTATGCTGATTGCGCTGACAGCATGCGCCGCGAATTTTCTCGCGCAGGGCAGCGCCTTGGCTGATGACGCTCAGGAGAACAAGGCGCTCAAGGAACAAATGCGGCAGATGATGCAGCGCATGGATGCCTTGCAGAAGCAAGTCGATGCGTTGTCCAAGCAACCGGCGCCCCCGCCAGTCGTGGTTGCTCCGCCTGTAGCCCCGCCCCCCGCCCCGCCGCCGGTGACGGGACCGACGCTTGCGAAACAAGCGCCGCCGGAGCCGGCATTTGAAAAGTTTGCCAAAGGATTTTATGGCACTTTGGACGTGTCGGCCGATTACGTGACGAAGGGTATCAGTGAGTTGGGTGCCTATCACTTTTCTTATGTCGATCCCACGAACCCTGCCTTGGGTTATGTTCAAGGTAGCCAAAAGGTAGGCCCTGTGGGTCGAGTCGGTTGGCAGGCAGATCTGTCCACCAACAAGTCCGTGCTTGGGTACCGCGGCTCGCATGCCATCCCCGGCCTGGATGCGGAATTCATCTACCAGATCGAGGTGCAGCCCGCGATCACCTCGGCCCCTGGAGCAACCACCGGCTATACGGCGCAATCCGACGTCACCAAGGCAGCCATCGGTTACGGCGATTCCTTTGTCGGTTTGTCCGGAAATGATTGGGGTAAAGTGAAATTCGGAACTACCTACACACCGTACAAGCGATCCACGGATCGCATGAACCCCTTCTCAGGAATGTTGGGAGATTACGCGGTCATCATGGGCAATACCGGCGGCGACAACCGGGTCGAATTCGGATCCCGAATCGACCACTCGATGTGGTACGAATCACCCCAATTGGGCGGTATGTTCAGCTTCGATGTGCTGTTTTCGCCGGGTCAAAACCGCACGCCCTACAACGATGCCCAATCCTCCGGCTCGCCCGATTGCGCCGGCGGCAACGTACCGGGCAGCGGCAATCTGCCGCTGGCCTGCGCTGACGGCGCCTTCAACAATGCGTGGAGCGCCGATCTGAAATTCGAGACCGGACCGATCTATGTGACGGTCGCCTACGAAGTCCACCAGGGCGTGAATCGCGGCAGCGACGGCATCGGCTCCAACAGTCCGTTCTACAACACCCTCTGGAGCCTCGACCCGGTTACGGGTAATTGCGTCACCACATCGGTGCTGATCGACTGCGGCAGCTACAATGCCTTCGCCGCTGAGTACCCCCAGGCCGCGCCCGCTGGAACCCCTGGGCTTCTTGACGACGTCGTGAACGAGACCGCCTTCAAGGTCGGTGCGCAATACACGTTCGGATTCGGACTCGCCGTCAGCGGCATTTACGAAGATATGAAACGAAAGCTACCTGCGGATCTGATGTGGCAGAACGAGCGGCAGAGAAACGGCTTCTGGTTTGCGGCAACCCAGGACTTCTCGGCGAAGGATAACTTCAGCATAGGCTGGGCGCACGCCGGCGCCACGCCTGGCGATCCGGGCGGCCAGCACAACTACAATCCGACGAGCGTCGCGGACTATGCGAATATGTTCACGGCGGCGTGGAAACATCGTTTCGACAAGAATTTGTACTGGTATGTCGACGCGGCGGATACGATCAACCACGGCAACGCGCACTATGATCTCGGCGCGGGAGGCCGCGGCGTCACGACGGATTGTCATGACGGCACGACGCAGGCGTTCATTGACTACAGCAGCGCCGGACCGACGACTTGGGGCGGATGTCATGAGATCGGATTCTCGACCGGTCTGCACTACACGTTCTAAAGCCGACAGCGGGAGTCGGCTGTGACTCATCGCACAATCAGGCCGGGGGCGAATTGCTCCCGGCCTTTTGCCTCGCCCCAATGCCTTGCTATTGCATACATTCCATTTCATATTGAACTTTGACCCGCACCGCTTCGGCGATCCCATCGGGAGTGAATCATGGCCAACGTGACTCGAAGATATTTCTTGCTCTCGTCTGCGGCGCTATCGGTCGGATGCACCATGCGCCGCTCCGAAGTTGCGCCACGAGACGCATCCTCGCCGACGGTTCGCCCGCCGGCGGTGGGTCAATCGTGGCGCTACGCCAAGCACGACATTTATACCCATACGCTGGTCGACGATGAGATCGATCGGGTGGCCGCGGTCGGCCGCACCATCGATATCGATTCGCGTAGCGAAGCCGAAAAGAAGAATGTCGAAGCGAAGTGGGGCACTGCTTGGCTGCGCAAGTACATCCCGCGTCGCGAACTGCCCGAAGGCCCTTTGCCGAGCGAGATCCAATCACCGTGGGGGCAGGTTTTGGTGGACCCACATTGGAGTCAGGTGCAGGTCTATGAAGCTCCGATACCGCTTTGGCCCGCCGAGTTAGCGCCGGGTTGGAAAGTCCACTTCAATACCAAGTACAAGACGCCCAGCAATGAAAATGGCTTGTCCTGGGACCAGACGATGGTGGCGCACGGCTGGGAGACGCTCACGGTGCCCGCGGGACAATTCAAGACGCTGCGATTCACCAACAGCGTGAACTTCAAGTCTGCGGATTTCTCACGAGAGAATTCTCAACGCAAGGAAACGCTTTGGTTTGCACCCGAAGTGGGACGCTGGGTGGCGCGTGAGAGCATAGGCTCCTACTACATAGAGGATTCCTCGGTGGATACGCCCTATGACGAACCCGGATTTCGCTGGGAATTGACCGAGTGGACTTAGCGGCAGATTGATGCCGCCTCATTCCGACGTCATGCCGTTGCGGCGAAGTTTATTTTCGTCGGCACATCGCATACCACTGAGTTGCCGCCATTGGCGCCGCGCGTGATTGACAGCTTTCCACCGATCGCGCTCGCTCGAAAACGCATGGTCCGCATTCCCAATCCCGATCGTACATCCGCCTCCGCGCCCAAGCCCTGACCATCATCGACAACGGAAAGTACCAGGTCGCCCGGGCGGAACCACAGTTCGATTTCGATGCTGCTTGCACCGGAATGTTTTAGAGCGTTTTGCACGGCCTCCTGGGCAATTCGGTACAGATGATTGCGAATCTTGAGTTCGACCATCGGCGGCGCGTCATGCCGGCTGCGAAATTTCACGCGCGTGCCGCTCAATGAGCTGCGTTGGGCGAGCACCTCGAGCGCCGCGTCGAGGTTGCCGTCCGCGTTGGTGAGCGGGGAGAGGCCTTGCACGATTCGCTGCGCATCTTGAATGCAGCTCGTCGCCAGCAATGCTAGCTGGTCAAGATCGAAGGAGATCGCGTCCCGCTCTTTTTGCGCGCGATTCGCCAGTGCGCGTACCGAGAGTGCGAGGCCGGTCAGTTCCTGTCCGAGTCCGTCGTGCATCTCTTGAGCGATGCGGCGCTGCTCACCGCCGATAGCCTCCATCAGCGCCTGGCCGAATGCCCGCCGCTCCGTGACGTCGACCGCAAACACCAGTTCGCCCGGCTGACCGCCGCAATCGATCGACTGCGTCCAAACCTCGACCTCGAGCACGCGTCCGTCCTTCGTGATGTGCTGCGTCTCAAACGGCTCCGCCAGCAGGTCCACGGTCACCGATTCATCCTGAGGCGGCGGTAGCACGGGCCGCTTTGCGTCAGGAGAGAATACGTCCACGGTGCGCGACAACAGCTCTTCACGGTTCCAACCGTACTGGCGCACGGCTGCGTCATTCACCAGAAGAAATCTCAATGTGTCGCGGGCATGCACCCACAACGGCTGCGGACTGCCGTTAAAAATCTGTGCGTAGCGCTGCTCAGCGCGCAGCACCTCGAGACTGGCCGAGTCGCGTTCGCCCAGCAGTGCGGTAATAATGAGGCTCAAGCCCGACAGCGAAGCGATCAAGGACCAAGTTGTGACCAGACCTTGTAGTTGGTTGAATTCGGCGAATGCGCCTATGCTGAACGCGGCGCTAATCGCCGTCATGATGGAAATAGCGAACGATGCGCCCGCGCTGAGCACGAGGCCGAGCCGAATGGCACCAATGACAACGAGGAAGATCGCAAATACCACGATCAGCGGCCGGCCGAGTGTGCCCGGCGCCAGCAAAATCGCCGCACAGCACGTGAACAGGCCGAGCAACCATAAGCCGCCTTCGACCCAGTGCTGCCGGAAGCGGTCAAAGCCATTGTGCCTGTACGCCATCAAGATGGGACCCACGAGCAGTGGGCCCGCAATGGAATTGCTCCACCATCGAACCCAATTGCTCGGGTCGGTCGCGAATTCCTTAAGTCCTGAGAAATAATATCCGAGCAGACCGAAGGTCGGTGCCAGCATCATGCCCGCGGCCACCGCAAGGATGAAGAGCGGCACGTCTTTCGCATGCGAAAAGCTCGAGTCAAATCCGAAGCGATCCAAGAGCCATGTCGACAGCCAGGCTCCTCCGGCAAGGCCGGTCCCGACCGCGAAAGAAGCCCAAAACGGTTGAGAATTCCACAGTTCAATCGCCAAGCCGGCCAAAAAAACCGCCGGCCACACGCGTCGCCCCAATCGATAGGTTGCCGCAACCGCGACGCCGCTCGGCATCAGCGACAGTGTCAGACGTGAGCCGATGCTCGGCAGTGAAAAGCCGATGGCGCCGATCGCGAAGATTGCCGCGAATACCAGGAAGAGGCGAAGCGCTCTAGTAGTGATGCGATCCTGGACTAGCATTGTTGCCTCAAGCGGGACCAGCCCGAAACCATTGTAGGCTCATATCAGGTTTCAGTTGTTTACTTAATGCCCTCGATTCGAAGCGGGCGACTCACTCTTTTACAGATAGAACTTATGTTGATCGTATTGGCCTTGACATAAGGTTGATGCGTGTCGCAACCGAGAGACGCCGATCACGCTTTCATTCTGCTCGCTTCGTCAATATCTTGAGCACCCGTACCGTTCTTTGGAAAGGATTTATGGCAACGCCGATAAATGCGCCAATGGCCGGCGAGATCTGGCATCTGAGCATTGAGGATTTGTTCCAGCCGGTCCAAGAAGTGCCTCGTCTCGGCGGCGACGGGCCGTTTGTCATCAACCTCAGCGCGTCGACCGCGCCAATCAGCATTCCAACACAGGCGTTCGCCGGATTCAGCGACGCGCATGTTTATCAAATTCAAGTGACTGAGGATGGAAGGACGCGTTATCGCCTGCGCCTCGGCCCATTCGCTACCGAAGACGAGGCCGACGCCATCCTTGCGTTCGCTCGAGATACCTATCCCGGTGCATTGACGGCAACCGCCGCTGCTTCAGATTTACGCGCCATTGGAAACATCCAGGCGAAGGTTGATTCGCGCCAGTCCACTGCGCGTAAGCCGACCGACACGGCAGTGACCGAAAAGCCAGCTCCGAAGAAAGTAGCCGCAGAAAATCGCGCCCCTGAGAAGCCGGCCAAAGTTAAAGCGGACGCCGAAATATCCATTGACATTGCATTGCCGACTCCCGAATTGGTGGTTCCTCCCACGAGACCGGTGCGCGCGGCACCGACCGGCACGCCTGCGGCAGCGCCCCCGGTTGCAATTGCGCCCGTTGCGGCGGTTCCTCTTGAACTAGCGCCCGAGTGGGCGTTGCCGGAGTTGGATATTCCGCTGCCTAACTCCCGTGAGGCGAGCTGGGTCGCCAAAGCGGCTCCCGTTCTCACAGAGGTGGTCGTGCCTGCGATCAAGGTGCCGGCGCCGCGGATGGCTGCGCCGACTGCCGCCGTGGCGCCCGTTCTCACAGACGCGGTTGCACCCAAAGCTAAGGCGCCGGTTGTAACTGCACCCGCTGCTGCGCAGGCCACCTCACCGAAACTTGCAGCGACGAGCAAAGCTCCCGCGCCAAAGTTTGTGGCACCCGTGGCCCCGCCGCCAAGGGCGGCTGCACCGATCGCACCTGCACCGATCGCACCTGCGGCGGTCGTGGTGACGCCGGTCCCAGCGCAGATTGCACCGACCATTCTCGCGCCCGCTGCGAAACAGGCTGCCGCGAAACAAACCGCTGCGCCCGCAAAGCCTTCCCTTCCAAAGACCACGCCGCCGCCGCTTAAGGTCACTGCGCCGCTGCCGAAGATCGCCGCACCGCCGACGGCTGAGAAACGGGCACCCATTCTTACGCAGTCGCTCCTGTCTTTGTCAAAGGCCGCCGCGGCGAAGCTGCGTCATTCAGCCATGAAGCCCTCGGCCGGCAGGCTCACATCGCTGCAGCACGTCGTTGTCGCAACTGCCCCTGCGCCCGCCGTGCGACAGGTGAAAAAGCTCGACGAGCCCCTGGAGAGCCTGGAGTCCACGCAAACCATGCGCGCGTTGACGCCGACTGAGCTGGAAGATAACGAAGCATCGCGATGGTTCGTCATTCAACTGGCGCTCGCGGACGAGGCGTTCGATCCGGATGCGGTGCCAAACCTCGATATTTTCAGCGAGTACCGGCTGTATTCCGTGGCGGGACTCGATCAAGACCGCGTCGTGCATGCGTTGCGGCTTGGATTTTTCCGCGAAGAGATTGGCGCAGTCGCGGTCGCAAGTTATCTTGCCGCCTATTGGGATAAGCCGACTATCAAACGAGTCAGCCTTGCCGAACGCGAACGATTTGCCGATCAGCGAGTGGAAGCGCGCAAAGACATCGGGGCCACCGGCAGACACGCGGTCATCGAGATTACAGACGAATTGGTGGCACGGCGCAAGCGATCATCGAAGTCTTTGGCGTCGACCAAGACGTCGACCCCGACGATCGGGCGATAGGCGCCTTCATCATGCTTAGTCTGTCCGCTTTGTCCGCGGACAGTGTCCGCGGCCAATATCCACCGCGGCCAACAAAATAATTCCTTTGTAAATAGCGGCTTAACGTGCGGCAGATGTCTGGCACGCCTCTTGCTTTGCTGTTGATGGGGAGATCAACCCCGGTGAAAAGACAGCAACACTTCAGGAGACCATCATGAATACCCGGACTTCTTCAAAACTCGCCGCCTTTGCGATCGCCCTGATGATGAACAGTTTCATCTTCGGCGGCGTGGCTTATTTGTTCGACGCTCAAACTCAGCAGCACTCGGCGCTGATTTCACTGGCGAAGCAGATTGCGACGTTTCGATGGCTCATCTGAGCGCAACAAATGGATGTCGTACTTTGTCCTTGAGGCTAGTATTCGCTATCGGACTGAAAGTAAGTGGAATAAGGCAATGCACATGGTCACATTTCGAATTCCGGCATGCGCGCTCGTGATGCTCATTTTGGTTCCTGGGTTTTCACATGCGGGCGCGCGCTCCGAATTCTCCATGGCGCAGGTGCTGCACTATCCCTTTGCCACGGAGCTCGCGGCGGCGGAACGCGGCGATGCGGTCGCCTGGGTGTGCAACCTCGATGGCGTGCGCAACGTTTGGGTGGCGCGCGGCCCCGCCTTTACCCCGGCCAAAGTCACACAGTTCAACGAAGATGACGGACAGGAGATAACCCAACTGACCTTCTCACCGGACGGCACGCGGCTGGTCTTCGTGCTGGGCGGCGATCACGATGCCAACTGGCCCGCCGAAGGCGATCTTTCGCCCGACCCGAATTCCTCGCCGGCGCAGCCGGCCACCGCGATTTGGGCCTTGCCGCCGAATGGCGGCCCGCCTGTTAAAATTGATGACGGCGATGAGCCCGTGATTTCCGCTCGCGGACAGCTCGCGTATACCAAGGATGGTCACGTCTGGGTCTCGTCCCTCGACGGCGGTAAGCCTGAACACCTGTTCTTCGATCGCGGCAAGGACAGCGCTCTGGTCTGGTCGCCGGATGGATCTCGACTTGCGTTTGTTTCCGACCGACGGGATCACTCCTTCATCGGAATCTTTACGTCCAAGAACACACCGCTGGTCTATCTCGCGCCGTCCACCAGCAAGGACATATCGCCTGTCTGGTCGCCGGACGGCGCACGAGTTGCGTTCGCGCGTCGCGCCGGCGACGGCGGTGCGCCGCGGCTCGTTCTTTCTCAAGTGCCACATCCCTGGTCAATCTGGACTGCGTCGGCGGCGGACGGCACAGGGCACGCCGTTTGGAGGAGCCCGAACACGCTCGCGGGTTCCTTTCCAGACGTTGCGGGGGAAGCAAACCTGCATTGGGCGGCGGGCGATCGCATCGTCTTCATGGCGTACCTGGACGACTGGCCGCATCTGTATTCCATTTCAGCTTCAGGCGGCGCGCCGGTGCTGCTGACGCCCGGCTCCTTCATGGTCGAGCACGTCGCCGAAAGCCGCGACCGCCGATTTATGATTTACGATGCCAATACCGGCAACACGGCAGGCGATGACGATCGGCGTCATCTTTTTCGCGTATCGGTCGAGCATCCGGGCTCGGTGACGCTGACCTCAGGTGAGAGCTTGGAATGGACGCCGGTCAGCGCGGCCGCGGAGCAGGTGGCGTTTGTCGCAGCCGGACCGCGGCAACCGCCGACGGTTGCCATCGTAGGTCTTGACGGAGCACACCGCGCATCACTGGTTGCGGCTACCAACTCAGAATTTCCGCAGGCTAAGCTCACCGCGCCCAAGCAGGTGACGTTCAAGGCGGCCGATGGAACGCTGGTTCACGGCCAGTTGTTCGACACGAGCGGCGCGAAATCCGCCGAGCGGAAAGCCGGCGTCATATTCGTGCACGGCGGCCCGCCGCGTCAGATGCTGCTCGGCTGGCACTACATGGATTACTACAGCAATGGCTACGCGGTAAACCAATACCTCGCTGCGCACGGTTTTGTCGTGCTCTCGCTGAACTACCGGCTCGGTATCGGCTACGGCCGTGAGTTTCATCATCCCGAGCACGCAGGCTATGCCGGCGCCGCCGAATATCAAGACGTAGTGGCCGGCGCGCATTTCCTACAAGCACTGCCGAGCGTCGACGGGAGGCGCATCGGCATTTGGGGCGGCTCGTATGGCGGATATCTCACGGCTCTGGCATTGGCGCGCAACTCGGACCTCTTCAAGGCAGGCGTTGATTTGCACGGTGTGCACGATTGGACGCGTCTCATGGACGAGTTGACCGGCAAGCCGGTGACCCGCTATGAGAAGGGTGACCTGGAGAAAGCCATGGAGGTCGCTTGGAATTCATCGCCCGATGCCCGGATTGACGGCTGGAAGTCGCCGGTGCTGCTAATCCAAGGCGATGATGACCGAAACGTGCCGTTTCAGCAGACGGTGGATCTCGCGCGCCGGCTCGAGGAGCGGAATCTTCCGTTTGAAGAGCTGGTGCTTCCAAATGAGATTCATGGCTTTCTTCGCCATGCATCCTGGTTGCAGGCCGATGAAGCCACGGCGAACTTCTTGTCACGCACGCTGGGAGTCAGCGGAGAATAGCGTCAATGATTCGCGTGCTGTCTGCCGCGCCTACGCCGGTCCCCGAAAGGATCAGTACGCGGCGAATTGGATCGCGCCGCGCTGCGACTCCCATCCGCGATATTGGAGGAGCCTTCGGGATTGGCGGCTTCGTCATTGCCGAATTCTTGAAGGCGTAGAACGCTGGGCAGCAGAGTGGCATTTTGCTGATCTGACAAGCTTGCGGCGTGCAACTCGCGCAGAGCAGTGTCTCTTCGGCGCTGTATGGCGCCATGCTCGCGCCAACGGATATATTCTGCTCTCACATACGCCGCAGACAATCCAAATCCGCCCACGACGATCAGCAGCAACACGATATCGAAACTCATACCGCTCACCCTTCAGCGAATCTCAAGGCACCAACCGCCCCACCTGAGGGTTACTCAATGAATTGCAAGCCACCGATTCGAATAACGTTGCTTATTTTACCGTCGGTGACCTTTTTAGTAAAATTGCCCCAGCCGCCGCCCAATTTATCAATCGCTACCAGCCGGGGCCGTAAATCGGGCTTAAGGGTCCCCCAAAAGGACCCCACGCATCCCAGTTCCAAGTAGCGTCATAAAACTCCAAGAAGGCGATGCGCTGCGCTTGTGCGAAGTCCAGTTGCTGATTGCTAATGTATTGATCAAAGTCTTGCTGAGTGCCGATAAACAAACATCCGCAAACCACCGGATCTGCATAGACGTAGTGGATGCTGTTGCCGTTTACGCGTTGCACAAATTGGTTTGCCGGCAAGCGATTCAACATCTCCTGCCGTTCTGCCGTGTCAGCGATGCGCACACTAAATCCTGCGGCGCTGAGAGCGTCTTCCTGTTGCAGGACTTGCGTCGACTGGCATCCCGCAAGCAGGGCGATCAGCAGTCCCAAACCGACGAATGTTTTGCATTTCATATTCCGCCCCCTTCCACATATGCGAGCCGGAGTGAACTTTGCGTCAGTCCTCGGCGCGCAATTTCGCTACGTGCGCGGCCGTCAGATCCGAACCCTTTACGCCGTATAGGGCGGTGACGTAGTTCGCCACGGCGGCGATTTCGGCGTCCGAGTAGGTGGAGCCAAACGCCGGCATATTGTTGGCATCGATGGGTAAATGGCGATGCCCGCCGCCGATGATGACCTGCGCCACATTGTTGGCCGACGCATCATTGACTGAACGCGTGCCGGTCAGGGTCGCGAAGGGAATCACCGGACTCACACCGGTCCAACCATGACAGCCGGCGCAAGCACCCTCGTAGACTTCCTTGCCATGCGCGTTGCTGTCGGTGGCGGCGAGTTGCGCGCCCGCGGCGGGCGTGGATCTGGGTTCCGGTAGGTCGGATGTGACAACGCCGGGCACCGAACGCAAATAGGTCACCATGGCCGTAATGTCGCCCGGTTTTAGATGACTCAAGCTCTCATCGACCGCTTCTCCCATGGGTCCTGAAGCGGTGCCGCGTCCGTCGGCATGACCCATCGACAGATAATGCGCCAGGTCCGCATCGCTCCACGCACCGACGCCGCTGCTGCGATCGGCCGTGATGTTGTAAGCGCGCCAGCCGGCTTGGACAGCCCCGCCGAATTTTTGCCGGTTGTTCAACGCGAAGAAAAGATTCCGCGGCGTATGACACTCGCCGCAGTGACCCATTGCCTCGACCAAGTACGCGCCGCGATTCCACTCGGCGCTGCGGTCGACATGGGGTTCAAAGCGCTTATCGGAGTTGAAGAGAACCGACCACATGCTCATGAGGCCGCGTTGGTTGAATGGAAATGCCAAGGTGTTTTTTAGGCTAGGCGCATGCACGGGCTTGATGGTGAACAAATAGGCTTTGATGGCGAGCGCATCGGCATCGGACATATACGTATAACTGGCGTACGGCATCGCGGGGTACAGCTTGGTGTTGCCGCGACCGATGCCTTTGTGGACGGCGTTCAGGAAATCCGCATCGGTATAGCTGCCGATTCCGGTTTCCGCATCCGGGGTAATGTTGGTCGAATAAATCGTTCCAAAAGGCAGAACGAAGGCGAGGCCGCCGGCGAACGGAGTACCGTCTTTTGCCGTATGGCACACCGCGCAATCCGCCGCACGCGTCAAGTATTCTCCGCGCTCGACCAAGCTCGCCGATTTGAGCTCCGCGGGGGCGCCGGTGGGATCCTGGGCCTGGTACGCGCCAAGCGAAACCGTCTTGCCACCCGCAAAGCCCGTAGGCTGTGGGCCCAAAACGATATACGCGCAGATGATGACGCCTATGCCAACAATCGCTGCGAGGGTCCAGAGAATAGGATGCTTTTTCATGCGGCACCTGATTTTGGAAATGGAAGCATGTGGATGCGCTTGCCGGTTGCCGCAAAAATGGCATTGGCGACAGCCGGTCCGACGGGCGCCACGCCGGGCTCGCCCACACCGGTCGGAGGTGCGGTCGAGGGCACGATGTACACCTCAACTTTAGGCATTTCGTTCATGCGCAGCACGCGGTAATTGTTGAAATTACCCTGCTCGACACGGCCGTCCTTCAGCGTAATGGCGCTGTAGAGCACAGCGCCGAGTCCGAATCCGATGCCGCCTTCCATCTGCGCGGTGATGATGTCGGGATTGATGGGCGTTCCGCAGTCCACGGCGCACACCACGCGATCGACTTTGATATTCCCGTGGCCGTCGACCGTCACTTCGGCGACCTGGGCGACAAACGTTTTGAACGCTTCGGCCACCGCAATGCCGCGGCCACGGCCTGCGGGCATCGGCCCGCTGTTCCATCCCGCCTTCTCGGCGGCGAGTTCCAGCACGGCTTTCATGCGCGGTTCGTGTTCCAGAAGCTTGCGTCTGAACGTAAATCCATCCACGCCGGCGGCATGCGCCGCTTCGTCGATGAAAGCTTCGACGGCGAAGGTCGTGTGCGAGCTGCCCACCACGCGCCACCACAGCACCGGTACGCCGGTCTTGGTCGTCGACAGGTCCACCGCGATATTGGGTATCGCATAGGCAATGTTCGCGGCGCCTTCCACCGAAGTTCCATCAATTCCGTTCTTCATTCCCGCGGCAAACGGGGTACCGGCCATGATGGACTGGCCCACGATGACGTGGTGCCAGCCGGTCAGCTCGCCCTGTGCATTCAAGCCGGCTTCAAGCTTGTGGTAGTACATGGGGCGATACAGGCCGCCATGAATGTCATCCTCGCGCGTCCACTGCAGTTTTATCGGCGTGCCGTCGGCGCCATACGCCTTGGCGATCGATACGGCTTCCACGATGTAATCCGAGATCGTATTGGCGCGGCGGCCAAAGCTGCCGCCGGCATACAAGGTATGAATGCTGACTTGCTTCGGATCCAAACCTGCCGTGTGCGCGGCATTCGCCTGATCGATGGTCTGGAATTGATCGCCCGCCCAGATCTCGCAGCTATTCGCGTCGAGCTTGACCACTGCATCGAGCGGTTCCATCGGCGCGTGAGCCAAGTAGGGGAATTCGTAGCTCGCGGACACTTTGTGCACAGCATCGGCAATGGCCTTGTGGGCGTCGCCTTCCTTGCGCGCGGATAGGGCTGGTTGATCGGCGAGACGCCGGTATTCGTCCATCAATGCCGCGGAGCTGCGCTTCTCGGCCTTCGAATCGTCCCACTCGATTTTCAGGGCATCTCGCCCCTGTTTGGCGGCCCAGAAACCTTTCGCCACGACGGCAACGCCGCCCGGCACCTGCACTACCTTGACCACGCCGGGCACGGCGCCGGCCGCGGTGGCGTCGAAGGATTTTACCGTCGCGCCGAACAGCGGCGGGCGTTTGAGCAGCGCAACCAGCATGCCCGGCAGCACGAAATCCAAAGTGAATTGCGCCGTGCCATCGCTCTTTGCCGCCGCATCGACGCGCGGCGGACGGCCGCCGATCAGTTTGAAGTTTTTCGGGTCCTTGAGTACCACGGTGTCAGGGACCGGCAGCGTGATAGCGGTTTTCACCAGCGAGCCGTAGGCCGCCTGGCGTTTGCTGGCGGCGTGATACACCACCCCTTTGTCAGTGGTCAGATCTGCGACCGGAACATGCCAGTCTTTCGCGGCCGCCGAGAGCAGCACCGCGCGCGCCTTGGCGCCTGCATCGCGCAGCTGCGCCCAGGAGTTGGCCATGGCCGAGCTGCCGCCGGTACCTTGAATCGTGCCGAAGACAAGATTGGCATAGCGCTTCGCATCGGCCGGGGCGCTCTCGACCCTGACCCTTGCCCAGTCGGCATCGAGTTCTTCCGCAAGCACCGTGGCAATACCGGTATAGGCGCCTTGGCCCATTTCCAGATGC
>Ga0209624_10001833_pt1 | contig 16241 bp, 6 predicted proteins | sample JacPinW_OM2H0_O1_FD_188565 | JGI IMG/M metagenome (GOLD analysis project Ga0209624, IMG submission 188565) | Forest soil microbial communities from Algoma, Ontario, Canada - Jack Pine, Ontario site 1_JW_OM2H0_O1 (SPAdes) (version 2) | ecosystem: Environmental > Terrestrial > Soil > Boreal...
CGTCGTGCTCGAGCTGCGCCGCACCAAAGGCATGGTCGTCGATCTCGCCGACCCCGATTCGCGCAGCGCCGGCTCGTTCTTCACGAATCCGATCGTCGACGCGACCGCGTTGCGCGAGCTCGACGCAGCGCTGCCCGCCACGAGCAGCGACGGCGCGAAGACGCTCGCGCTTCTTGACCGGGTGATCTCTCCGGCGACCATCGGCATCGCGGGCCCGCGGTTTTTCGGGTTCGTCATGGGCGGCGCCTTGCCGCAGGCGCTTGCGGCCAACTGGCTCGCCGGCGCGTGGGACCAGAACACCGGGCTCTTCAGGATCACTCCGGCCACTGCCTATCTCGAGACCGTCGCGCTGCGCTGGCTGCTCGAGCTCTTTGAGGTGCCTGCAGATAGCGGCGGCGCCTTCGTCACCGGCGCGACCGTCGCCAATTTCACCGCGCTCGCGGCGGCAAGAAATGCGGTGCTCGCGCGCGTCGGCTTTAATGTCGAGGCGCAGGGGCTCTTCGGCGCGCCGCCCATCACGGTGCTGACCGGCGATGAGGCGCACCCGACGCTGCTCAAGTCGCTCGGGATGCTTGGACTCGGGCGAGCACGCATCGTGCGCGTGGCGGTCGACGGGGAGGGCCGCATGCGACCCGAGGCGCTGCCGGCGATTTGCGGGCCCACCATCCTTTGTCTGCAGGCGGGCAACGTCAATACCGGTGCATTTGATCCCTTCGAGCCCCTCATCGCGCGTGCGCGCGAGCAGGGCGCGTGGGTGCACGTCGACGGCGCCTTCGGGCTTTGGGCCAAAGCGGCTCCCACGCGCGCCCCGCTTGCGCGCGCACTGGAGCAGGCGGACTCCTGGGCAACCGATGCGCACAAATGGCTCAACGTGCCCTACGACAGCGGTATTGCAATCGTGCGCGACGCCAATGCATTGAAGGCTGCGATGGCGATCACTGCCGAGTACTTGCCGACCGAATCGACCGAGCGTAATCCTTCCGATTTCACGCCCGAGCTGTCGCGGCGCGCGCGTGGCACCGAGATCTTCGCCGCGCTGCACTCGCTGGGGCGGGCGGGTCTTGCGGAGCTCTTCGAACGCAACTGCGCTCAGGCGCGACGCTTTGCAGAGCGCCTGGGCAGCGCGGGCTATGAGGTGCTCAACGAGGTGGTGCTGAACCAGGTGCTCGTCGCCTTTGGAGATCCCGAGAAGACTCAACGCACCATCGCGGCGCTGCAGGAGGAGGGCACCTGCTGGTGCGGCGGCACGGTGTGGCAGGGCCGCACCGCCATGCGCATCAGCGTGTGCAGCTGGGCGACCACCGATGCGGATGTCGAGAAGAGCCTCGATGCCATGCTGCGCGTCGCGCGCTCACAGCGGAGGTGATTGGCCGTGCCACATGAGCAACTTACGCGCAGCCTGCCGCCGGGGGCAGCGCGCCGGCCGTGTGTGGTGATCGTCGGCTGCGGCTTCGGGGGGCTCTTCGCGGCGCGCTCGCTTGCGCGCTCGCCGGTGGAGGTGTTGGTGGTCGACCGCAACAACTATCACCTCTTTCAGCCGCTTCTCTACCAGGTCGCCTCCGCCGCGCTCGCGCCTGCGGATATCGCGCAGCCGATCCGCACCGTGCTGCGCGAGCAGCACAATGCGCTCGTCATGCTCGCCGAGGCGAGCGCCGTGGATCTGGCGGGCAGCCGCGTGAAGCTCGGCGCGACCGAGCTGACTTACGACTATCTCTTGCTCGCCCCTGGCGCAGTGGACAACTATTTCGGGCACCACGATTGGCATCGCTGGGCGCCCGGCATGAAGGAGATCGAGGATGCGACCTTCATCCGCTCGCGCCTGTTGCGCTCCTTCGAAGATGCGGAGATCGAGCCCGATGCGCAAAAGCGCGCCGCACATCTGACGTTCGTCATCGTGGGCGGTGGACCCACGGGCGTTGAGCTTGCGGGCGCTATCAAGGAGCTCGCAGTCGATGTGATCGCGCGCGATTTTCGGATCGCGGACACACGTCGTGCGCATGTGATCCTGATCGAGGCGGGAGGGCGCCTGCTGCCGGCGCTGCACCCGTCATCTTCGCGCCACGCGCTCGAGCAGTTGCGCGAGCTCGGCGTCGAAGTGCGCTTGGGACAGCCCGTCACGCAAGTGTTTGCCGGCGGCGTCGAGGCCGGCGGCGAACGCCTGCGAAGCCACAATGTCATCTGGGCCGCGGGAGTGCGCGCCTCGGCGCTCGTCGGCACTCTCGGCATCGAACTCGGTCCCGGCGGGCGCGTGCCGGTGGCCCCCGACTGCTCGGTGCCGGGCTATCCGCGCGTCTTCGTGATTGGCGATGCGGCCTACCTCGTCGACAGCAAATCGGGCCGCGCGGTACCCGGCGTCTCGCAGGGCGCGCTGCAGATGGGCCGCTATGTTGCGCGTATCATCACCGAGGAGGCCGCGCACGGTACGAGCCCAACCCGGGCGCGCGGTTTTCACTACAAGGACTTCGGCTCCATGGCGACCATCGGCAAATCGCGCGCGGTGGTTGAGATCGGCCGGCTGCGTTTCAGCGGCTTTCTCGCGTGGCTCGCCTGGATGTTCCTGCACGTCTCCGTGCTCATCGGTTTTCGTAATCGGCTCGTCGTCATGCTCTCCTGGATCTACGGTTATGTCTTCTCGCGCCGCGGCTCACGTCTGATCACGCGCAGCGCGCGGCTCTCCTAGGCGCATGGCGAATTTTGCTCATCCCGCGGCGCGCTCGCGCGCGGCCGCTGCGCAAACGGCGCCGGCCGAGCCGCGCACACTGCGCGCCTTCTTCGGCGTGTTTCGCTACAGTCCCCGCGCCCTCAAGCTCGTGTGGCGCACCAATTCCGCGCTCACGATCTGCCTCGGTATCCTCACGGTGATCGCCGGAGTGTTGCCGGCCGGCGTCGCCTACCTCGGCTCGCTCATCGTCGATGCGGTCGTGGCGGCCGTGCAGCATGGCGCGGGCATCGCGCGCGTGATCGAGCTTGTGAGCTTCGAGGGCGTGCTGGTGGCCGCAACCGCAGCGGCGCAGCGCGGCATCTCCTTCTGCCAGTCGCTCCTTCGGGCGCAACTCGGTCAACGCGTCAACGTCATGATCCTCGAGAAGGCGTTGACGCTGGAGCTGTCCCACTTCGAGGACTCGGAGTTCTATGACAAGCTGACGCGCGCTCGTCGCGAGGCCTCGAGCCGCCCGCTGTCGCTCGTGATGCGCACATTTGGCCTCACCCAGAACGGCATCTCGCTCGTGAGCTATGGAACGCTGCTCGTGCGCTTCTCGCCGTGGGCGGTGGCGGTGCTGCTTCTTGCGGGGCTGCCGGCTTTCATCGCCGAGGCCAAGTTTTCCGGCGATGCGTTTCGGCTGTTTCGCTGGCGCTCGCCCGAGACGCGCATGCAGACGTATCTGGAAACGGTGCTCGCGCGCGAGGATCACGCCAAGGAGGTCAAGCTCTTTGGCTTGGGTCCGCGCTTTCTGCAGCGCTACCGCGACATCTTCACGCGTCTCTACCGCGAGGATCGCGCGCTCACCATACGGCGCGATGCATGGGGCTTCGGACTCGGACTCATCGCAACGCTTGCGCTCTACGGCGCGTATGTGTGGATTGCGCTGTCGGCCGCGCGAGCTCGCATCTCGCTCGGGCAGATGACGATGTACCTGCTGCTCTTTCGGCAGGGACAGGCCGCGGTGACCGCTAGCCTGTCGGCGATCGGCGGCATGTATGAGGATAATCTGTATCTGTCGACGCTCTACGAGTATCTTGAGACCGAAGTGCCCGCCGAAGGCGGCGCCATCTTCCACGGCCCGGATCCTGCCGATGGCGTGCGCTTTGAGGATGTGAGTTTCAGTTACCCCGGAGCAAGCGAGCCTGCGCTCGAGCAGGTGAACATGCACCTGCGTCCCGGTGAGAGCCTTGCGCTCGTGGGCGAGAACGGCTCAGGCAAGACGACGCTCATCAAATTGTTGACGCGCCTGTATGCGCCGACCTCCGGGCGCATTCTCCTCGATGGACTTGACCTCAAGGACTGGGATGCAGCGGCGCTGCGCCAGCGCATCGGTGTCATCTTCCAGGACTTCGCACGCTACCAGATGCTGGTCGGCGAGAATGTCGGCGCCGGCGATGAGGCCTATTTCGAGGATGAGTCACGCTGGCGCGATGCGGCAACGAAGGGTCAGGCCGCCGAGTTCATCAATACTCTGCCACAGGGCTACCACACGCAGCTCGGCAAGTGGTTTCGCGACGGCCGCGAGCTCTCCGGCGGGCAGTGGCAGAAGATCGCGCTCGCCCGCGCATTCATGCGCACGCGCGCGGATGTGCTGGTACTCGATGAGCCGACCGCAGCGATGGACGCGCAAGCCGAAGCCGATGTGTTCGAGCACTTCCGCAACCTTGCGCGCGGGCGCATCACCATCCTGATCTCGCATCGCTTCTCCACGGTGCGCATGGCCGATCAGATCGCGGTGCTCGAGAAGGGCCGCATCATCGAGCGCGGCAGCCACGAGGAATTGATGGCGCTCAATGGCCGCTACGCACACCTCTTCACTCTGCAGGCCCAGGCATATCGCTAGGGCGCGCTCGATGCGAGCGCAACCGGGAAATCCTCGAGCGCATCGGCTGCCGCGATCCAGTGCGCGCCGTCGCGCGGCCTCGCCGCCAGATCCCGACCGGTGAGCACATTGTGCATCCGCACGCCGGCAAGTCGCTGCGGCAGCTCGATGGCCGTGTCACCCCAAACGGTTGAGCCGAGCGGCAGCTCGTCGGACTCGCCCATCAGCCGCGCATAGAGTCGCGGCACGATGATGAGCGCCCACTCCCGAGCCGTGCGGCGCGCGTAGGCGCACAGGTGTGTTGCCTGCGAGCCCGCGACGCGCGCCGGCAGATATTCGCCATCGTCGAAGAGCGCCGCGTGAGCTGTTCTGAACTTGAGCGTTCGCCAGGTAACGTAGAGCTTCGCGCGGCTGTCCTCGAGATTCTCAAGCAGCGCGCGCGCGGCGGCAGATTGCGGCGAGCCGTGCGCTTCAAGCTCGGCGAGGAGACGCATGCGCATTGCATAGTCGACCGGCCTGCGGTTATCCGGATCAACGAGTGAGAAATCAAGGAGCTCATTGCCCTGGTAGATATCCGGCACGCCGGGCGATGTGAACTTGCACAGGGTTTGCGAGAGCGAATTCAGCATCCCGAAGCGTGCGATGCGCTTCTGGGCGGTCTTGATGTCGCTTAGGAAGAGATTGCCCTCGCGCGGCTCAAGGAGCGCGTATACGAACTGCGTGAGTGCATCCTCATACTCCTGACTGCGATCCGACCAGCTCGTGCGGCTCTTGGCCTCACGCGCTGCCTTGATCATGTACGCCGCGATGCGATCGGCGTAGCTGCGCAAAGCCGCCTCATCCAATGCTCCCGGCGGCCAGGTGCCGAGCAGGATCTGGTAGAGGAGATACTCCTGATTTGGCCCCGGCGCCGGGCGGCCGTCGATCTCGCGCTTGCGATGGCGGTTCATGCGGCGCCAGCGCGAGAGCATCTGGCGCCACAGTCCCGGCATCTCCGAGAGCACATCGATGCGCACACGCGTGTCTTCGGAGCGCTTGGTATCGTGCGTGGAGGTGGAAAGCATTTCGTGCGGCCAGTGCTTTTGGCGGTATCGGGCATCGGCGTGAAAGGCGCGCACGCTGATCCCGAACACGTCGGGATCGCCGCCGACTTCGTTGAGCGATACGAGGCGGTGATAGCGATAGAGCGCGGTGTCTTCAACGCCCTTCGCGGCCACCGGGGCGGTCAGCTGCTGAAATTTCATCGCGAAAGCGCGCGCGTGTTCCCGTTCGGAAGGCAGCGGCGTCTCAAGAAGCAGCGTCGTGCGGATAAATTCGTAGAGCTCGAAGTTGATGCCTGAGTCGCGGCCTTTGGCGCACGCCACCGCCCAGTCTATGAAACGCCGGTCCTCGGCCGACACCGAGCCGGCGACATAAGTCCGGTATACCGGAAAGCACGCGATGATGTCGGTGAGTGCCTGCCGCAGGCTGCGGAAAGTGAAGTCGCGGGTGTTGCGATCCGCGCGCGCCACGCGCGCAAGCTGATTAGTCAGCACCGTAAGTTCCGAGGAGAGCGCGGTATCGAGGATCAGCCGCTTGGCGTCGTAGGCGATTTCTCTCCACTCGGTCGAATCGCCGATGAAGGAATGATAGGTGCGATCGAGGCGCGCCTTGGCGGATGCGTCGACGAAGAGACCGTTCAGCTGGATGGCGAAGTTGTAACCGGTGCTGCCATGCACCGGCCAGGTTGACGGCAGGTGCTCAAAGGTCGCCATGATCTTCTCGACGACGAGGTAGAGCGGCAGCGTGCCGTCGGCTGCGCCCACGACGCCGCCGGCGTCTGACTGCAGGCGCCGGAAGTATTGCTCGGGATCGTAGAGTCCGTCCGGATGATCAATACGCAGGCCATCGAGCTTGCCGGTGCGCACAAGCTCAAACGTGAGGCGGTGTGTCACCTCGAGAACAGTTGCATTTTCCATGCGCAGCGCCGCAAGATCGTTGATGTCAAAGAAGCGGCGGTAATTGATCTCGTCAGAGGCGACGCGCCAGGAGGCGAGACGATAGGGCTGCGCGTCGAGGAGTTCATGCAGCTCGTCCGTGCTTGCCCCGGGGTTGCCTTTGACCAAGAGCGCCGCGATCGTCGCATCGATGGCCTGCGCAATGCTCCCGTAGGTGGCACACATGGCTGCAAGGCGGCGCTTGTACACTTCCTTATCGCGATTTCTCGCCGCCGTTGTCTCCGTTGAGGTCTCGTTTCGCCGCGGCAGGTGGCCGAAGCCTGCGATCAGGTTCTCAAACTCGGCGCGCGCCTCAGGCGGCAGCGCGTCGAAGCTGAGGCGCTGCAGTGCCGACTCGAGAATGCGTGGATAGGTACGCGGGTCGAGCGGGAAGCGGTGTTCGTGATAATAGATGGCAAAGGCGCCACCCTCGCACTCGAAGCGCGGCTCAAGCTCGCCGCGCTCAAGCACGCGTCCGTACGATTCGCCGAGCACCGGCACCAGAAGCTTGCCCGCCAGGGCGGGATTCGGTGGCTGCCAGTCGATGTCAAAGAACTCCGCGTACATGGATGAGGGCCCGTTCTCGAGCACGTCCATCCACCAGGCGTTGTAGGAGCCCATGACGCCGACATGATTGGGCACGATGTCCAGAATGTGGCCCATGCCGTGCGCGCGCAGCGTTGCGACGAAGCGCTCGAAATCCGCCGCATCGGCGATCTCGGGGTTGAATGCATTGTGATCGACCACGTCGTAGCCATGCGCGCTGCCCGGGCGGGCGCGAAAGTACGGCGAGCAGTAGATGTGGCTCACGCCGAGCCGCGCAAGGTACGGAATGATCGCGGTCGCATCGCGCAGCGTGAAGCCAGAGTTCAGCTGTAGGCGGTAGGTGGCGCGCGGGATGATGACCCGCACGTCCTGCTGCGGCGCCGAATGGCTAACGGCGCTCACGCGGCCGCTCGAGGAGCCACGTCACACTCCAGGGCGCAAGCTGCGCATTCGCAAAGGCCTCGCGCACTGCCGGGTGGGTGGCAAAGAGCACCCGCCCGGCCGCCCCGGCCACAATGGGCGCAGCTGCCGGTGTGGGCGTGAGATTTGCGAGCACGCGCAATGCCGCACCGTCCTCCGTCGACCACTCCACCGCGAAAGCCCCGTGCGCCGCGGGGGTGCTGCAGGCCCCGGAGCGAATACGTGGAATGAGTGGCACGATGTCGCGATGGCGGATGGCGAGCAATCGCCGGTACTCCTCGAGCCAGTCCGCGTGCGCAGCCGTGTCGCGCTGTGTCCAGTCAAGGCGCGCCGAGGCAAAGGTTTGAGTTGACGCCGGATCCGGCAGGTCGTGGGCATCGCCAAATTTGGCAAATCGCGCAAACTCGCGCCGCCGGCCCTCGCGGATCTGGACGGTGAGCTCCGAGTTCATATCGCAGAAATAGGGGAACGGTTCGAGCGCTCCCCATTCCTCGCCCATGAATAGCATCGGCGGCTGCGGCGCAAGCAGTAACAGCGCGATCGCCGCGCGCAGCGCCGCGGCGTTCTTGACGAGCGCGGCAAGGCGATCGCCGTAGGCGCGATTGCCGATCTGGTCGTGGTTCTGCAGGAAGGGGACGAAGGCGGTCGGCGGCAACCGCGCGCTCTTCTCGCCGCGCGGCTTGCCCTCCGCATAACGCGAGGGCTCTCCCTGGTAGGCGAAGCCCTCCGCGAGCGCGCGGCACAGAAGCTCCTGCGGCTCCTCGGCGAAATCCGCGTAGTAGCCGTCGGTCTCGGCCGTCAGAATCACGTGCAGGCAGTGATGCATGTCGTCGTTCCACTGCGCATCATGCGTAGCGCGGGCGCCGGGAGCGCCCAAAAGGTGTGCCTCGTTGGCATGGTTCTCGAGCACCAGGTAGACCGGGCGCTCGCGCCCGGGGCCCGCGCGCACGCGTTGCGCCATCTCCGCGATGAAATGCACGGGGCTCTCATCAATCATCGCGTGCACGGCGTCAAAGCGCAGCCCGTCGAAATGATATTCCTCGAGCCAGTAGAGCGCGTTGTGAATGAAGAACTCACGCACCGTGCGGCTTGATGCGCCATCAAAATTGATGGCCGCGCCCCAAGGCGTGCGATGGCGGTCGGTGAAGAAGTCCGGCGCGTAGCGGTAGAGGTAGTTGCCCTGCGGGCCGAAGTGGTTGTAGACGACGTCCAGCATCACGGCAAGACCGAGCGCATGCGCGGCGGCGATGAGCGCCTTCAGATCCTGCGGCGTGCCGTAGGCAGAATCGGGCGCGTAGGGCAGCACCCCATCGTAGCCCCAGCCGCGCTTGCCCGGAAAATCCGCGATCGGCATGAGCTCGAGCACGGTAATGCCAAGCTGCGCAAGATAGTCGAGCCGCGGCACGATGCCCGCGAAAGTGCCCGCGGCGCTGAAAGTGCCGACGTGCAGTTCGTAGACCACCGCCTCGTGCCACGGTCGGCCTCGCCAGGCGCCATCCGGCCAGGAAAAGCCGCACGGATCGACAACGGCGCTCGGCCCCTCGGCATCCTGCGGATTAAAGCGCGAGGCAGGATCGGCGACCTCGACCTCATCATCGATCCTGAAGCGATAAAGCGTGCCGTCTTTGGCATCGCGGCTCAGCGTCTGATACCAGCCAGCCGCTTCGGCCTGCATGGGGATGGTGCGCCGCTCGCCGCCGGGATTGAGCACGAGGTCGACGCGTCGCGCGCCCGGGGCCCACAGGCGAAAGCGCACGCCATGCTCCGTGAGTTCCGCGCCGAATGGCATGCCGTGGCGCCTGCAAAGTGCGCTAGCCAAGCGCTGACTCGACTAGCAGCACGGCCGAGCGTCCCTGCAGCGGATAGGTGACACTGCCTGCGTAGCGCTGGCTGCGGAACGGGTCGAGGTCGAGCGCAGTGTCGAGCACCGTGCTCCAGGTGCTTGCGGCAAGCGGCGGCAGTTTGAAGGGAATCGGCTCGTGGTGAGCGTTGCACAGCAGCAGGAAATTTCTGTCCTTGACCGATCTGCCGCGGCGGTCGATGCGGCGGATGGCGGTGCCGGCAAGGTAGATGCCGAGGCAGCGCGCGAAATCCTGCCGCCATTCCGTCTCGGTCATCTCGGTGGCAGCCGGCGTGAGCCAGCGCACCTCCTTCGCATCTTCCGACACGGTCGTCTGGTCCTGCAGGTAGCGGCGGCGGCTGAATACGGGATGCTCGCGGCGCAGCCGAATGACCTCGGCGACGAATTCGTAGAGCGCCACATCGTTTGGCTTGAGCTGCCAGTTGATCCAGGAGATCTCGTCGTCCTGGCAGTAGGCGTTGTTATTGCCCTGCTGTGAGTGACCGATCTCATCCCCCGCGAGCAGCATCGGCACACCCTGCGACAGGAACAGCGACACGATCAGGTTGCGTTTCTGGCGCTCGCGCAACGTATTGATTGCCGGATCCTCGCTCGGTCCCTCCACGCCGCAGTTCCAGGAGAGGTTGTTGTCGTTGCCGTCGCGATTGTCCTCGCCGTTCGCCTCGTTGTGCTTCTGGTTGTAGCTGACGAGGTCGTGCAGCGTGAAACCGTCGTGCGCCGTGACGAAGTTGACGCTGGCGTGCGGCTTGCGGCCGCTCGCCTCATACAGGTCGCTCGAGCCCATGAAGCGCTGCGCGAAATCGCCAATGAGGCCGGCGTCGCCCTTCCAGTAGCCGCGCATCGTATCGCGGTACTTGTCGTTCCACTCGTTCCAGCCCGACGGAAAGTTGCCCACCTGATAGCCGCCGCTGCCAAGATCCCACGGCTCGGCGATGAGTTTGACCTGCGAGAGAACCGGATCCTGGCCGATGGTGTCGAAGAACGATCCCAGCCGGTCGACGTCGTAGAGCTCGCGCGCGAGCGCGGCGGCAAGATCGAATCGGAAACCGTCGACGTGCATCTCCATAACCCAGTAGCGCAGCGAATCCATGATGAGCTGCAGCACGCGCGGATGCTGCAGGTTGAGCGTATTGCCGCAGCCGGTGAAATCCATGTAGTAGCGCGGATCCTCGGGATTCAAGCGATAGTGCGCGGCATTGTCGATCCCGCGGAAACACAGCGTCGGCCCAAGCTCGTTGCCTTCGGCCGTGTGGTTGTAGACCACATCGAGGATCACCTCGATGCCGGCCGAGTGCAGCGTCTTCACCATGGTCTTGAATTCGCTGATGCGGCCGCTTGCGCAGTAGCGCATGTCGGGCGCGAAGAAGCCGATGGTGTTGTAGCCCCAGTAGTTGCGCAGCCCACGATCGACGAGGTAGCGATCGTCGATGAAGGCGTGCACCGGCATTAGCTCGACCGCCGTCACCCCGAGCCGGTGCAGGTGCTCGATCACGGGCGCGGTCGCAAGTCCGGCATACGTGCCGCGCAGCTGCGGCGGCACGTCGGGGTGCAGCTTGGTGAAGCCGCGCACGTGCAGCTCGTAGATGACCGTATCGTGCCAGCCGGTGCGCGGCGGACGATCATCGCCCCAAGTGAACGCAGGATCGACGACGCGGCACTTGGGCATGCCCAGGGCGTTGTCGCGCCGGTCGAAGGACAGATCCGCGCGCGCATTGCCGACGCGATAGCCGAAGTGCGCATCGCTCCAGCGCAGGGCGCCCTCAAGGTGCTTCGCGTAGGGCTCGATGAGGAGCTTTTGGGGATTGAAGCGATGGCCCTGCGCGGGATCGTAGGTGCCATGAACGCGATAGCCATACAGCAACCCCGGCCGCGCCTCAGGCAGGTAGGCGTGCCAGATGTCATCCGTGCGTTCGTGAAACTCGACGCGCTGCAGCTCGCGCCGCCCGGTATCATCAAAGATGCACAGTTCGACTTTCGTCGCATGCGTCGAGAAGAGCGAGAAGTTGACGCCCTCGCCATCCCAGGTCGCGCCGCGCGGATGCGGCGTGCCCGGCCACACGGCCGTGATGGGATTTCGGGCGCGTGCTTCGGCTGTCTCGGGTGATTTCATTCGCAAAGATCCGCGTGCTTTCAGGCGCTCATGGTCGCGAGCGCGCGCATCGGAATTACCGCCCAGTCCGGACGGTTGCCGAGCTCGTAGCGCAGCTCATAAAGGGCCTTGTCGATCTCAAACAAGGCGAGGAGCGGCTGCATGTCGCGCCATGACTCGTACAGACGACAGCTGCGCGCCACTTCATCATAGACGCTCACGAAACACTCGCGCACGCTTCGCTCCCACTCCTCGAGGAGGCTTTCCCACTTGGCGGCATCCTCCAGGCTCGTCGGCGCGCTTCTCTCAAGAGCGGCGCGCCGCGCGTACGCGAAGGAGCGCAGCATGCCGGCGACATCGCGCAGCGGCAGCTGTTTGGCGCGCCGTTCGGCGAGCGGTCGCGCCGGCTCGCCTTCGAAATCGACGATCAAGAAGTCGTTGCGGATGAGGAGCACCTGGGCAAGATGATAATCGCCATGCACGCGGGTTTTCAGCGCACGCCGCGGCACATTCGTGCCGAGCGTTGCGCGTTGCTGCAAGAGCGCAGCGCGCCGCCCGAGCAAAGCGTGCGCCTGCGCCTGCGCGCTCGCTGTCAGCCGTGCGACGGAGCTTTCCAGAAGCGCGAAGGTGGAGTCGATGGACTCTTTGACGCCCGCGCGCCACAGGCGCAGATCGTCGGCGCTCGTCACTTCCGCGGCAAAGGCCGGATCGTCCGTTGACGTCGCGAGCGCGCAATGCAGCTCGGCGGTACGCTGCGCGAGGATGCGTGCGAGCGCAAGATAGCCGCCGTGCACATCGGCCGCGAGCGTCACGCCCGTTGCCTGATCCTGCAGGAAGCGCACCAGGTAGTTGACGGTGTAATCCCAGCCGTCGCCCTGGTTCATGACGAAGCCCTGGAGCAGCGCTACGGTTGTGTTTGGTGCACCGTCGCGCTGATATTCCACGACGCCCGCTACGGGCGCGACGTGCGTGAAGTGCGCGACCTCCGTCAGGAAGCGACCGACCTCGGCCTCCGGATTCACGCCCGCGCGCAGCCGACGATAGAGCTTGAGAAAGAGGCGCTCGCCGCAGCGCACCGCCGTGTTGCTGCCCTGCGCGAGCGGGGATGCGGCGGAGAGATCGGCGTCCGGATCGCCGCGCAACTGTGCAAAGGCGGCCGTGGGCACAAAGCGCAGCGTGCCGTGCGCGGTACGCAGCTCCTGCGCCGCGCCAATGGCATCGACCACCGCGCGGCCGAAGGCTTCATCCGGCGCCGCGTCCGCGAGTACACCGACGAGCGCTTGCTGGCGCACGCGCGCGATCGAAAACGGCTGCAGCTTGAGCCAGCGCGACTCGGGCACATCCTCGAACGCGATCGCGAGCGGCATGAAATATTGCGCGCGCTCGACGCCACTGTCGACGTCCACGATCGTGAGCAGCCATCTGCTCTGCCGGCTTTCCCATTCCAAATGATCAGCGAGCTCGGCGCGCGGGATCGCGTTGCCCTTGCCGCCGTACCAGCGCTGTGCGCCGATGAAGGCGGGCAGGAGCCGCTCTTCAAGTCGCTTGCGAAGCGCAGTCGCCGCCGCTGCGCGCCAGGGCGACACGCGCTCAGGGAAAAAGCTCGCCCACGAACTGATGAGAACGAGAACGGGGAGCTCTTCGCGCGCCAGCCGCTCCGCGTGCCATTTGGGCGCGGCCGCATCGCGGCTCAGGCGAAACCAGTAGAAGCCGTAGCCCGCAAGCGTGAGGAGGTAGGGAAGATCGCCGATCGGCGGGAAGGGCGTCTGGCCGAGAAGCTCGGTCGGCACTGCACCCTTGTGCGTCGCAAGATCAATCTCCACCGGCTGTGCCGAGCGCGCCAGGTTTGCGACGCAGAGAATCGTGTCCTCGCCAAACTGGCGCAGGTAGACGAGCACTTTGCGGTTGCCGGGGCGCACGAACTGCAGGCTGCCGCGGCCGAAGGCGTGGGAGGTGCTGCGGATCTGCAGCATGCGCTTCATCCAGTTCAGCAGCGAGGCACGATCGCGCGTCTGCGCTTCAACGTTCACCGCTTCGTAGCCGTAGATCGAGTCCATGATTGGCGGCAGGTAGAGCCGCTGCGGATCGGCACGTGAGAACCCGGCATTGCGGTCAGGGCTCCACTGCATCGGCGTGCGCACGCCGTTGCGATCGCCGATGTAGAAGTTGTCGCCCATGCCGATTTCGTCGCCGTAGTAGATGATGGGCGCGCCGGGCATCGACAGCAGCAGGCTGTTCATGAGCTTGATGCGCTCGGGGTCATTTTCCAGTAGCGGTGCAAGACGCCGGCGGATGCCCAGGTTCAGCCGTGCGCGCGGATCTTCGGCGAACATCTGGTACATGTAGTCGCGCTCTTTGCTCGTGACCATCTCGAGGGTGAGCTCGTCGTGGTTGCGCAGAAAGATCGCCCACTGGGCGTTGGCCGGTATGTCCGGCGTCTGTTCCATGATCTCGACGATTGGATGGCGATCCTCCTGCGCGATCGCCATGTACATGCGCGGCATGAGCGGAAAGTGAAAGGCCATGTGGCACTCGTCGCCATCGCCGAAGTAGTCGCGCACGTCCTCGGGCCACTGGTTGGCCTCCGCAAGAAGTACGCGGTCTGCATAGCGCTCATCGACCACCTTGCGCAGCCGCTTCACCACCGCATGGGTTTCGCGCAGGTTCTCGTTGCTCGTGCCTTCGCGCTCGATCAGGTACGGGATCGCATCCAGGCGCAGGCCATCGACGCCTTGGTCGAGCCAGAAGCGCATGATGCGGCTCACCGCGCGCTCGACATGTGGGTTGTCGAAGTTCAGATCCGGCTGGTGGCTGAAGAAGCGGTGCCAGTAGTAGGCCTTCGCGACATTGTCGTAAGTCCAGTTGGACGCTTCGGTGTCGGTAAAGATGATGCGCGTGCCCGCGTAGCGGTCCGGCGTATCGCTCCATACGTAGAAATTGCGCTTCGGCGAGCCCGCCGGCGCGGCCCGCGCCGCCTGAAACCAGGGATGCTGGTCGGAGGTGTGATTGATCACGAGCTCCGTGATGATGCGCAGCCCGCGGCGGTGTGCCTCGTCGACAAAAGTGCGAAAGTCGGCGCGCGTGCCGTACTGCGGGTGAATGTTGCGATAGTCGGCGATGTCATAGCCGTCATCTTTCAGCGGCGAGGGATAAAAGGGCAGAAGCCAGATGGCGGTGACGCCCAGATCATGGATGTAGTCGAGCTTGCTGGTCAGGCCGGGAAAATCACCGACGCCGTCGCCATTGCTGTCGCTGAACGCGCGCACGTGCACTTCGTAGATGACGGCGTCCTTGTACCACTGCGGATCGAGTGGGTGCGATGCGGCGGGCGTGTTCACGTCAGGCAAAGTAGTCGAAGTCGCGTTCGCTGCGCACGTGGCGGCGGATGCGCAATATATGCGCGGCGGCGTGGCGCGGATCAAGAGCAACGTAGTTGCGCGGCCCCTTCCACAGATAGCGTGCACCGGAGAGCAGATCGTGTGCCTGGAAGCTCTGCGCATCCGCGAGGCCGATTGCACCGAGGTCAAGATCGACGAACCCCGACTGCGCGTGATGCGGATCGAGGTTGACGACGACGAGCACGGTCTCTTTTTCATCCTCGCTCGTCTTGCTGTAGGCGATCAGCGCTTCGGCGTCGACGGGATGGAAGCGCAAGCGCCGGTTGCTCTGCAGCGGCGCATTATCGCGGCGGATTCGGTTCACGAGGCTGATGAGCTCGCGCAGGCTGTCCGCGCGTTCAAGGTCCCAGTGGCGCAGCTGATACTTCTCCGAGTCGAGGTATTCTTCGCTGCCGGGCTCGCGCGCCGTGTGCTCCATGAGCTCGAACGCCGGGCCGTAGATGCCGTAGCTCGCCCCGAGCGTTGCCGCGAGCACGAGGCGCGCCATGAAGGCCGCGCGCCCGCCGTACTGCAGATACTCGGTGAGGATGTCCGGCGTATTCGGCCACAGGTTCGGGCGGAAGTACTCGCTCAGCGGCCGAGCGCCGAGCTCGGTGAAGTACTCGGTAAGCTCAGCCTTGGTGTTGCGCCACGCAAAGTAGGTGTACGACTGGCTGAAGCCGACCTTTGCGAGGCGATACATCGGCGCGGGCCGCGTGAACGCCTCGGCGAGAAAGATCACCTCGGGGTGGGCGCGGCGCACTTCGCCGATCAGCCAGTGCCAGAACTCGAACGGCTTCGTGTGCGGATTGTCGACCCGAAAGATGCGCACGCCCTGCGCGATCCAGAATTCCACAACACTCTTCAGCTCCGCCCAGAGCTCACGCCAGGCTTCGGTCTCGAAGTTGAAGGGATAGATGTCCTGGTACTTCTTCGGCGGATTCTCCGCATACTGGATGCTGCCGTCGGGCCGGCGCAGGAACCATTCGGGGTGCTCGCGCACGTACGGATGGTCCGGGCTGCACTGGAAGGCAATGTCGAGGGCGATCTCGAGCCCGAGCTCTTCGGCCCTTGCCACAAGACCTCGGAAGTCATTGAGCGTGCCGAGCGCAGGATGCACGGCCTTGTGGCCGCCCGCCTGAGAGCCGATGGCCCAGGGGCTGCCGACGTCATTCGTGCCCGCGCTCGGCTGATTATTGGGACCCTTGCGCTCGGTGACACCGATGGGATGGATCGGGGGCAGATACACCACATCGAAGTTCATGGCCGCGATGTCGGCGAGGCGCGCCTCGCAGTCCTTGAAGGTGCCGTGCTCGCCGGGGTTCTTCGCGGCGGAGCGCGGAAAGAACTCATACCACGTCGAAAAGCGCGCGCGCTGCCGCTCCACTTCCACGATGCGCACGGGCGCGGCGCGCTCTACCAGCGTCGGATCGGGGTATCGCTGCG
>Ga0209624_10001834_pt1 | contig 16239 bp, 15 predicted proteins | sample JacPinW_OM2H0_O1_FD_188565 | JGI IMG/M metagenome (GOLD analysis project Ga0209624, IMG submission 188565) | Forest soil microbial communities from Algoma, Ontario, Canada - Jack Pine, Ontario site 1_JW_OM2H0_O1 (SPAdes) (version 2) | ecosystem: Environmental > Terrestrial > Soil > Boreal...
CTGGCGACCCGGATCACGAGGGCGTCTCTCCTTTGCAACAAATAGTGAACATGGATTAGGTACAACTACCGATGTCTGACTGTGGCTTTTATCCTCGCCTTAAGCGATCACAGACAAGTCAGTTGGTCGCTAGTTCGTCTGACGCTCATGGGGCGCTCAAATGTTGGCTTACGAGGATAATTTCGGTTTCTGGGACATTCACGGGTCGGAGGAGCAGGCGTTCTTTGACTTCGTACGGCGTCAGAGCGTATTGACATCTTGCAAGCGTTGCGAACGTCCAGTTCGGCTCATTGCGCCCAAGGCCCTCTGCGCTTCTTGTGTCTCCGCGCTCGAATATGGCGCTCCGGCCTCGATGAAAGAATATGGCAGTCAGGAAACGCTTCTGGACCCTGCTCACCCTTCGTGAGGGGCGCTTTCTTCCCGAGTTCGGCAGCTTTTCGCGTGGCGATGTTATCGTCAAAATGAGCGAATTGCGGCGCAAGGGAATCGCTCGCAGCGACCTCAAGATTATTGCGTCAGATCCTGATCTGGTTGCGATCACAAGGGACGTTGAAGCGCTGAATGACACTTAATGGTGATAGCGCGACCGCGTGAGATTTCCTTCGCGATGGGCGCAGCGCCTCTTCGACCGGCCCTATCTTGCAATGACGTATCGCCAACACCACAATTATGGTAATTGCAATATCATTAATGACAGGTGCAATCCTGGTATCGTTGGTGGCACTAGACGAGTCGCCGACTCATCGTAGGAGGAACCACATGAATTTATTGTCGCGACGGAGCGTTCTTGCTGTCGCCGCTGTTGTCGACGTCGCATTGCATTCGCGTTCGGCTCCGGTGGGTGCCAAAACTTTGGCTGCGCGTCACAAATTGCCCCCTCGTCACCTGGAGACATTGCTCCAGGGCCTAGTCCACGCCAAAATCCTCAAGGGCGTGCGCGGGCCGCGAGGCGGGTACGAGCTGGCGCGCGAGCGCCGGCGCATCACGGTGGGCGAGATCGTGCGCACCGCGATGTCGTTAAGCACCGCCGATCCCGACGATCTCGGGGCAAACTCGGTGCTGCTTGAGCGGGTGATTGATCCGGCCGTACGCAGGGCGGGCGAAACCTTTCTCGCCAACCTCGACGCGATCACGGTCGAACAGATGTGCGACACCGCTGAGAAGACGCACGTGCTCGACGACGAGAAAGTCAGTGGCGATTTCGCCATCTGACGCAGTGGTTTGCGGCGTTCTATAGTTTGTTGCCGCACAAAATATGCGGCCGACCTGGCTTCGGCGAGGGAGACCGGGTCGCGACAAGGATAGCGCCGATTCGACTGGGGAGCAGTGCGGGGGTGTCGCCTTCGACTGGCTCAGAAGCTCAGCTCTGATTCATCTGGCAGTATTGCAACTTCATTTGCTGCCAGCCGACATAGATCCGCTGGGCTTCGTCGCCGGCCGTCCTCATCGAAGATGCGAACGTCGATTCGCCTGCGCCCGAGCAGCGCCAGGACAAGTTCAAGGGCGGCCCTCGCGCTTGCAGGATGGTCGATCACTTCGGTGACGCCAGCCCCTGAGGTCACGGTAAACTTCATGGCCCCTTCCCCGAATTGCATCGTGGACGGAGTAGGCGGCCACTGAATGCTCCGAAGGAAACCCCGCGCCGAAGAGAGTTTCGACGCGGGGCGGTCGTCAATCGCTCGCTGGAGGACGAGCGTCAGTACGATAAATTTGCGCTTACTGCACTGGCACGGTCAATCGACACAAAGGTCGAGGCCGGGAAACGGCCGCCGTTACCTCGAATTTCGTTTAAGCATCACTTTCGATTGGTTCAGATACTCGCGCCGTTTCTTCTCGTCGGCGACACCGTCAGCATGGTCACTCCGGGCACGCCATTCGCGTGGGCTCAAGCCTTACCTTACCTTCGCTTCGCCTCGGTCCCCATTCGAGTTTAGGTTCGCAACATGCCGCGTGTCGTCAAGCGTTCCGCCTCACAGGTCGCCAAGTCCGGGCCGTCGCGCCGAAGCGCCGCCCTTCCGCAGTTCGTCACTCCGCAGCTCTCGCAGCCGGTCGGTAAGCCGCCGTCGGGGGCTCAGTGGCTGCATGAAATCAAATTAGACGGCTATCGGATGGCGGCGCGCATCGACAACGGGCGGGTGCAACTCTTGACTCGGACCGGCCTCGATTGGACCGACAAATATCCAAGCGCGATCGCAGCGCTCGCGAACCTAAACGTCAAGACCGCTTACATCGATGGGGAACTCTGCGGCGTCGACGAGGCTGGGCTGCCGACTTTCGCCCACACCCAGGCGGCGACCGACGGCGCGCGCGAAGTGCAGCTCGTCTATTACACTTTCGATCTCCTGCATCTCGACGGTTGGGACATCTCCGGCCTTCAGCTCATCGAGCGCAAGGCGATTTTGGAACCGTTGCTCGCAGGTAAGCCGGGCCTTCAGTTCAATGGCCATGAGACCGGCGACGGCGAACTCATCTTGAAGCACGCAGGCAAGCTCGGTTTCGAGGGCGTGGTCTCCAAGACGATCTACGCGCCATATGCGCCCGGCAATCGCGGCCTATGGCGCAAAGCAAAATGGCTGAACCGGCAAGAGTTCGTCATCGTCGGCTGGAGCGACCCGGAACGCTCACGTCCGCACCTCGGCGCGCTGCTGTTGGGCTACTACACCGACGACGGCAAGCTTACCTACGCTGGCCGCGTCGGCACGGGGATGCCCGTCAAGGTTCTCGCCGATCTGCGGCGACGGCTTGACCCGATAGCTCGCAAGACATCGCCTCTGAGTGTTCCGCCGTCACGCAAGACCCGCTTTGGATCGCCGCTCGTTCTTTCTCGCGTGCACTGGGTCGAGCCGGTGCTGTTCGCGGAGATCACCTATCTGACCTGGACGGCCGACAACCTCTTGCGCAACACGGTTTACGTCGGACTGCGAGACGACAAGCCGGCAGACCAAGTGCGCCGGGAAGGCGCGCGAGGCTAAGCGGAAGCAGGCAAGGCTATCAGCCGACGGCCGGAATCGACGTTTAGCTTAGTCAAAGTGACGGGACATCGTGAACCGACGGCGAGCTGTGATCGCCAACCGACTATGCGTTGGTGGAAAAATCGCCCAGTCGCGAACGGCGTTTTTACCTAGGAATTAGCAGAGCACTTTGTTGCTAGTGCCGCAGTTGTTCACCCGCGCCGCACTCGCGTGATGGCTTGTGGGATCGCCCCCGCCATCGTAACGGAATATTGGAGCTGCCCGCGTTCGCCCTGCTGATAGAGAAGTCGAAGATGCATTCGATCCACGGGTTGCCGGTTGCCATTTCACTTGAGGAGGCTTGCGGTCGTGGCAGGCTTGCTCTCCTGATCTACGACATGCAGGTCGGGATCTGCAGTCAGGTTTCCTGCGGACCGGCAATCACCGAGGCTTGCAGACGACTTCGCGATCATTGCCGCGCAGCCGGCGTTCCGGTGGCCTACAGCCGCCATCTATCGTTGCCCGTTCATTGGATGGGTGCCTCCCAGACCCGCACGGCCATGGCATGGCAGCGCGTGGACAACCCCGCTTCAGTGAAGCCTTGGTTCCTACGCGATACTGCGGGCTTTGAACTTGCGGCGGAACTCACACCAAGAGACGACGAGTTCGTATTCGACAAGCTTGCTATGTCCGCTTTTGAGGGAACCCCCTTGCAGTTCGCTTTGCGCGACCGCGGCATTACAACTCTTGCGATTTGCGGCATCGCATTGGAGATTGGCATTGAGCCAACGGTGCGCCACGCCGCCGATCTTGGGATTGTACCCGTTCTTATCGCCGACGCTTGCGGAGCGGGCAGTGAGGAAGCAGGTCAGCGCACGCTGGATCAGCTTCGCTTCATAGGCGACGCTATGATGACCAATGAAGCCGCGTTCTGCGCAGCTCTTAATGGAGCGCCTTCTGAGACTTCTCTCTCGGCTTGAATAGGCCCGGTGTGGGGTATCCACGATTAATGTCGATCACCACAAATCCGCTAGCTTGACGGTCATACGCCAAAGGCTACCCCTGGGTCTTCGAATTTTGTTCGCGCGTTGCCGCTGCCCTCCCAGGGCGCGCGCGTCGGCCCTCGCGTAGGCTTCCCTGCGCGGGGGCTATCTCTCGACGAAGGAACTAGTTTAGAGGATATTAGCTGCGGCTACCCCGCGCGCTTGTCTGTCTTGGCGTGGTGAGCAATCGCGTCGTCGACCCGCTTTTTATCGCCGGTCGCGTTGCCGCCCAAAATGTCGGCAGCGTCCTTTTCCTCATCCTCCAAATCACCCGGCTTGCCTGAGGTTTCGGCTGTGGCAGAGATACCCTGACTGGCGGGCTTCACTCCCTTGTTCCGGGCTGTCGCTGCGAATGTGGCGAGAGCTTCTGGCTGCGCGTCGTCTTCCGCTTTCTTCGACATCGCTTCCTCCTCATCTAGGTCAAAACCAAACTCCTTTGGCAATAGAGCGTTCCGCTCTGTCAGGATATTTCTTCGCTCGCGCGCCAGCGCGGCGGCGGTGAAAATGATCACCGCCTCTCTTCAGGCAAGCGCATCAGAGTTCGCGATGAAATCCAAAAGCGCATAGCGAACCCCAGCCTAGTCGCAAGCGAGTGTCCAAATAGGAGCCAATTTAACTAATCCTCACCCCGGTATTCCTCTTTCCGCCGGTCGTTGCATCCGATTTGGCCGTAGCCTGCTCGTCGCCGAGAAAGTGGTTTGTGTTGGTTTCTCGGTGCAGCCCCGCACCGAGGCAACGTTGCATCGATAAAAATTTGCTCAGCCTGCGCAGGTCGCGAGGTACAGATTTGAGCGGAACAATAAGGCGAATCCCCAAATTCAGTGTGCCGCGCGCGGCAGCTCCCGCGGCGCGGTGGCGGGTCGAGCCATTAGTCGGGGACGCCGGCTTTGCGCAGGCCGTCAAGAGTGACTTCGACCTGGGCGAGATATGTCGGATCGTCACTCATCGCCGACCACGCGCCACTGGCGCGGGAAAGGGAGAAGACCGGATTGAGCGTGAGACCGATCTTGATCGCCGAACGCGCCTCGTCAAGGCGGCCGAGGTGCGCGAGTGCGGAGCCCAATAGAAAATGTGGATGCGGAAAATTTCGGTTGGCTTCGATCGCCCGTCTACACCACACGACCGCCTGTTCGTACTTGCCCAGGAAGAGCTTCGCCAAGCCCACGTTATTCATCCAAACGTAGGCCGTCGGATCGCGCGGACTGAGACGCAGCGCCTCGGCAATGTGGGCTTCTGTTTCTTCCGCGCGCCCGATAAAAGTCTTACCGACCCCGATAGAGAAATGCGCATTGGCGAGATTGTGATCCAAGGCCAGGGCATGCTCGCATTCAGCGATTCCCGACGCAGCCCGCTTGGTGAATATGTAGATCAGCCCCAGTGTCATGTGGCCGAACGCATGGTCAGGGACCGAGGACAACGCTTTGGCCAACTTCGTTTCCGCCGCCACGAAGGCTGCCGCTGGATCAGGCACGAAGGAAAAAGAGCCCCGGATCGCGTCAACCATCGCCGATCCAACGAGCGCGTCGACATTGTCGCGGTCGGCGGCCAGCGCGCGATCGAAAAGGTTCTGCGCTTGCGCCACATTTTCTGGGCTCGCACCCTTATTGATCCAAGCCAGACCCTGAAAATGGAGGTCAATCGAGTCGAGGGTCGGGGCTTGTTCACTGCGTCGCGCCTCAGCGGCGACAAGCTGGGCATTTAGCGCGTTCGCGAGGCGCGCAACGATCTCATCCTGCATGTCAAAGAGATTGGCCAGAGGCTTGTCGAACCGCTCGGCCCAGAGATGATTGCCTGACTCGGAGTCGATGAGCTGTACGTTGACGCGCATGCGGTTTCCACTCCGCTGGACGCTGCCTTCGAGGACATAGCGGACGTTCAAGTCGCGGCCTATCTGCTTTTGATCGACGGCCTTGCCCCTATAGGTGAAGGCGGTGTTGCGCCCGATAACGAATGAGGCTCGGATACGCGAAAGATCAGTCGTGAGGCTCTCGGTGACGCCATCGACGAAATATTCCTGCTCGGTGTCGCCGCCGATATTGGCGAAGGGGAGGACGACCATCGAGAGACGCGGCGCGGCCGTTTTCTCGGGCGATGGGGTCGGGGTGAGCTTCGGCCGCGCCCGCTCGCCTACCTCCAACGAATACACTCTGATCGGCTCGGCGATGTTCTTGACCTGGATAGGACCGAGGTCGGTCACAGAGAGATCGAGCCGCGCCTTGACCTGCCAATAGGCTTGTTCGGAGAGGCAGATCGCGCCAGGTTTGGCTAGGCTTTCCAGCCGCGCAGCGATGTTGACGCCGTCGCCCATGAGGTCGCCGTCAGTCTCTTCAACCACGTCGCCAAGATGAATACCAACGCGAAACTCGATGCGGCGCTCAGCCGGCACACCGGCATTACGTTCGATCATGCCGTGCTGCATTTCGATCGCGCACTGCACTGCGCCGACCACGCTGCGAAATTCGGCGAGGAAACCGTCGCCGGTGCGTTTAACCATGCGCCCTTTGTGAACCGCGACGGTCGGGTCGATCAGGTCACTCCACAGCGCCCTGAGCCGGGCAAGCGTGCGATCCTCGTCAGTCGAAGCCAGGCGACTGAACCCAACCATATCGGCGACCAGGATCGCTATGATCTTTCGGTTTTCGGTCATCCAGCCCGCTTTCGCGCAATCGACTTTAGCATAGATGACGGGGCGAGCTTCCATGGAGGAGAACAGGACGATTGGGGTGGTTCATCGAACCCTAAAGGGCGATTGATCTGTTCGCCCACGAGCGAGTGACTGCTTTTTGTGGTGCGAAGCGGCCAGGTCGATTGGCCAGCAACCCGCGGGGGTTCCCGGGAAGATTGACTTGACTGCCCAAGAACAAAAAGCGAACATTGCCTATGGACGATCGCGACCGCCTCGCCCTCTATCCCTTTGTTGTGGTCCGCATCGGTTGCCGCCAGTGCTCGCGGCAGGGCGCGTACCGCTTGGCGCGGCTTGCCGCGAAACTCGGGCCGGAGATCACATTGCGCGACCTGACTAACAGGTTTTCCTATGACTGCATGTGGCGCGCCGAGGCGCGATCGAAGAAAGGCAAATCGGCTTGCGGAGTGTACCTGCCGGACCTTGAGCATAGGCGGCCGCCGGACTTGCCGCCAGGAATGGTGAAGCTGCGGCTCGTCAACGGCGACTGACCTTCGCTAAGGACATCGAAAATGTGCAACCTCTATAGCCTGACAAAGGGCCAAGCCGCGATCCGCGACTGGTTCCGCGCGAGTCGCGATCGGACGGGCAACCTGCCGCTATTCCCGGGGATCTTCCCCGACCAAATGGCTCCGATCGTTCGCAATGGAGCCGACGGCGAGCGCGAGCTTGTTATGGCGCGGTGGGGCATGCCGGGTCCGCCGCAGTTTGGCGGCGCTGCGATCACCAATATTCGCAATGTCGGCAGCCCGCATTGGCGCGGGTGGCTTGGCAAGCATAACCGCTGCATCGTGCCTGCGACGTCGTTTTGCGAGTACGCGGATACGAAGCCCCGCAAGACGCCGATGTGGTTCGCGCTCGGCCAAGATCGCCCCTTGTTCGCGTTCGCTGGTCTATGGACTCCTTGGCGCGGCGTGCGCGGGCCAAAGAGCGCGCCAGTCGATGGGCAGCATGAGTTGTTCGGCTTCCTCACAACGGAACCAAACGCCGTTGTCGCGCCAATCCATCCGAAGGCGATGCCGGTTATCCTGACGACGATGGCCGAGGTCGATCTATGGCTTTTGGCCGACGCGCCCAAGGCTCTCGAATTGCAGCGACCGCTTCCTGATGAAACGCTGCGAGTCGTCGCGAGCGGTGAAAAGGAAGATGGCGCTCGCCAGGATGCCCCGCCTACACGGGATCGTGAGCCGACGCTCCCGCTTTGACGCGCTTCGACGGTTTCAGACTTAACAGCCCGAGCAATTCAAACTTCTGGTGGGGGATCAACTACTATTCGATTTATCTTGCTCTCGACCTGGGGTCTCCTCGCCAGTTAGAACGCCGGTGCCCAACGCACGAAGGGATATGCGCAGGCGAGATCGTGGGGTAGGTCAGTGTAGCCGGCACGCACCGGGAGCGATCGCGGTTAGCTTGGCGACATTCAATGGCGGGGCCGCGCGCAGTGGCGTCGCGCAACAGTGACTCCGGGTTGGGGCCGCCGGCGCGATCGCGGCCAGGATGATGGCCAATGGCGCGCGATCATGGGCCGCCAGCGACGCGACCAGCTCGATCCGCTGGCGGCCATTTCACCGGAACCTTGCACGGCGCAGCGTCCAGCGAGTTTCGGCTCCAATCTTCCGTTTCGCGGGTCATTTCGGTCCAGAGCTGTCCGAGGCTCTTTAAGTCTTCGGGAAAGGTGAAGACTCTGTCGAAACCCTCGAATTGGTCAAATTGAGGTATGGCGATCGGCGTGCCAAGCAACGGCTCGCCGAGGACGGTCCAAGACAGGACCTCTCCGATCTCCAGAAGACGCTTATGCAGGCCGTCGATACTTTCAAGCGTTACGCCAAGCCGCTCGGCAGGCCCGCCACCCCGTGATGCGCGGTCCGCCGGATGAGCGAGAACCTTATTTCGATGCAGCCGGATCTTGCGTGTGTCATCACCTTCGAGATGGCGTTCCAACCACTTGAGTAGACCAGGTTTGATTTGATCATCACGCCGCCTGCGGTCGGCGGCCTTCCCACTCAGTCTGTCGAAGATTTCACGTGCGCACTGCGAGTAGAAAGACGGTGGCACAGCCACCCAATGGACACCCGGTTCATGCGGATTCGCTTTGTGCTCAGCAGCAGCTGCTGCTTCGCAATCGAATGGCAAACCGTCATAGCAGACGTACGTCTCGCGCGTGATGCACGCCCTGTTGTCCCTCACAAATTTGATCACGGTTGGAAGAGACACGACCCCCCGATCCAACCCTTCGGCGGGGGAATCGGTGAGGCGGGACACCGCTAAGACCTCGCCCTGAACGTAGGCATTATCCAGATAGCTCGCCAAAAGCGGCGCAACGGCCGCGTTCTTACGGCTTTCTGTGTTGGTTCGGCGAGCGTGGTTAAAGGCTCGAAAGGAAGCATCATGCCAGAACAGCTCTGAGAGCTGGGAGGCGATCGAATGTTCCTCGTCCTCCTTTAAAAGGTCTGCTACTCGCTCCCGAAGCGACCTGAACTCAGCCAAGCGCGCCTTGTCACTTACATCGCAGTCGGAAATGGCGGTGATGTAGCCCATGGTTCGGTGTATCATGAAACTCCAGAAGTGAGCCGAATCCGACTAAAGCCCTCATTGTAGGGCACTGTCCCGTGCCACGTATGTCCGCTTCGGATACAGGCTGTGAGAAAACCCCTGCGCGCGTCCACGCGAGCCCATTTTGTTCGATTTTCGAGCCCTCAAAGGTTACAGGACACGAAAAAATGGCAAACAATTTCGCTCTACTCCGAAAGCACACAAACTCGGCTTGTTTTGGCGCAACCTCAGTCGATTCCGACTGTCCGGTGGTCCATCCAAGTGCCAAACTCTATCCAGTAGCGACTTGTCCGTTGGCCCGCGCCGCCGGCAGCCTTACCGCCGCCAGAGGGAAAGCTGAATAGTGATTGAAACTACTCATCAGTGGCTGGCTAGACTTGAAGATGAAAGTGTCCACTTAGCCAGCCTGAATTGCCGCCGTTCCGACCCAGACAGGCGACTTGATTATGACGGATTCAATCTCGCAAACTGTGACGCGCATTGTCGCTTGATCATCCGCGGAATTGAGAGTGTCCTCAACTCTGCCAATCATCCCACAGCCATTGCTAAGAACCTTCTTCGCACACTCCTTTACAGAGGCACTTACGGAGCCTTCGCGGAAATCGCTGCTTATGAATGGCTAGCTCGCTGTCATGTGAGTTATATTCCTCAGGTCCCACTAACATCAACAGAAGTACTCTCAAAGAAAGGTTCAATTATTGATGGGAAGATGTTTCCTGGTACCTATTTTGATGTCAAAGCTTTCGGATTCATTGGTCGTCTCATTGACATTCTGAAAAGTAAGCTTGAGATGGAGTTTCCTAATCAGCAAGTCCTAATTTCAGACTCATGGGACACTCCGTTGATAACACTTTCCAAGCTGATAGAGTCGGTATCAAAGGTAGCTGTGGAATTACGCAAAAGCAAATATATTCGAAAAGGATCTCTGTCCATCAGAATTAAAGAAAAGCAAAGAGTAACTGTCACGTCGCGATCCGTCGAGCCGTACAAAATGGCAAAGGAAAACGCACTCTTTCCTTACCTGGACGCGAAACAGTTCACTCGTAACGCTCCGTTCGCTTTGATATTGGTCACCCACCCATGGTTCAATTCCGGGATAATATCGAACGATTTTGCCGGTGTAGACACTCAATTTACTCGTGCGATGGCTCGGCGTGCATTCATGCAGTTCTCCAGGGATACCAAGCCTCTTGAGACAGTTTGCAAAGGAATTGACCCGACAATAACCATCGCGCAAGCATCGGAGCTTCTGTCCGCCATCTTTTTCTTAAACGCATGGCCTCCCGACGCAGATCCCGGGGCTCCCACGCGGTTGCCTTCCTGGGTATATCTCAATCCTCGTGCAAAGCACCGTTTAAGCCACGGTCATATGGCGTTTTTTCGCGCGGATAACGTGCACGGCTTTCGGATCGATGGCTTTGCTGATGACAATTATTGAGTCTTGCCTTCAGTCGGACGACCCAAAAATAATAGGCGAGCTTCCCGCACTCGAAGGCGGGAGCACACGGCTGCCCGACGATCGCCACGGGACCTCGACCTTCTCGATAGGTACTCGGTGTGGTCGAGGCCGGCGTCGCGGTCGCGAATCGCCTGACCGCCTCAGCTGCGGCCGCGGGCAGTCGCGTCGCGGGGCGAGAGCGCATCGATGGGAAACCCGGCGACGCTGATCTTCCAGTCGAAGAGTGCGCCAAAAGCGCGGCGCTCTTTCCGCTTCGCTCGGTTGAAGACGGCGCGCGCGTCGGGGAGCATGTCGCGCTCGAACTCCCGCTCGGCCTGGCGGAGGCGAACCGCTTCCTGTGCTGGGACGATCGGGCCGTGGGGAAGACAAAAGTGCCCAGGATTGTGCCCACAAACAGCTTCCGGGGGCAAGCGTCGATGGCTCTTGAGTGACAAAGTTCCTTGATTTAATTGATCTTTATGTGGTGAGCGCGGTGGGAATCGAACCCACGACCCTCTGATTAAAAGTCAGATGCTCTACCTATTGAGCTACGCGCTCGCCTGAAGCGCCCGAAGGCGCTCGCGCCTCGTGCCTACAGCCTCATACGCGATGGGTCAACGCCGATGTCCCCCTTCAACCGCGCCATTCGCGCCTCGCGAAGCCGTGCGAAATCATCGCCGGCGTGGTGCGAGGAGCGGGTCAGCGGCGACGACGACACGAGCAGAAAACCCTTGGCCGCGCCGATCGTCGCATAATCGGCGAACTCCTCGGGCGGGATGAACCGCTCGACCGTGTGGTGTTTCGGCGTCGGCTGCAGATATTGGCCGATGGTGAGAAAATCGATCTTGGCCGCGTGCATGTCGTCCATCACCTGCAGCACTTCGTTGCGTTGCTCGCCGAGGCCGACCATCATACCCGACTTGGTGAACAGCGAAGGGTCCAGCTCCTTGGCGCGCTCGAGCAGCCTCAGTGAAGCGAAATAGCGCGCGCCCGGTCTGACGGTCAGATATTTCGACGGCACGGTTTCAAGGTTGTGGTTGAACACGTCCGGCTTCGCCGCGACGACAGCCTCGAGCGCGCCCTCCTTGCGCAGGAAATCCGGCGTCAGCACTTCGACCGTGGCTTCCGGGGCGGCGCGGCGGATGGCTGCGATCGTGCGCGCGAAATGCCGCGCCCCGCCGTCGGCGAGATCGTCGCGGTCGACCGAGGTCACGACGACATGCGCAAGCCCAAGCTTGGCGACCGCGTCACCGACGCGCCGAGGCTCGTCTTCGTCCAGCGGACCCGGCAGGCCGGTGCGCACATTGCAGAAGGCGCAGGCGCGCGTGCAGGTGTCGCCCATGATCATGAAGGTGGCGTGGCGCTTATCCCAGCATTCGCCGATGTTCGGGCAGCGCGCCTCCTCGCAGACGGTCGCGAGCTTGAATTCGCGCACCAGGTTCATCGTCTCGGCAAACACCGGCGACCCAGGGGCGCGCACGCGGATCCAGGGCGGCTTGCGGGCGACCGGCTGGTCCGGCCGGTGCGCCTTTTCGGGATGGCGCACGTCGGGGCTCGCCCGCCGTTCGGCGATATCAATGAGCCGGGTCATGGGAGGTTATGTAGGATTGGTCCGAGGAGCGGTCAAACGTGGCGCCTTCGACCCGGACCCCGAATTCGACGGAGGCGCCCCGACGGCGAACAGCAAATAAAGGCGCATAAACGCCAGTAAGCGCGCATAAACGTTAGCAAAAGTGCTGGCGTTTACTAGCGTTTATTTTTTCGAATCGAGACTTTTCAATGCGTTACGAGCGGTTCAAGTAAAAAAATCCGGAGCCCGTCTCGGACTCCGCAGGCGGCGTCTCGAGCGCGCTCGCCTCCCGTATGAATTCGGGCGCCCCCGCGAGGTCCGCCCCCTCCCCCTCGGCTTCGACCGGCTCATCGTCGGGAATTTCGCCGATGTTTTTCAAATGCGCCTTCACCGCCGCCGCGAAGGCCTCGTTGATGCCGAAGTTCTCGGCCATGCGGTTGATCTTGTCCATGAGCTTCTTGCGCGCCTCGTCGTCATAGACCTGGTTGGCGCTGGCGACCGTCTGGTAGCGGTCGAGCCGGTCGAGCGCCTTGAGATATGGGGTGATCGCCGAGATGTCGCCAGCGGCCATGGCCTCGGCCGCGAGCTGAATCGCAGGCGCGAGGCGGTCCAATTGCAGCTTCGCATGTTCGGCCCCGCTATCGACCCCACGTTGCTCCAGCTCCTTGGAGACGATCTGGCGGATGCGCGAGGGGCTCACGCCTTCGTCGGCGGCGATTTCGTCATAGGTGAAGCCCTCGCGCAGGCTAGCGAAGACGCGCCTCCGCCGGAACATCATGCCATGCGCGCCCAATCGCCGGCGCCGAACAGGCGCCTTGTCCTCGACCATCCAACCCCTCCTCGCGCGGACCCGGATATCCGGTAAAAGAAGATATAATAGCAAATCTTCTGCGAAACACAAATAAATGTCGATGCGACTCGCGTTTATCTTGCAAAAAACTTCCTCAAATCAATGGATTACGACGTAAAGACGGGCTGTCGCTGACCTCCCTGGCGGCCACCCGGCCCAGGATCGAGCTTAGTCATGTTGACCAGTTCCGACGTGAAGCTGACATCGCGGACTGCGGCCGTGGACGTGCCCGCGAACGCTGTGCCCACCCCAAACGCTTCAAATCAGCGATCACCCGCTAGACTCGTCGTCGGGCTAATCGCCCTGATCGCCATCAACCGATACGGCCCAGCCATCCCCATCGGTACGGCGAAGATTGAGCTTCCCGCCGCTAAACGACAGGACAACTTTCTGCTGATCGCCGTATCCCAGATCTTGCGAGTCGATTGCGAATGTCTGCCCGTTCAACCACGTGCCTTTGGCGGCCGGGACGTGACCCGGATTGTAACTGGGGGTCTCAGGCGAGCCTTTGCGATAGAGCCCATCAAGTCCGATCGGTGCGTTGTACGCCACAGAAGAATGAATCGAATCATGCTTGTCTATTTCGTATTCCAAATGCGGATGAGGGTCGGTTAGAAACAGGGTAAGCGACCTCAACCCGAGGTCGTTGCCGGGAAACTTGTACGTCTTTCCCGAGATGGAGGACGCAATCTCAGGCGTTGGCCCAACGGCGGTCGGTTTTTCGATCGCGACATCGTTGATCGCATTTGCAAGCAACCCGGCGGCGTTTGGGCTTGGCGGGAGCGCCTGCTCGGACTTGACGGCAGCGCGAATACCTTCGATCAGGCCAAAGAACGAAACATATTTGCGAGCCGTGACCACCGCCACAATATCCAGATCAGGAAATACCGCTATCAACTGGCCGTGCCAGCCAACCGCCATGAAAACTCGTCCTCCGGGAAATACCCAAAATAGGTTCGAAAAGCGCTGGTTGGGATCGTATGACGCATTCATATTGACTGTCGCGTGACTCAAAACATCCGCCCAGCAAGGCGGAAGAAGGTGCCGTCCCTCCCATTCGCCATGGCGCAAATACAGGTAGCCAACCTTCGCCATGTCGCGCGGCAGTAGGCTCAGGCTCTGGGATCCGATCGTGAGACCTTGGGGATCGTGGAGCCACCGCCAAGTGGTGATGCCCAGCGGACCAAAGAGCTTCTCCGTCGCGTAATCTTCTGCAGTTTTACCCGTTAGCTTGGTAATGATCGCGGAAAGCAGATCCGGGTTGCCGCCATTGTAATAGAAAACCTCCCCCGGCGCGTGCGCCATCGGGCGATCGAGAATGAATTGGGTCCAGTCGGAGCTTTGTTTCAGATCGATAACAGATTGCTCTTTGCCGCCCTCAAATCCCTCAACCCATTCGAACCCCGAGGTCATGTCCAAAAGGTTTTGAACCGTGATGGCTTTCTTTCTGTCGTCGAGATTTGCGACATGTCGATCGGCGAAAAAGTCCAGTACGGGGTGATCGAGACGGTCGAGCAGGCCGTCCTTGGTGATCATTCCTGTCAGGGTGCCGATAACGGCCTTGGTGCTCGAATGGATATCGTGTGGAATATCCGCCGTGTAGGGCGCGTAATAGGCCTCTGTGACAATTCGCCCGTGACGCACGACGAGGAGACTGTCAAAGCTGTGGCTTCCCCCAAAGGCGACAAGCTTGGCGAGCTCCGACGAATCCATGCCTTGCTCTTCCGGCGTTGACGCCAGCCATCCCTTCGTTGGCCATGCTGATTTATCCAGGTCCTGTGCGCGCGCAGGCCCGAGGTTAACGGCGGCCAGCAAAGCGCATAGGCTCAACACAGCGCTCAAAACGAAACGATCTTTGGTCTGCCTGAGCACCACTCTCTCCTCCATCACTCGTGAGACTGCCTGTGTTGAGATCAGGGAGGCGCCTGCGCAAAGGCAGTTTTTGCTCGCCGATTGACACCCCTGCGTGACGACATTCCTACTTTGCGGCCTTTATGCCATTTCTGACTTGGAGCAGACACCCGCGCATTCGCATAGGAAAATTATAGAAACCAGCGCGGCCTCGTTTCACGGGTTCTCGCGGCTGCGCCCTGCCGTTTCAAGCTCCAAACATTCCATTTTAATGGCGAGAAACGCGGCAATTCTTCGGCATCTGCGAATGACCGCAAATCGCGCATTGGGGCCTTACGCGGGAAGGACAAGGCGGCTGGCTTTGACGCTATTTCAAGCGCGGCGTTCCAGTTCGGACATTGCGGATTCAGCCGTCATGCGCCGTCACGTCCGCGTCAGCGTTGCGATGTAAAAGCCGTCGGTGCCAGTCGTTCTCGGGCTCAGGCGGAAGCCGGGGCCCAAAGTCGAGCGATGCTCCGCGAGCCCTGGCAAGCCGGCCGAATTCGCCTGCGCATTCGCGTCGATCGGCAGGAGATCGTCGTGGCGGGCCATGAACGCGGCGATCCGATCCTCGTTCTCGGCCCGCAGAACGGAGCAAGTGACATAGACGATCCGTCCGCCCTGCTTGACGAAACGCAACGCGCTTTCGAGCGTCTCGTCCTGATCCTTGATGCGCTGTTCGAGCGCGCCGGGGCGGATGCGCCACTTGGCGTCGGGGTTGCGCCGCCAGGCGCCGGAGCCGGTGCACGGCGCGTCGATCAGAACCAGATCGCAGCGTCCTTCGAGATCGCCGAGCACGTCCGTTTTACCCCTCGGCGCCCGCACCTGGATATTGCGCGCGCCGGATCGGGCGAGCCTGGCGAAGATCGGCGCAAGGCGGTGCGAGTCGGGGTCGGCGGCGTAGATCTGCCCCTGGTTCCCCATCGCGGCGGCAAGCGCCAGCGTCTTGCCGCCCGCGCCGGCGCAGAGGTCGAGGACTTGCATGCCGGGCTTGGCTTCGGCGAGGAGCGCCGCAAGCTGCGAGCCCTCGTCCTGCAACTCGATCAGGCCCTTGACATAAGCCGGATCGGACGCAAGCGGCGGCGCGCGGCCGTCCGGGCGCATGGCGATGCGCAGGCCCACGGGAGAGAAGGGCGTCGGCGCGGGCTTGAGATGGGCGAGCGCGCGGAGCGCCTTGTCGCGATTGGTCTTGAGAGTGTTCACGCGCAGATCGACCGGCGCCCGCTCGGCGAGCGCCCTGCCCTCTTCCGCAGCGGACGTG
>Ga0209624_10001835_pt1 | contig 16237 bp, 14 predicted proteins | sample JacPinW_OM2H0_O1_FD_188565 | JGI IMG/M metagenome (GOLD analysis project Ga0209624, IMG submission 188565) | Forest soil microbial communities from Algoma, Ontario, Canada - Jack Pine, Ontario site 1_JW_OM2H0_O1 (SPAdes) (version 2) | ecosystem: Environmental > Terrestrial > Soil > Boreal...
TGACCAACGTGCCGGTTCGGCAAGGGGAGACTGTCGTCCTTGGAATTCAGAACGCCGAAGGTTCCACCCTGATGACACTCGCCGACATGTCCGTCATTACCGCCGAGGTAAAGGTCGATGAGACCGACATCGTGAATGTTGCACTGAATCAGCCGGCAGAGGTCACCGTCGATGCCCTGCCCGGCCGTGTCTTCAAGGGTCACGTCACCGAGGTCGGCGATCAGGCCCTTCTGCGCACCACCGGCGTCGCGACAAGCCAGAGCACGACTGGTACCGAAGAGGCGAAGGACTTCAAAGTGATCGTCACGCTCGATCAGAACTCGGATGAGCTCCGTCCCGGTCTATCGACGACGGCAAAGATCACGACCGCTCACAGACCAAACGCCCTCGTCCTTCCCATTCAGGCGCTTGTCCAGCGCGATCCGGCTGCCGAAAAGGCTTTGGCTGAGCACGAAGGTAAGTCCAATAAGGGCACGGTGAGCGCTGCCTCCTCCGGAACCGATGCGAAGCCTCAACTGGTGCAGGGCGTCTATGTGCTCAGGACCGAGCACAAGAAGCTCCGCGTCATTTTTGTTCCAGTCACCACCGGCGTCACGGGAGCCACGGACATCGAAGTTCTTAGCGGCCTCAAGGAGGGTGATGAGATCGTTACGGGCCGATATAAAGTTTTGCGGGGCCTAAAGAGCGGAACAGCCGTCAAAAGAGATAACAGTATCGAAGCAGTCACCAGCAGCGACGACAAATCGTAGGGTTTCGTTCCTTTCGAACGGGTAAAGCTTCGCTCGGGCCTGACTTACTGTGCACCAGGGAACCTTACTCTTAGCCAAAACGTACTATCCTCAAAGCATGCAGGAACCGGAGAAACGGATGGCCACCGAAACCGCAGTTGACCCCACGCTCAGCACCGGCAATGCCTCAGGCCCAACCGCGGGCGACGTCATCGTGACCGACAACCTGTGGAAGACCTACGAGATGGGCGACCAGCAGGTGCATGCCCTGCGTGGCGTCAACCTGCGCATCCGTCATAATGAATATGTCGCGATCATGGGGCCGTCGGGCTCCGGCAAGTCGACGCTGATGAATCTTATCGGCTGCCTCGACTCGCCGTCGCAGGGCAAATACTGGCTCAACGGCCACGACGTCTCCGAGCTCAACGACGACGAACTCGCTCGCATCCGGAACAAGGAGATCGGCTTCGTCTTTCAGACCTTCAATCTGCTGGCCCGCGCGACCTCGCTCCACAACGTGGAGTTGCCCCTGATCTACAACGGCACGCCTGCCGCCGAGCGCACGGCCCGCGCCAAGGCCGTCCTCGAGTCCGTCAATCTCGGCACGCGCATGATGCACAAGCCAAACGAGCTCTCCGGCGGCCAGCGGCAACGTGTCGCCATCGCCCGCGCCCTCGTCAACAAGCCCTCGATTATCCTGGCCGATGAACCGACCGGAAACCTCGACTCCAAGACCGGCGACGAGATCATGGCCCTCTTCGACGAGCTCCACGCCAAGGGAAATACCATCATCGTCGTCACCCACGAACCCGACATCGCCGAGTACGCTCACCGCATCGTCACTATCCGCGACGGTGTCATCGCGGGCGATCATGCCTCATCCCGCATCCGCAGTCAGCAGTAGCAAAACGCTGGAGTTGCGCAGCTTTCATCCGCAGCCGCCTCTTCACCGTCTAAAATGGAATGATGGCAAAGCTCCTCCGTTGTATCCGGACACTTGGAACTCTTGCTTTCCTTCCGCTCGTCTGCACGCTGCTCCACGCGGACGCTGGCCGCTTCGATCTGACCGGTCCCAAGATCGAGGTCCACGTTACCCGCGATGGCCGGACCCTGCCCATTGCGCAGGTCCCCAACCTGCAGGCCGGCGACAAGATCTGGCTGCATCCCGACCTGCCTCCCACCCAATCCGTCCATTACCTTCTGGTCGCGGCCTTCCTGCGCGGCACCACCAACCCGCCTCCCGACAACTGGTTCTTCGAACTCCAGACCTGGAACAAAAAAGTCCGCGAAGAGGGCGTCACGATTACCGTTCCGCCCGAGGCCCAGCAGGTCATCCTGTTCCTTGCGCCCGAGACTGGCGGCGACTTCAGCACCTTGCGCTCTGCGGTCCGCGGCCGCCCCGGCGTCTTCGTCCGCGCCTCGCAGGACCTCGCCGAGGCCGGCTTCGAGCAGTCGCGCATCGAAATGTACCTGGCCTCTATGCAGGAGGTCTCCCCGGGCGACCCCAAAGCTCTGCTGGATCACTCCACCCTTCTGGCTCGCACCCTCAACCTCAAACCCAACAATGATTGCTTCAAGCTTCCCGTCGAGATGCAGTACACCTGCCTTACCCAGAGCGGCAACCAGACCCTGCTCGATGATGGCCACGGCCAGTCCGTCGCAGATAGTCTCACCAGTGGAGCCAACTCCGACTTCATTAACCAGGCCAGCTACACCGGACTCGCCGGTGCCGGCAACTACAGCGCCTATGTGGGCGCCATCGTGGACCTTGTCCGCATCACCAGCAGCCTCCACACCGCGCATTACCAGTACATCCCTGCCATCGCCTTTCCCAGCGGCGAGAGCCTGAACCTCCGCCTCAATACGCCGCCCTCCTTCAACAACCCGAAATCCGTCATCGTGATCGGCCTGCCAACGATTCAGGCCGCCGTTCCCCCCCCGCTGCGCCCGGCCGACCCCAAGCAGATCAACTGCCTCCTGAAACCCGCGGTCGTTCTTCCCGTTGAAGGCGCGCCGCTGGTTTATTCGACCGCTTTCGCCCATGACCTCGTCCTGCACCTCAACACTCCAGGCGCAGGCACCGACATCCCCGTCACTCCCGACGCCTATCTGGGCGGTCTGGTCCTCGCTAAGATTCCCGCGCGCAAACTTTTGGCTGAGTCCATAGATCCTCCCAAAGAGGGGACTGACGCGACAAAGGCCCCCCCGGAGGCAAAGACTCCGCCCGCAGCCGTACCGGAAGCCGAAGCCGGCACCAACACTGTCATGGGCACCATCACCGGCTATTGGGGCTTCGACCCCTTCAAGGGCCCCACGCTCCAATTGCAGGACAGCCCTGGCAAAGACTGGAAGCTCGCGGCCTCCGATATCCTCATCGCAGGCCGCGACAATCACATGTCTCTCTCCTCCACCGGCACCGCTTGCATCGACACCATCACCCTGGACACCGCCGCCGGGAAACAGGTTGAAACCAAGTGGAAACCAGCCGACAAACCAGCCACGGTCGACGTGACAGTCTCGCTCAAAACCATCGACCCGGGCGCGCTCCACCTTGCCGTCCATCAGTTCGGCGAGCCGAAGCCCGACATGGTCGCTACCCAGACCTTCTCCGAGCCTGCCGTCCTCACGGCGCTCGAGCTTCACTCCGGCGATACCACCGCCGATCTCACCGGAAGCAGCCTCAACCAGGTCCGCGAGCTCGCCGTCAACGATCTGGTCTACACGCCTGCCCCGCCAAGCACCCCCTCAAACCAGGACACCGCCAGCCCTATCCCTGCGCCGTCCGACCCCGACACGAACCTCCGCCTCACCCTCCCGCCCAACGTCCAGGCTCCCAAGCTTCGTGTGGGCGAAAAGCTTAGCGCCCGCTTTACCCTGAAGGATGGTCGCACGCTCACGTTGCCCGTCACCGTGGGGCCGGCTCGTCCGTCGGTCACTCTCATCAGCAAAAGTATTGGCCAGTCCAGTGCCTCCCCTATCCACCTCGTCGACGAAGACGACCTGCCGGTCAACCAGCAACTCACCTTCTCGCTGAAGTCCGTCGCGCCCTTCGCTCGCACCGGCCAGCTTGAGATCGCCAACGCCGACGACTCGCTCCATGCCATGCTCAGCGTGGCTAACGGCAACCTGGTGCTGCAAAATCCCCACACGCTGCTCGTCACGCTCGACCCGCTGAAGACCTTCGGCACCTCCGCCTTCGGCCCGCTTCGCCTGCGACCGGTCTCGCCCGACGGCACCACTGGCGACTGGCTCCCGCTCGTTACCCTGGTCCGCCTGCCGACCTTCACCGACCTCCGCTGTCCCTACGACACGACCCAGCCCTGCACCCTTACCGGCTCCAGTCTTTACCTCGTCGACTCCATCGCTACCGACGAAGCTTTCACCGCCCCCACCACCGTCCCAGAGGGCTTCATCGGCACGACGCTCTCGCTGCCCCGGCCCGCCAAGACCGGCTTCTTCCTCCGCCTCCGCGACGATCCCACCACCGCGAACATTGTCACTCTGCCCATCCTGCCCCAGCCAGCGATATCCGCACACAGAGACGCCCAGCCGTAGCCGGGCGTCTTTGCCGATGCTACTGCTGTTGCTTTACTCTTCGCCTGCTCGCAGCGCGTTCTGCACCTTGCTGTGCTTCACGCTGTAGGTGAAGTAAATCAACAGTCCGAACGCAAGCCAGGCCACCACAACGATCTTCGTGATCGCCGGCAACGTCCAGATCAGATACAGGGCGCTGACGATACCCAGGATCGGCACCAGTGGGACGAGCGGCGTTTTGAACGGCCGATGCAGGTGGGGGTTGCGTCGTCGCAGAATCCACACGCCGGCGCATACAATCGCAAACGCCAGCAGCGTTCCCATGTTGACCAGTTCACTCAGCCTGTCGATCGGCAGCAGCGCCGGCATAAACGCCACGATCGCTCCCACAACAATATTCGAGATCCACGGTGTGCGAAACTTCGGATGAATGATGCCTGCCCATTTCCACAGCAACCCGTCCCGCGACATCGAGAAGAACACGCGAGACTGGCCCAGCAGCATCACCAGCATCACCGAACCCAGACCGAACACAGCGCCAATCTTGACCAGGATGCTGCCCCAGACAATGCCTGTCGCATCAATACCGACCGCCACTGGATCCGCAACGTTGAGCGCCTTGTAGTTCACAAGGCCAGTCAGAACACCCGATACCAGAATATAAAGCGCCGTGCAGATGACCAGTGACCCCAGGATGCCGATCGGCATATCGCGCTTCGGATTCTTAGCCTCCTGGGCAGCCGTCGACACCGCATCAAAACCGATGTACGCAAAGAAGATCGACGCTGCTCCTGCGGTGATGCCGCCTATGCCAAAGGCGCCCGGCCCCTCGCTCGGCGGTATAAACGGTGTCCAATTCGCGTGCGCCAGCGTCGGATGATGGATCAGAAAATTAATGCCGAGGACAAGGAACAAACCCACGACGGACAGTTTCACGAGCACAATCGTCGTGTTCAAGTTCGCCGATTCCTGAATGCCTCTCACCAGAACGGCCGTCACCACCGCGATGGCGACGAAAGCGACCAGATTGAACACGCCCGTCACATGCGGGAGCGAGGCCGCGTCGACGCTCGACGGTAGGGCCATGAGCGTCTGCCAACGGTCGTGATACAGATACAGCACATTGCCGGGCGTCGTCGTCAGCTGCGGCGGAATGTGAATATGGAAGTCCTGCAGCAGTCCGACAAAGTACCCGCTCCACCCGGAAGCCACCGTAGCCGCGCCGAAGGCATACTCCAGCACGAGGTCCCAGCCGATGATCCAGGCCACAAACTCGCCCAGCGTCGCATACCCGTACGTGTAAGCCGAGCCGGCGATGGGGATCAGCGACGCAAACTCCGCATAGCACAACCCCGCAAACGCGCAGGTGATGCCGGCGACCACGAAACTGAGCATCACAGCCGGTCCCGCGTGTTTCGCCGCCGCCTGACCCGTCAGCACGAAGATGCCCGCGCCGATGATGGCGCCGATGCCGAGCGTAATCAGATTGAGCGGCCCAAGCGTGCGTTTGAGCCCGCTTTCCCCCTCGTTCTCCGCCTCCTTCAGTAAACGAGAGAGCGGCTTGACTGCAAAAAATTTATTCGTCAATTGTGTTTCTCCATTTCCTTCAAGACTATTGCGAAATCTGTCCTGCTTCTGAACCCATCTCTACCGAGCGCCGCATCCGCGTCCACGCCAGATACACCGGCACACCCAGCAGCACGATAATCAACCCAGGCCAAGTGTATTGAGGTTTGTACCGCAATAGTACGACACAAATCCACGTCGCCATGACGATATACAACGCAGGCAACACCGGATACCCGAACGCCTTGTACGGACGTACCGCATCCGGCCGGGTGCGCCGCAACACAAACAGTCCCGCAATCGTGAGCATGTAAAAGATCAGCACGGCGAAGATCACATAGTCCAGCAACTGCCCGTAGCTACCGGACAAACACAACAGACACGTCCACGCCCACTGCACCCACAGAGAGTTCACCGGCGTCTTTGACCGCTCACTCAGCTTTCCGACACTCTTGAAGAACAACCCGTCCCGGCTCATCGCGTAGTACACCCGCGCGCCCGCCAGCAGCATGCCGTTCACGCAGCCGAAGGTTGAAATCAGAATCGCCGCGGCCATCAGCTTCGCGCCATACCCGGCAAATGCCTGCTCCATCACTGCGGTCGCAACGCGATCCTCCGCGGCGAACTGAATTCCCCGCCCCGCAATGGTCGTCGCCGCCGGGTCGCCCATCATCGGCAGCACGCTCAGGTACACGAAGTTGCAAAGCACATACAGCAGCAACACAACACCGGTCCCAATCGCCAGCGACAGCGGCAGGTTCCGCTTCGGATTCCTGATCTCCCCCGCCGTAAATGTCACGTTGTTCCACGCATCTGAGCTGAACAGCGAACCCACCTGCACCACCGCCACTACCGTCAACAGCCCGACATAGGCCGTTGGGCCACCCACGCCAACCTGCACCGCATGCATCGAATGCCAGCCAGCGCCTGCCCAGAAGTTGTGCCACCCCTCTCCGAAATTGGCTGCAACCGCAGCCGCATTCTTCGCCAGCACCCCCACCATCACGACCGCAGCCAGCGCCAGCACCTTCGCCGAAGTAAAGATGTTCTGCACGGCCGCGCCCATCTTCACGCCCATCATATTCAGCAACGTCAGCAGCGTAATCACCACAATCGCCGACAGGTTCGCCGTATTCAATCCGATGTCCATGTTGCCCAGCACCATCGGCCCAACATGCCACGGCGGAACATGTCCAATGTGCCAGATCCAGTTCTGTGCGCTGACGCTGGGAACGAAGACGCCGAGGAACTTTCCAAACGCGACGCCCACGGCTGCAATCGTCCCGGTCTGGATCACCAGGAAGAGCGTCCACCCATAGAGAAATCCCCAAAGCGGTCCCAACGCCTCGCGCAGATACACATACTGGCCGCCGGCCTTGGGCATCATCGCCGCGAGCTCACCGTAGCTCAGCGCGCCGATGATCGTCATCACGGCCGTCACCAGCCACGCGGCGATCAGCAGCGCCGGCGATCCCAGCCCCCGCGACATATCCGCCGAGACGATAAAGATGCCCGACCCGATCATCGAGCCCATCACAATCGCAGTCGCTGAAAACAGCCCCATCCCCTGCACGAACTCTGGGGCAGACGTTGCGGATTGAATGTCATCTGGCCGAGAGACGGGGCTATCCAGCGATACTTTTTTCACAAAATCCACGTTCGTCAGTTCTACCGTAAAACATCGAGAAAGTCTCTCGCCACTTTCTCAACCGGTTCTCCATCGGCTATCAGAGCACTGATCACCGCCACCGAGTCCGCCCCGGCGTCGATCACGCTGCGCGCATTTCCCCGCGTAATTCCTCCAATTGCAACGATCGGCTTCGTCGTCAGCGCCCGCGCCCGCCGCACTCCTTGGAGTCCAATCACCGCCGCAGCATCCAGCTTGGTTCCCGTCGCGAACACCGGCCCAATCGCCACATAGTCCGCGCAGCTCATATCCGCTAAACGAACCTGTTCTTCCGTATGCGTGGAAACCCCAACCCAGCGGCCAGTACCAACCACTCGCCGCGCATCCTCCGGCGACAGATCCTCCTGCCCGACATGCACCCCGTCCCACTCTGCCAGCATAGCGAGATCGGCACGGTCATTCAAAATCAAACGGCAGCCTGTTCCAGAAAAAGCCTCACGCAACACCGTCGCCCCAGCTAATATCTCCTGGGGTCGTCTCACCTTGTCTCTGTACTGCACCAGCGACACCCCCGCCGCTCGCAGTCCCTCTGCAAAATTCCTCAGCCCTATCCGCCTGACCTGGAGCACTTCAGCATCGACGATCACATAAAGCACGGAAAGATTCACACTCACCCTTAACCCTCACCTACGCCATCTAATACGATAAAGCCTCACCTCACGACAGGGGGCCTGGCCCGTGGAATTCAGCATTGTCGTAACGGAAGAAGGAAGGCGCGAAGATGAGCAGGCTATCGCCGATCTGCTCTATGAGTACAATCGCCGGAACGCGCAACCCATCAACTTCAAACCACTGGCGCTCCTTGTCAAAGCTCCGGACGGATCCACCCTCGGCGGTCTCTGGGGCAACTCTGCATACGAATGGCTCTTCGTCGAGTTCCTCTTCGTTCCTGAGCCACTCCGCGGCACCGGCCTCGGCCGCTTACTCATGCTGAAAGCCGAACAGATCGCCAAAGACCGCGGCTGTCTTGGAGTCTGGCTCGACACCTTCGCCTTTCAGGCCAGGGCTTTCTACCAAAAGCTCGGTTATACCGTCTTCGGAGAACTCAAAGACCATCCACGGGGCATCTCCCAGTACTGGCTGCAAAAGCGCCTGGACTAGCTGTCCTTCTGACGCTCGAAGAAGCGCTCCATGAACTTCGTATCGAACTGTCCTGAACGGAACTCCGTATCCGCGAAGATCTTTTGATGCAGCGGAATTGTCGTATGAATTCCCTGCACCACGAACTGCGACAGCGCCCGTTGCATCTTGTTCATCGCGTCTTCGCGGTCGGACCCGTGACAGATCAGCTTCGCAATCAGCGAGTCGTAGTAAGGCGGTACAACGCCCTCGGCATATTGCGCCGTGTCCACGCGAACACCGTTTCCTCCCGGCAGATTGAACGCCGTAATCTTTCCCGCGCTGGGCGTGAACTTTTCCGGGTGCTCCGCATTGATGCGGCACTCAATCGCATGACCGCGAATCTCCACCGGCCTCGTAATGATCGATGAAAGCTTCTCTCCCGCCGCAATCCGTAGCTGCGCTTTCACCAGATCGATTCCTGTAACCATTTCGGTTACACAATGTTCCACCTGGATTCGTGTATTCATCTCGATGAAGTAAATCTTGCCGTCCTCATCCATCAAAAATTCAATCGTTCCGGCATTCCAGTAGCCAATATTCTCGAGCGCCTTCTTGATCGTTTTGCCCAGCTCTTCGCGCAGCTTTGGCGTAATCATCAAGCTCGGCGCTTCTTCAATCAGCTTCTGGTGCCGCCGTTGGATCGAGCACTCGCGTTCCCCCAGGCTCATCACATTGCCGTGCTCATCGGCCAGCACCTGGAACTCAATGTGCCGGGGCCGCTCGATGAACTTCTCCATGTACATGTCGCCGTTGCCGAACGCATTCGCCGCTTCTGTCGAAGCCTGCTGGTACATCGAAGGCAGTTCCTCAGAGTTCCTGCAAATGCGCATTCCACGCCCGCCACCCCCGGCCACTGCCTTCAAAATCACCGGATAGCCAACGCTTTTCGCCCATTCCAGCGCTTCTTTCTCGTCCGCGATCACCCCATCGCTGCCGGGCAGAATCGGCACCTTCGCCTTCTTCATCGTCTGCCGCGCGGTGGACTTCTCGCCCATCATCCGCGTCACCTCGGGCGGAGGCCCGATGAACTTGATATTCGAAGCCCGGCACACCTCGGCGAAGTTCGCATTCTCGCTTAGCAGCCCATAGCCGGGGTGGATTGCATCAACATCCGCAATCTCCGCCGCCGAGATCACCGCCGGCACATTGAGATAGCTATCCGCCGAGCGTGGGGGCCCGATGCAGATCGCCTCATCGGCAAACCGAACATGGAGCGAGTTCTTGTCCGCCTCGCTATACACTGCAACCGTGCGGATGCCCATCTCCTTGCACGCGCTGATCACCCGCAGTGCAATCTCCCCACGATTGGCAATCAATACCTTACGAAACATAAATGCAGATGCCTTCCATCGGACCTTCTGAATCGTCCGAATCATGCTGACGAATCGCTAAAAAGTCTTACCGCGCCCTGATGGCAAACAGCGGCTGTCCATACTCCACCGGCTGACCGCTCGCAGCAATTCGCTTCACCACCTCGCCAGCGACATCGGCCTCGATCTCATTCATCAGCTTCATAGCCTCGATGATGCAGAGCACCTGCCCCACCTCCACCTGATCGCCAATCTTCACAAAGGCAGGCGCACCCGGCGATGGCGATTCATAGAACGTCCCCACGATCGGCGACTTCACCTCATGCAGCACTTCTTCCGCTGGAGCCTCCGGCGCAGCAGCGCTCGAAGCAGCGTGCGCCGTAGCAGCATGCGCAGCTGGTGCCGCAGGAGAGGAGGCCATCAACCTGCTCAGTTGCGCCATATCAAATCCGCCCGCAGCAGCCGGAGCCGGTGCACCTGCAAATTTGATCCGCACTTTCAGGTCATCCTGCTCCATGTCGAACTCGGCAATCTCATTTGCCTTCAAAAACTCGACCAGCGCGCGAAGCTCTTCCAACTTATTTCCGTCCATCATGTCTCTTCCCGTGCCTCTTGCGGCACCGTGTCGTTGTACCAGCTACGTCTCTTACAATTCGATCCAGGCTTTTACGCTCGGCGTCAGGACCTCTCCGCCCGTAGCCGTCACCAGAACCATGTCCTCAATCCGCACCCCGAACCTGCCTGGCAGATACACACCAGGCTCGATCGTGATGACCATGCCCTGCTCTAAGACCTGCTGCTGTTTCGCCGCCAGCCTGGGTCCCTCGTGAATCTCCAATCCAACCCCGTGCCCCGTCGAGTGGCTGAAGTACTTATCCAGCTTATCTCTTCGCAACACACTTCTTGCCGCCTCATCCACATCTCCCGCAATCGCTCCCGGCGCCACGGCGGCGACCGCAGCGTCCTGCGCTTCCAGCACAGAATCATACACGTCCCGCTCACCGGGCAGCGCCTTGCCCATGTGCACGGTACGCGTCATATCGCTGCAATATCCGTCGAGAATAACACCGAAGTCCAGCGTCACGAACCCCCGCTTCGGCAGCCTGGCATTCGTAGCCCGGCCATGCGGCAGCGCCGATCGCTCTCCGCTCGCGACGATCGTATCGAACGACATTCCCTCCGCCCCCGCGAGTCTCGCCGCGTACTCCAGAGTCGCCGCAACCTCCGACTCCGTCAGCCCTGCCTCCAGATAAGTCAGCAGTCCATCGAACAGTTCGCAACCCACCAGCGCCGCAGCACGCATCCGCGCAATCTCCTCCGCGTCCTTTACCTCACGCATTCCGGCAACAAGCGATCCCACCGCAACAAACATTCCCTGGCGCGTCTTCGCCGAGACAGCCTTCCGCATCGTCTCCAGCGCCGACACCGTCGTATGCCCCGCATCGAATCCACACCGCCGAACGCCGGCGGTCTCCATCCACTCGCAGGCCGCTATCATCGCCGGCTTCTTCGCAATCACAACGCGCGTCCCCGGAGCCTCCGCTTTGGCCTGAGCGGTATACCTGCCATCGGTAAACAGCACAGCCCTGGCACCCATCAACACCAACGCTGCACTCGAGCCTGTAAATCCGCACAGATACCGGACATCCGGCAGATGCGTCACCAGCACCCCCTCCACGCCCGCTGCCTGCGCCGCAGCCACTGCCCTCTTCTTCCGCACACTCAGACTCATCATGACGATTCTACCGAACTATGCTCTCGGCAGGCCGCGGCCCGAAGCGGCAAGTGGCCTCAGCCGCCCACAAACCGGTATCATGGCCTATGTCCGGTTCTCAACCCGATCAGCCGTCGCGCTTTACCCGACGCAACTTCCTCATCGGCACCGGCGCTATCGCTGCAGGGATGACCTTCTACACCGGCGAAATTGCCCGCCACGAGATCGACATCGTCCATCGTTCCATCCCCATCGCCAACCTGCCCGGCCCCTTCCACGGCTACCGCATCGCGCAGCTCAGCGACATCCACCTCGACGAGTACACCGAACCCTACTTTCTCGAGCACATCGTCAGCAAGGTGAACGCCCTTGCCCCCGACCTTGTCCTGCTCACCGGAGACTTCATCACCCACGGCTCTCTCACCTTCGTCGCCGGCCGGCACGCCGCCCATCGCTGCGCCGAGATCGTCGCAACCATCACCGCACCCCTTCGCTACGCCATCCTTGGCAATCACGATGTCGCCGTCAACGCCTCCATGGTCATCCACGCTCTCAGCAGCACCGGCACCCCCGTCCTGGTCAACCAATACGTCGCCATCGAGAAGAACGGCTCCCGTCTTTGGCTCTGCGGCCTGGAAGACCCCGGCACCAGCCACCCCGACCTCGATCTCACCATTCCAGCCAAACCCGACGCTCCGGTGATCCTTCTCTCCCATGAGCCCGATTACGCCGATATCGTCGTCGCACACCCGCGCGGCCCCCTCGTCGACCTCATGCTCGCCGGCCACTCCCACGGCGGCCAGGTCCGGCTCCCCTTCCTGGGACCGCTTATTCTGCCCCCCATGGGCGAAAAATATCCCGAAGGTCCCTACCAATTCAACGAGATGCAGCTCTACGTCAATCGCGGCATCGGCACCGTAGGCCTTCCCTTCCGCCTCAATTGCCCACCGGAGGTCACCATCCTGACCCTCCAACCCGCTTAGCCGACTCCCGATAGCAGAGTTGAACTGGTTCGTTAAGGGTATTGCCTAATGCGTTGCGTCGACTTTAGTTAGCCACCAAAAGCAGTAAAGAAGATCATCAACACACCAAACCCAAACAGCGCCACCGCGCCAACCAGCCTTACCCCCGCGCTGTACCAGGTTTTGCCCACCACAGACCAGCAAAGTTGGATCGCGAACCAGAAGGCCGCCACCGCGAGCAACCCAAAAAAGAACATACTCCCGTGGATATGCGAGAGCACTCGGCTAAGCAACCGAGTTACCGAGCCCGCGCAACCGGCTTCTTCTGCTTCGGCATCACCGCAATCGGCGTCGCGGCCTTCACGCCGGACTTTTCATCCATCCACGAATCCAGCAGCGTCTTCCTGAACCGCCAACGGTTCCCCAACTTGAACGCCGGCACAAACCCTTCGGACGCATACCGATACAGCGTATCGCCGCTGATGCCCAGATACTCCGACGCCTGCCGGATATCCATCACCTCGCGCACTATCGTCTGCACCATTGCCGTCATCGCAAGTCTCCGTCCAGCTACCTCGGGATGGGTGCCGAATTCGAAGAACCCGGCACCCATCTTTGTACCCGCTTTTGCGACAGCACACAACAAAAATCGCTGGTATTAACTAGAAGCTAACGGCTGTAACCCCTTCATCACCGCCAGTAGGTCTTCGCCAACCGTGCGCGTCTTGGCAATCGCCTCCGCCAGCGGAATGTCGGTAATCTGCGTCCCTCTCAGCACCACCAGTCGCCCAAACTTGCCCGCGTGCACCAGGTCGATAGCCGCCGCGCCATACCGAGTCGCCAGCATTCGGTCATAAGCCGAAGGCGTTCCACCTCGCTGCGTATGTCCCAGGTTCACGCTGCGGGTCTCATAGCCGGTCCGCTTTTCGATCTCCTCGGCCAGCGCCTGCCCGATCCCGCTCAGCCGTGCATGGCCAAATGAGTCTACCGACGTCCCATGGGTCGCCTGTGCTGACTCCGGGAACTTCGCTCCTTCTGCCGCCACGACAATCGAAAACTTCTTCCCATGCTCGCGCCGATAGGTCACCAGGCGGCAGACCTCTTCGATATCGATCGGCACCTCCGGCACAAGAATCGCGTCGGCCCCACCGGCAATGCCCGCTGTAATTGCAATCCATCCCGCATCGCGTCCCATCACCTCGCACACCATGACGCGGTTGTGTGCCTCCGCGGTCGAGTGCAGCCGGTCTACTGCCTCGGTCGCAATCCCCACGGCAGTATCGAACCCAAAACAGGCGTCGGTTCCATTCAAATCGTTATCAATCGTCTTTGGCACGCCAACGCACTTCACGCCCTTCTCACTCAGCGCCAGGCTGATGGACTGCGTATCGTCCCCACCGAGGGCGATCAGCGCATCCAGCTTGTGCCCCTGAATCACCTCGAGGCACTTCTCGAAGCCGCCCGGGATCTTCTTCACATTCGTCCGCGAGGATCGCAGAATCGTTCCGCCACGATGCAGAATGCCCGACGTCGTCTCGAGCGTCAGCGGCATGGTCACATTATCCAGAACGCCGCGCCACCCCTCCATAAACCCAACAAATTCATCTCCATGGTGCAGAATCCCCTTGCGAACAGCTGCCCGAATCACAGCATTCAGCCCAGGGCAATCTCCGCCCCCCGTCAACATTCCAATACGCATCAAACTCTCCTCCAAACGACTTTTAGCAATAGCAAAATGATACTGCATACCGCTCCGCGAGACGCGGACTCTGTCCCCTGTGGCGTGGGGTCGCAATGTCCAATCGTCGAGGGCAGGATCACTGTCCAGCCCCAACCAGCATCAAAGAAATTGTCATGCCCTACTTCTCGGACTCGCAGGAAGCTCTCTCTCGCTTCGGTGATTACATCGAAGAGTTCCAGAGTGTCTTCCGGTCCAATGACGTCGATTACGGTACACCAGACGACTTTTTCGCATTCGCCCGATCGCTCAACTATGACGCTCAGCTTCGCGCCGATCTCTCGGCTCAGGCGAAATCAGTGATGGCAAGGGAAAATAAAGTCCCGCTTCGCACCATCCTCACCATCATCGCAGTAGCCAGTGGTGGCCCCGAAGTCGCCAACTCTGATCGTGACATGAGCAAACCGGTCAACCTTCTCATCGACTTCCTCATTAGAGCGGGCGGCTGCATTCAAATCAACTCCGGATATCCCAGCCCTGAACAACCCGATAGCCCCCGCTTGGAAACAGCCGCCGCCGACTCCCCGGGTCACGCACTCACGGTCGATCCATCCTCCGCCGACGAGGGAATGCGCCTAGAACAAGCAGAACACATCGACATCGCCCAGCCCGCCGGCGAAGAGGCCCCGGGCGACCCTCCGGTCGATCGATCTCCCCAGGATTACGCCGGCAGCCCCAATACAGTCACCGAATCCCTGACTCGCCTCGAAATCAATAGCTTGCAACTCAAGCACTACCTCGATTCCATCGACGAGAGGATCAGCAGGATGGAGCCGCGACTGGACAACATTCCCTCGCTTGCCTTCTCCAATCCGGCGCCACACCCCAGAGATGCGTCCGATGCAAAATTTTCCGCCGCAATCCCGTCCGAGACCGAGCCCCACCCGCCGCACGAGAGCACACCCCGGCCAACCCAACCACCCAACGAGGCGAACCCACGACCTGAGCTGATTTCGCGCTTGTGGACAAGTTCCCGGCAGCTCCTTCTCTCGCGAAGACCAATTGTGCTTCCAGTCATCCTCCTTTTCGCAGCGCTGCTTCTGTGCGCCCTCTTCTTGTGGAGTTTTGGCCGCAGCACATCCCATGCAATCGTCCATCCTGCCAACGTCACGGGCAACGACACCACGAACGCCGGTTCCATAGATCTCCCCCTAAGCGCCGTTCCCACCGCGAGTGCCCCCTCGGCAAGCCCCTCCACGCTTCAGCCAACCAGCGCCTCACAGGGAAGCACAAGCAGCCCGGGAGGAACCGGCAATCACATGTCCAAGAACTCCGCCGCGATCCCGTTCAGCCGCGCCCACGTGTCCTCTCCTGCTCCAGCAAAGGAGGCGCCTCCGCCAGCCTTGGCCGCGGACGCCTCCCATACCTCCGACACTCTCGGTACTACCGATACTGCCAGCTCCGCGTCACTATCCGGTAGCCTCGTGAATGTATCTTCCGGTGTCATGGCGGCAAATCTCCTGGCTGCTCCGATGCCCACTTACCCCAGGCTCGCCAGTCTTACCCACATGCAGGGCAATGTGATGATGCAAGCCATCATCTCGAAGGACGGAACCGTTGAAAGTGTGCACGTCCTCAAGGGTCATCGCCTGTTACGCAGCGCCGCGACGAATGCCGTACGCGCCTGGCGATACCGGCCGTATCTGGTCAATGGCAGACCGGTCGAAGTCGCGACTATCGTCAGTGTCGAATTCACCTTGGAGCACTAGCCAGCCTCGACATTCAGCCTCTAGGTTGATCCTCGCTTCCCCGCTTCCTGACGCCACCAGTCAGACCGCACCTCAACCCCCGCCACCACCTCTGTCGGCCGCCCCGGCTCCGGTGCCCACAGCCGAACCCCTCGTTCCCCCGCCAACTCCAGCATCCGCTCCATGGG
>Ga0209624_10001837_pt1 | contig 16227 bp, 9 predicted proteins | sample JacPinW_OM2H0_O1_FD_188565 | JGI IMG/M metagenome (GOLD analysis project Ga0209624, IMG submission 188565) | Forest soil microbial communities from Algoma, Ontario, Canada - Jack Pine, Ontario site 1_JW_OM2H0_O1 (SPAdes) (version 2) | ecosystem: Environmental > Terrestrial > Soil > Boreal...
CTTCCGACATCTCTCCTGTGTTAGCCCCCGATGCGTCCGGGCGGGCAACCCCAGCACTTGGTAACGATGAATACGACTGGTCCTGTCTCTTTGTAGGTCCCATCCTTCATGTAGTGCCGAACCGTGTACTGATAGTGGTCGCCAACGGTATTGAGACGAATTACCACTGGCTGGACATCGCTTCCCTTGAGTACCAAATCCGTATCCGCATTGGACGGGTTGGCGCCTTGGAACCGTATTTCAAACTCTGGATAATGATGGCTTTCGGTTCTCCATTGGAGGGTACCGCCCTGCTCGGCATGGTTCGAAAACGGCGTGTTATCGGGATCGGGAACTGTGATGACTGTACTCAACGGCCTGTCAAGCTTACCCTCGGTTGTCATAGTAACGCTCGCTCTCTGGGAGAAGTTATGCTGTTGGAATCGCGAAAAATCCACTCGAGATGGCGGAATTCGATCGTATCGCTCGCAAAACTTATAGCACAGATGTGGGCTGTCGGCAATTATCCTGCGGCAAGCGTCTCGCTCATCTTCACCCGCAGACAGGGATCGCCCAATTGCAAGCGCATCCTGAACCTGGGCGGTTTGTTCTGGTTTAGAAACGATCCCAGTTGGAAGTTTCGAATCCTGGTAGTTAGTTTGTTGCAGTAATGGCAGGTTTCGCCTGCAGTATTTCCCGATAACGGGGATCCTTTCGAAGCGATTGCAGGTCAGGAAAGGGCGCGATCTGGAGATCTGTCGCGCCTCTCCCAAAGCAGACAGCTAGCGTAGCCAGCGCCTCCTCACGCTTTCCGAGAAGTTCTAAGATCCTTGCCTTGCACAGCTGCGAATCCATATCATTGGCTCCCAGCGATTCGGCTCTGTCTATGAAAGACATAGCATTCTGCGGGTTACCCGACTTGACCTGGTAGAGAGCAAGCAGCATCCAGGTTGGGCCGTCAGACGCATCCGTTTTGAGATGCAGTTCTGCCTCCTTTGCGGCCCGTAAATAAGCGCCTTTCGCTTCGTTCCGACGATTACGCAAAGACGAGTAGCATTCGCCGAGTTCTAACCAATACAAATCGTCAGCCGGATTCAATTCCACCGCCTTCAGAGCGTACGGGAGCGCCTCCTCATACTTACTCTGGTAACGCAGCGCTAGGGACGTGTTCGCTGCGGCGTCGCCAAAGTCAGGCTGCAAAGCGAGGCTTTTCTTCAGGTTTTCTGTTGCCTTGGCGAAATCGCCAATCTGCAGATATTCACCGCCCAGGTTGCTGAACGCGATGGAACTCCCGGGGGCGGCAACGCTAGCGGCGCCGAAGGCCTGGATCGCCTCCTGATACCTTCCCTCTTCGTGTAAGACAGCACCCAACTCGTTGTACGTTACCCAGGAGTTAGGCCGTTCCTTCAAAACCCGGTGAAACGTCTGTTCCGCATCTGCCCAACGATTCAGATTGCCGTAGATCTGAGCAAGCCACAACATCGTTTTTGGATTCGAAGGATCGAGCGCAAGTGTCTTCGTAAGCTCGTCCAATGCGCCCTGCTCGTTTCCCGTTCGTTCCAACAAATATGCCCGCGAGAGATGGGCATCCACGAGACCCGCATCGAGCGCCAGCGCATGTTCGTAGTTTCCGCGGGCAAGATCGAGAGCACCGGGATCGCGCCGAACGCCATAGAGGCGGCCATAGGCCAGCGCGAGCTTCGCATAGGCAATGGCATAGCTTGGGTCCATGTCTACCGCCTGCTTATACTTTTCTATGGCCGCATTTAGCCCCGCGTCGTTTGGCTGCTTCATCAGCGTCTCGGCTGACTGAAAGGCAGTAAAGGCGGTGGCTGACTGCGTCCCTGGCTCCATCTGCTTGTCGCCCCGCAGATAATGGCTCAAATTGAGTAACGATGCCGCGCCCTGAACAGCTTTGGCGGGCAGGGATGTTATCTCATCGAGAGCACAAGTAAGTTTTCTCTCCCGGAGTGGATGACCTGACACCGGATCCAGCAATCGCAAAAATAGCTGGAAATGCGATGGGCCAGGCACGCCAGAGGCGGCCAGTACAAGATTCGCTCCCAGAGGATCGCAGACGTCTTTCAAATTGCTGGTCGCCGCAATGTCCCTGCCCACGTCCTCAGGCGAAATCACAAAGAGGTTCCGGTCAAACGCCTCGACACGCGCAAGTTCGCTCTTGATTGCGCTCAGAACTCCGGTCAGCATGGGCGCTACATAGCCATCCGAAGTCTTCGGCCAGTTCAATAGGGCTATGAAACGCTTTCCTGGCAACGGATGCAGCAGGTTCTCTAAGGCATCCCATTTCCACCATACGCCACCGGCTGCGGCGCAAACAGCGCCAGCAGCCGCGCCCATAAAGCGGCGCCGAGTCCAAAAGGTTCTCGTTGGCCTCTTCACGTCGAGTGATTCCAGCGCATTTTTAAACGCGTCGCATCTACGCTTCGGATCCAAATTGATGCATTCCCTTGCCAACTCGACGCAAAACGAAGGCGCACCCGACGTGTTCAATCGCGGACTCGCTATAACAGAGGAGTTGTCCGATGCTCCAGTCGGCTTTTCGCCTGTGAAGATCTCATGCAGAACAACGCCAAAGGCAAAGAGATCACTAGCTTGCGAAGGCGGGTGCCCCAGTAACAACTCAGGGGCAATATAACCGGGCGTTCCTGCGACCTCCCCTTTACCTGCAATCGTTGTTTCAGACTCATACGCGCGAGCCAGGCCAAAGTCGGTGATACACACCCGCACATCCTTGCCGACGCCATCCAGCAGGATGTTATTCGGCTTGATATCGCGATGAACGATCCCAGCGTCGTGAATGGCAGCTAACCCAGCCGCCATCTGCTTGAGGATCGCCAATCCTTCCTCGACCGATATGGGGATAAGTCCATGTAACCGCGCCGCAAGGGTTTCGCCGTGCAGAAGCTTCATCGTCAAGAACAAGAAGCTGGGTGGCGGCTCTTCGCAGTGAAAGATATCATAGATCGGGCAAAGATTGGGATGACTAACTTTCCGGGCAAGCAATACCTCACGCTCGAAACGCTGCTGCGAGTCCGGATCACCGGCAATGTGAGAACGAATTGTCTTCAGGGCAACGTGGTCGCTTTGCAGAAAGCGGTCCTCTGCCTCGTAGACTTCGCCCATGCCTCCTTTTGCGATAAAACGGACAACCAGGAATCGATCGATGAGCGTTTGGCCAGGCTTGAGCCGCCCTGCGGGTGTGGAGTCTGACGGAGTTCCATTGCCATTGATGGGACGAGTCTCTTCTGCGACGGGATGAAGGCTTCCAGTTGCTTTGCCGAGAAAATCAAAGGGCGGATGCTGCAAAAAACTGCCGGCGCGCGCATCCTCGGCCAGCAGGTCTTCGACCATCCGTCTCAACTCCGGGTCGCCGCCGCATACCTGATCGAAGAAGGCCTCGCGCTCCGTCGGCTCGAGCGCCAGCGCGGCCTCGAAAAGTTGCTCCACCAACTCTCGTTGACCAGCCATAATTCCCGTCCCATAAAGCGCCGATGAGGGAAGGCCTATGCCAAAGCTATGCCCCCCTGGATGACAGCGAATACGCGGGCAAACCCTGGTAGGTTCACAGAGTCTGCACAGAAAGAATCAAAGAAGGCCCGGTCTCAGTAACTTGAGCGACTACCGAGATTGATATCGAGCTTATACCAATCGTCGCACTGTAGCAGCATTTTTCGCCCCTCAGCCAATCCAAAAGTAGCCACGATAGAACTTTGGTTCCACTGAGTAGCGCAATTTAGCTCCATCCTGACCGAAGATCAGCACCGATTCAGGAGCTATCTCTGGATCGTCGTCTCATCCTTCGTCAACTTCTTCGATACCTGAGCCGGGGTTGGCAATTGCGAGCGATCCCAGCCACCGCCAAGAGCTTCGATGAGTTGCACCGAGGATGTCATCCGCTGGATCCGCAACGTGGTCAACGTCTGCTGGTCCGTAAGCAGCGTCGTCTGCGCAGTAACCACGTCGATGTACGGATCTATCCCGGTTTCGTACCGCGCTGTCTCCAACTTAACAAACTGCGCGGCGGATTGCTCGGCCGCCTGCTGCTGCTGAATCTGTTGCGAAAGGATGCGAACAGCAGCGAGAGAGTCTTCAACCTGTTGAAACGCCGTCAAGACAGTCTGCCTGTAACTCGCGACATCGGCGTTATAGGTAGCGATGAACTGGTTGACCGTGGCCCGGCGCAGGCCCGCATCGTAGATCGTCTCATTGATGGTGGGTCCGATCGACCAGAAGCGGCTGGGCCAGTCGAAAAGATGCTTCCAGGTCGAACTCTCGAACCCTCCAGTCGCGCTCAGAGTAAGGTTGGGATAGAAGGCTGCATCGGCGATGCCGATCTGAGCATTGGCTGCAGCCATGTTGCGCTCGGCAGCCGCAATATCGGGCCGGCGTTCTAGAAGTTGAGACGGAAGGCCAATCGGAATGGGCGGCGGAGTTGCGGTGACAGGCTTGACCGGGATAGAGAAACTGGATGCATTCGCGCCAACGAGAACTGCTATCGCATGCTCGAACTGTGCGCGGGCGACGCCAAGATTGGTCGCAGTGGCCTGTACATTCTGCAGCGTATTCTGCGCTTCGACCACAGAAATCTTATCGTCGACTCCGGTCTCATAGGCAGATTGAGTGCGCTCCAATGCTTTCGTATCGGCGACAACCGTATCGTCCAAAACTTTCTGCAGCGCATCCTGGCCGCGGATCTCGAAGAATGTAACAGCCAGAGTGGCTTGTTCGGTAAGCCGTTCATTTTCGAGGTCGGCAGCACTCAGCTGAGCGTTGTACTGCTGCTCGTGGATTGTGTTGCGGACCTTCCCCCAAAGGTCTGGCTCCCACGAGACATCTAATCCCAATGTGCCAACCGAGCTTTCGTGGCCTGGGTTGGCTATGCTCGAGCTCCCGAGATTGGAGGAGGAAAGGGAACGCGAGTAGGAAGGGGCGGTCGTCAACGTGGGATAGAGCTGCGCGCGCGCCTCGGCGATCAGGGTGCGCGCTTCCATGAAGTTCTCAAAAAACTGCTTGATGTTCTGGTTGTTAATGTTCAGTTGATCTTCAAGGGCGTTCAACTCGGGATCGTTGTAGATCTCCCACCATTTACCGCGAAGCATGGCATCTTGTGGCAGTGCCACCTTCCAGCCATCCGTGTCCTGAAACTGTGTTGGCGATTCTTTGTAAGCCACGGGCGGAGCCTGCGCCGTGGCAGGCGGCACATGGTATTTGGGGCCGACCAGGCAGCCTGTCAGAAAGAGCGCCGGGATAGCGGAACAGAGTGCAGCCTTGAGGCGGAAGTTGATCATAAGTTTATACATCCGTAGTTACTCCACAGCGGAGGCGATCGCGCCGTCCCCGGGGTTGAACGTGTCACGCTCTTTTCCCATCATGCGCAGCCGCAGCCGATCCAGGGTGAGGTAAACAACAGGAGTGGTGTAGAGAGTAAGAAGCTGACTCACGATCAGGCCGCCAACGATGGTAATGCCCAGCGGCCGGCGAAGCTCGGAGCCTGTTCCTGTTCCAAAGGCCAGCGGGAGAGCACCAAAGAGCGCCGCCATCGTCGTCATGAGGATCGGACGAAAGCGCAGCATGCAGGCCTCGAAGATGGCGTCTTCGGTGGTCATGCCTCCCTCGCGTTCTGCCTGCAGTGCAAAATCGATCATCATAATAGCGTTCTTCTTGACGATACCTATCAACAGTACGATGCCGATAATCGAGATAATGTTGAGATCCGCCTTGAAGAGCATCAGTGCAAGCATCGCGCCGACGCTGGCAGAAGGCAACGTCGACAGGATGGTGAGAGGATGCACCAGGCTCTCATATAAGACGCCCAGGACGATATAAACGGCAAGCAGCGCGGTCAGGATAAGAAGCGGCTCGGTACCGAGAGATTGCTGATACGCCAACAGTGTGCCGGCGAAGAAGCCGTGCACCGAGGAAGGCGTACCCAGGCGCTGCTGCATCTGTGCGATAGCAAGCGTAGCGTCGCTGAGGGAGACTCCCGGTGCAAGATTGAAGGACACCGTGACCGAGGGAAACAAGCCTGTGTGATTCAGCGCGAGGGGTGTTGTATTCGTCTTGGCCTTCGCCATTGCGAAGAGTGGAACGTTGCCACTGGCGGTCGGGCTGCTCGTACCGGCCGGATGAAAATAAACATCCTTCAACCCTTCGGGACTCTGCCAATACTGCGGAGCGACCTCAAGCACGACGTAATACTGATTCAGTTGCGTATAGATGATCGATACTTCCGACTGACCAAAAGCACCGTACAGCGCTGCGTCCAACGACTGGGAAGTCTGGCCAAGCCTTGCCGAGGTGACGCGATCATAGGTCAGCATCTCATCGAGACCGCCGTTCTGCTGGTCGGCGCTGACGTCCTGAAAGCCGGGAAGCTTTGTCATCTCAGCAAGCAGTCGGGGTCCCCAGATACTGAGATCCGTAAGGTTATCGGCTTGGATCGTGTATTGATACAGAGCGTTGCTGGAACGTCCGCCAATGCGCAGATCCTGCGACGCCTGGAGAAAGGAGGAGGCGCCCGTCAGGCGATTCAACTTGGGACGCAGGCGGTTGATGATGTCGGGAGCGCCGATTTTACGGACGTTGAGAGGCTTCAGTGTCACGTACATGTTGGCAGTATTGGTTGCTCCGTTACCTCCAGTAAAATCGATTACATTTTGGACCGCTGTATCATTTTTGACAACATTTGCTGCCTGCTGGAGGGCACTATTCATCGAAGCAAAGGAGGAGTCCTGCGGCCCTCGTACGGCCCCGGCCAGCGAACCCGTGTCCTGCTGCGGAAAGAACCCCTTCGGGATCTTGATGACGATGGCAACGTTGAGCGCGATGGTAAGAAACAACACCGTGAGCGTGAGTACGGAGTTCTGGAGAACCCAATGCAAGGTGCGCCGATACAACGATAGGACCCAGTCGAAGAACTTCTCCGAGGCCATATAGATTCTGCCGTGCTTCTGTTTGTGCTCGTCCTTCAAAATGTAGGCGCACATCATGGGGGTCGTCGTGAGGGAGATGATCATTGACACGAGAATCGCGGTGGAGAGCGTAACCGCGAACTCGCGGAAAAGTCTGCCCACAATCCCCCCCATCAGCAAGAGCGGAATGAAGACGGCAATCAGCGAGATGCTGATGGAGATCACCGTAAAGCCGATCTCCTTTGCTCCCTTCAGGGCTGCGGCGAAGGGATCCATCCCAGCTTCAAGGTGGCGGGTGATGTTCTCCATCACGACGATGGCATCGTCCACGACAAAGCCCGTGGAGATGGTCAGCGCCATCAGCGACAGGTTGTCGATGCTATAGCCGAAGAGATACATCACCGCGAAGGTGCCGATCAGAGACACCGGAACCGCAACAGCTGGAATCAGCGTAGCTCGACCGTTGCGAAGGAAAATGAAGACGACGACGATCACCAGAACGATCGAGATGAGCAGCGTTCGCTCGACATCATTCACCGACGCCCGAATCGTCGTTGTACGATCAAGCACAATCGTCGTGTCGATTCCCTCGGGAATAGACGCTTTGACGAAAGGCAACTGCGCCCGAATTCGGTCGACCGTGTCGATAATGTTGGCGCCCGGCTGACGGAAGATAATCAGCATCACGGCACGCTTGCCGTTCAGGTATCCAGCCGCTCGGACGTTCTGCGTGGAATCGACCACGTCGGCCACATCGGACAAACGCACCGCCGAACCGTTGTTGTAGCCGACAACGATGGGCTGGTAGTCGACGGCATGGGAGATTTGATCGTTGGCCAGGATGTCCGCCGAGACGTCTCCGTTTGTAATCTGTCCTTTGGCTAAATTCGAGTTCTGTAGGCTGAGCACAGACTGGAGATCGGCCATGGTCAGGCCAAAGCTGGCGAGCTTCGTGGGGTTTACTTCAACACGTACTGATGGCAACGCGCCGCCACCTGGATTGACCTGTCCCACACCCTGAATCTGAGAGAGCTTTTGCTGGATGACGGTGGAGGCTTCGTCGTAAAGCTTATCCGGACCGTACTTGTCCGAGGTGAGGCCGATGATCATGATCGGCGCATCAGCCGGGTTGACCTTGCGGTAGGTGGGGTTGGACGGAAGGTTGGCGGGAAGGTAGGTGCGCGCCGCGTTGATGGCTGCTTCGACATCGCGCGCGGCCCCATCGATGTTGCGGCTGAGGTCGAACTGAATGGTGACACTGGTCGTACCCAGGCTGCTGGCAGAGGTCATCTCGGTAACGCCTGCAATGTGACCAAACTGTCGCTCCAGAGGAGTCGCAACCGACGAGGCCATAATTTCAGCGCTGGCTCCGGGAAGACTCGCACCGACGGAGATGGTAGGAAAGTCCACCTGAGGCAACGGAGAGACTGGAAGCACCTGAAACGCAATCCCACCGGCGATTGCGATCGCTACCGTGAGCAGCGTGGTCGCGACCGGTCGATGGATGAACGGAGCAGAGATGTTCATGACTGCTCCGCCCGTTGCGGTTCGCTACCGCCCTTTGGCACCTTCGACTTTCTTGAGAACCGGTGTGCCAGATTGTCGAAGAAGATGTAGATCACAGGCGTCGTGTAGAGCGTGAGGACCTGGCTCAACAGGAGACCGCCAACCATCGCAATCCCCAACGGCCTCCGCAACTCAGAGCCGATACCTGTTCCGAACGCGAGCGGCAGACCGCCAAGCAACGCGGCCATCGTGGTCATCATGATCGGACGAAAGCGGAGCAGGCACGCTTCATAGATCGCCTCGGTTGAGGTTTTTCCGTGATGCCGTTCCGCCTCAAGCGCGAAGTCGACCATCATGATGCCGTTCTTCTTAACAATTCCAATCAGCAGAACCAGGCCAATGATGGCGACGACGCTCAAGTCCTGGTGAAAAAGAATGAGCGAAAGAAACGCACCGACTCCCGCCGACGGAAGCGTGGAGAGGATCGTGATCGGGTGGATGAAGCTCTCGTACAAAACCCCAAGCACGATGTACACCGTGACAAGAGCAGCAAGGATAAGCAGCGGCATGTTGGACAGTGAATTTCGGAACGACGCTGCCGTGCCTTGAAAATCCGCTTGCAGGCTCGGCGGCATATTCATGTCTTTCTGCACCTTGGTTATATCGGTGATCGCGCCTCCAAGAGCAGCGTTCGGACCGAGATTGAAGGAGACTGTGATCGCCGGAAACTGGCCCTGGTGTGTAATGGCAAGCGGCTCCGTTGTCGTTTCGAAATGCGAAAAGGCACTCAAGGGAACCGCGCTGCTGAAGGCTGAACTGGTCGCGCCGGCAGAGGTGGCACCCTTGCTGGAGGTCGACGTGGAAGTGCTCGATGTAAGCGCATTCACAGGAGGAGTAAGCGTATTCGCCGACGGCGTGAAGAGTGCCGAGGTTGTCAGCGCGTTCGAACCGGCAGAGGAAGAACCGTTCGAAGTGGAGGTCGCCGCGGCTCCGCTTGTACCGGCAGCCGAGTTCGACTGAATGTAAAGGTGGTTCAACTTATTGGGGTCCAGTTGAAACTGCGGCTGACTCTCAAGAATGACATGGTACTGGTTGAGTTGCGTGTACATCGTGTTGATTTGGCGCTGACCGAATGCGTCGTACAGCGTGTTGTCGATCGTTGTGGGCGCTATGCCAAGTCGCGAAGCCGTAGGGCGGTCGATGACAAGCGATACGGCCAGTCCGCCTAACTGTTGGTCGGTAGCGACATCTTCCAACCCCGGCAACTGTTTCAGCTTGGTGACGAACTTACTTGTCCATTCGTTCAACTCGTTCTGGTCCGGATCTTCAAGCGTGTACTGGTATTGCGTGCGGCTGACGCGGTCGTCGACGGTAATGTTCTGCACCGGCTCCATGAAGAGTTGTATGCCCTGCACGTCTTTCAGCTTCGTTTGCAGCCGGCGAATTACGTCGGAGGCGCTGAGGTCGCGTTGATTGAGAGGCTTCAGGTTGATCGACATTCTTCCACTATTGATCGTGGTGTTTGTGCCATCAGCTCCTATAAAAGAGGACAGGCTCTCCACAGCAGGATCAGCAAGAACTACCTTCGCGAGCTCCTTCTGCTTCTGGGCCATGGCCTTGGATCCGATGGTCTGGGACGCCTGCGAGATGCCCTGGATGACACCAGTATCCTGAACAGGAAAGAATCCCTTTGGAATGATGATGTACAGGAAAATCGTAAGCAGCAGTGTCGCAACAGCGACCAGAAGTGTGATGGTCTGGTAACGCAGCACGACCTTCAAAGTGCGGCCGTAAAAGGCGATCATGCTCTCGAAGACATGCTCCGAGGCTCGGTAGAAGCGGCCTTGTTGATTCTCGGGAGTGTGTTTAAGAATACGCGAAGCCATCATGGGCGTCAGTGTCAGGGAGACAACAGCCGAGATGACAATCGTGACGGCAAGGGTAACGGCAAACTCACGGAAGAGACGCCCAACCACGTCGCCCATAAAAAGCAGTGGAATCAGCACTGCGATCAGGGAGACGGTCAACGACATAATCGTAAAACCGATCTGTTCGGCTCCTTTCAAAGCCGCCTGCATCGGCGTGTCGCCCTCTTCGAGATATCGTGCGATGTTTTCGATCATCACGATGGCGTCGTCGACCACGAAACCGGTAGAGATGGTGAGCGCCATCAGCGACAGGTTATCGAGGCTGTAACCGAGGGCGTACATCACAGCGAACGTGCCCACCAGAGATAACGGAACAGCGACGCTGGGAATGATTGTGGCGTAAAGGTTACGCAGAAAGAGAAAGATGACCATCACCACCAGGGCGATCGTCAGCAGAAGTTCAAACTCTACATCCGTAACGGAGGCCTGGATAGGCGTGGTGAGATCGGTAAGCGCGGTGACCTGAATCCCCTTCGGGAGGTTGGCCTCAAGCTGCGGCAGCAGCAGCTTGATGCTCCTGACCACGCTGATGGTGTTGCCACCGGGCTGGCGCTGCACGTTCAGAATGACCGCTGGCGTCTGGTTCATCCACGCAGCCTGGGTGCTGTTCTCCACCCCATCGATAATGTTCGCTACGTCGGTGAGCATCACCGGAGCGCCATTGCGGTAGGCGACGACGACGCTCCTATAATCAGCGCTGGTAACGAGCTGATCGTTCGCGTCGATCTGGTAGTCCTGGCGCGGTCCGTCGAAGTTTCCCTTGGCGGCGTTGACGCTCGACTGGGTGACGGCGGTACGCAGGTCTTCGAGGTTGATTCCGTAGGAAGAGAGTGCCGTCGGATTGGCTTGAATGCGGACTGCGGGCTTCTGGCCGCCGCTGATGCTGACAAGGCCCACGCCGCTAAGCTGAGAGATCTTCGGCGCAAGCCGTGTGTCGACCATATCCTCCACCTGCGAGAGCGGGATGGTGGTCGAGGTAATTGCCAGCGTCAACACGGGGGCGTCTGCTGGATTCGTCTTGCTGTAAATGGGTGGCGCGGGAAGGTTTGCCGGTAGTAAGCTCCCCGCTGCATTGATCGCCGACTGAACCTCTTCCTCCGCAATATCGATATTCAAGCTGAGGTTGAACTGAAGCACAATGACCGAGGTTCCACCGGAGCTGGTTGAGGTCATCTGGCTCAGCCCCTGTAGCTCGCCACACTGCCGTTCGAGCGGCGCGGTGACCGTCGTTGCCATCACATCCGGGCTGGCGCCGGGATAAAACGTTAGGATCTGGATCGTCGGATAGTCAACCTGAGGCAGCGCAGACACAGGCAATTGCGTGTAACTCACAATACCGACTAACAGAATGGCAGCCATGAGCAACGACGTCGCAACGGGGCGCAGAATAAACGGTCGTGAAGGACTCAAGGAGCGCTACTCCCACTCGTGTTGGCCGGGATCGGCTTGCTGGAGACGACGATCTTTGACTTGTCCTGCAGCTTGTCGAAGCTGCTGTCAGCAAGCACGTCTCCCGGATTGATGCCGGTCACTTGGGTCGTGTTCCCATCGGTGACGCCCGCCTGGATAGTGCGCATGTGAGCAATATTGTTCTGGATAACATAGACGAATGCGACCGCGCCATTATGTTGAATCGCCGAGGTGGGAACGAGAGTCGCTCCCTGTAGCGTATTCACCAGAAGGCGCGTGTTGACGAACTCGTTCGGAAAGAGCAAAGAATCTTTGTTGGCAAAAGAAGCTCGCGCCTTCACGGTTCCGGTCGTCGTGTCGATCTGGTTGTCGAGTGTCAGCAGTGTTCCGCTTGCGATCTGCTTCTGGGCTGTCCGGTCAAACGCATCCACCGCGAGGTTGGCATGCTGGCGCAGACGTGGTTGCACCTGTCCAAGATAGTCCTCCGGAAGGGTAAAGATGATAGTGATCGGCTGTAGTTGCGTGATGACCACAAGGGTCGTCGCGCCGGTATTCTGCACCACGTTGCCCGGGTCAACCAGCCGCAGACCGACTCTGCCTGCAAATGGAGCCGTGATGTGGCAGTAGTCGACCTGAATCTGGTCGAACTGGACTGTGCCCTGATCAATTTTTACCAGGCCCTCGTCCTGCAATACCAGCTTTTCCTGGTCATCCAGTGTCTGTTTCGGAATGGCGTCCCGTGCCCATGCGGCGCGGTACCGGTCCAAATCCATCTTGGCCTGGGATAGAACATTTTCGTCTCGTTCCAGTGTTCCCTGCGCCTGCAACAGCGTAGCGCGGTACGGGCGCGAATCGATATCCACCAGCGCCTCGCCCTTCCGGACAATCTGCCCTTCTTTATAGTGGACCGCCATGATCACGCCGTTCACCTGACTTGTGATCGACGAGGTGTACACAGGCGTGACCGTGCCGATCGCGTCGAGGTAGACGCCCAGGTTGCCCTGTTTCGCCGTGGCTGTCGTCAGGGCGACAGGGCCTCCGCCCGCGCCGCGACCTCGCGACGCTGCCGCGTTGGTCGTGTCATCGTGGTGACGCAGGATCAGCAGGAAGGCAACGGCGAAGATCAGCAGCAAGGCAATCCACACGACAACCCGAACGACTTTATGTTTTGGGTGCGCCGGAGGGGGTGCCGGAAGTTGATGATCAGGTCCTACAGTTGGGTGTTCATTTGAATCAGCTGACAACGTGTCTCCCTTTGTCAAACTCTTGAATTGGATAGGTCTATGGCCGTCCGTCTAGTTGTTGACGTATGACCATACAGTAAGGATGCAACTTTCTCGAAGAATGGATGGAGCGCGCGCGCGACAAAACGGAACTGGCGATAAAGCGAAAGATTCAGCTGATCCCAACGTAATTAGCTTCAGCATCTCCGCCCACCAAAACTTGCCCATCCCCATCGAGAGGCTATCACGCCGAACTCTTTAGGTGAGCATATACTCACCTAAAGAGAGATCGCGATGGCACGCCCCAGAGGTGACAGCAAACGCCATGCAATTCTGCTCGCCACGGCCAAAGTGTTCGCCGAGCGCGGGCCAGCGCTGCCACCTCGGCGATATCTGAGGCGGTGTGTGGCTTCCCGCGAATGACGAGTGTCCATACTAGGTTGCAACACATCTGGGATTGCTACACCAAGCGATGGCCAGAGATGCGATCCACCAGCACATTCTCCGCGACATTCCGTTGGCGTTCATCTCGGCCAGCATGGAGACCTCGGCCCAGACCACAATGCGAGCTTCGTCAATGACGAAACATAAAACTGCAGAACATTGCGGACATCGAGTAAAGGCATGAACGTGCTCATCTTCGGCGCGACTGGCATGATCGGTCAAGGCGTTCTGCGCGAATGCCTCCTCGACCCCGACGTGCAGTTCGTTCAAACGATCGGACGAAGCGCTACCGGTCTCGAACACGAGAAACTGCGGGAGATCGTGCATCAGGACATGACCTCCTACGCCTCGCTCGATGTCCAGTTGTCCGGCTGCGATGCCTGCTTCTTCTGCCTCGGGGTATCGTCCTCCGGAATGAAGGAAGACGAGTACGAGCGCGTGACCTACGGCATTACGATGGCCGCCGCCGAGGCCTTGTCCCGCCTCAATCCACTGATGACCTTCATCTATGTCTCGGGTGCGGGAACGGACAGCTCCGAGCATGGGCGAATCATGTGGGCGCGGGTGAAAGGCAGAACGGAGAACGCTCTGCTGCGGCTGCCATTCAGGGCTGCCTACATGTTTCGCCCAGGCGTCATTGAGCCTTTGCATGGAGTGCGTTCGAAGACGCCTGCCTATCGGATAGGTTATGCGCTCGTCGGACCGTTGTTGCCCCTGCTCCGGCGAGCTTTTCCGAACTCCATTCTGACAACGGAACAGATTGGCCTGGCCATGCTCTCGGTCGCAAAGCATGGCGCTCAAAAACGGATTCTGGAAAGCAAAGACATCCGCGCCGTCCTCGATTAGCCTCCAGCCACCATCACGGCGCCATTCGCAAACTGATTACCGACAGCCGCTTTCCTTTTGGTGCTGCCTTCATGCACACTCAGGAGATGGTGCGAGTTGGTGTGGATGAGAAATTGGCTCAGGAGCTACTGGCAGATTTCCCTCGCGAAGCGGAGATCGTGCGTATACCTCGTCAACCAACAGGAACTCTCGACGTTGACATCTGGATCATTCCGTTCGCACGGAAGCATGCCCAGGAGACCTTTGCTCATCTGCGCGGGGTAAAGGTGGTGCAGTCGATGATGGCTGGTGTCGACTGGATTACACCGTGGCTACCCAAGGATATAGTCCTGTGCGATGGACGTGGAATCCACGACATCTCGGTCTCAGAGTGGGTCCTGACGGCGATGCTGAGCACATTCAAGCGCTTTCCCTACTACCGCGACATGCAGTTGCGGCGGGAGTGGAAGGGGCAGGCATCGGTCCCGGATGGATTCATGAATGAGGGTGGAGCACAGGCCGGTCAGTATAAGGTTCTCTGTGAAGATCTCTCGGGCAAAACGGTTTTGATCGTCGGTTACGGTTCGATTGGAGCAGCGATCGAAACGCGTCTCAAGCCCTTTGAAGCGAAGATTTTGCGCCTGGCCCGCAGTGAGAAAACAAGCCCTGAGGTCCGTCCCATCAGTGAGTTTCATCGTCTCTTGCCGCAGGCCGATGTCGTGGTGGCCCTGGTGCCTTTGACGGAGGAGACCCGCGGAATGATAGGGGCTAAGGAGATCGGGTTGATGAAGCCGGGGGCCTTGCTGGTTAATGCGGCGCGGGGGCCCGTCGTCGTCACCGAGGCGCTGGTAGAAGCGCTCGAACAGAAGAGAATTCGTGCTGTCCTGGACGTCACCGATCCTGAACCACTTCCGGCTGGGCACCCGCTCTGGTCTGCCCCGAATTGCATGATTACCCCACATATCGGCGGCTCAACGCCGGAGTTCATCTACCGCGCCTTCCGTTTTGGAGCCGAACAGGTGAGGCGGTTTCTTGCCGGGCAGTCGCTTGAAAACGTCGTATCAGACGTTGGTTATTGACTTCCGGCAAGCTGCCCGCTGCGCAGACCAGAGCGCAACAGGCAGCTGAATCTCTCAAGAGTCTGACGAACTCGTATGTCCAGAGGTTAGGCCATCTGACGGTCAAAGCTAACGCCGCTGGCGAACCTGAAGTTCGTCCACGTCTTCGTTGTCCTCATCCTCTTCTTCATCATCCTCATCCTCTTCTTCATCATCCTCATCTTCATCGTCTTCATCCTCATCCTCATCCTCGTCTTCGTCCTCCTCATCGTCGAGGTCTTCCTCCCCCTCGTCTTCGTCGTCCTCGTCGTCGTCGTCGTCCATGTCATCTTCATCGTCGTCGTCCACCTTCGAGGCGGCACTGAGGTTTTCGCTACTCAAACGTTCAGTCCGGTTGCTGGGTGGATCGCCAAAGACACTGGTTGAGTCGAGGCCTACGTTGCGAATTGGATCAGTAAAGTCGATGTCCTGAGTAGAAATTGCCATGAAGATGTCTCCTGTTCGTTTGACGTACTCGGATAGGATGCAGCAGATTCCAAAATGTGAGCGTGAAAATTCGACTTTTGCGTTCTTGTCTATGCCGGAAATTATGAGATGCGACCCACAGAAGAATCCGCCCAGAAGACTCGCTCTTCATGGGTTCTGCCCTTTGCACAAAGGCGTCCGCGAAGGCCCAATCGACTTTTGCCATCCTTCCGCACCCGCCGCTCAGTTTCTTATCGGGCAGAAGAAGACGCGGGGCTAACGGCCTCTTCGGCGAACGGCTGGAGTTGGGCACGGTTGGGAGGCTCGGTAAGCAAGCTGACAACAAAAAGACAAAGCAGAGACGCCACGAGAGCCGGAAAGATCGCGTCGCGGTCACTGACGATCGACGGTACATTGTGATGAATGAAGGGCGTATCCCAGAAGATGGTAATCACGG
>Ga0209624_10001838_pt1 | contig 16220 bp, 12 predicted proteins | sample JacPinW_OM2H0_O1_FD_188565 | JGI IMG/M metagenome (GOLD analysis project Ga0209624, IMG submission 188565) | Forest soil microbial communities from Algoma, Ontario, Canada - Jack Pine, Ontario site 1_JW_OM2H0_O1 (SPAdes) (version 2) | ecosystem: Environmental > Terrestrial > Soil > Boreal...
CCATCCAGACCTATGTCGAGGGTCAGCACATGAGCGTGGTGCGCGATTTCTGCGGCCATGGCGTCGGCCGGCTCTTTCACGACGAGCCGAATATCGTGCACGTCGGCCGGCCCGGCGAGGGCATCGTGCTTAAGCCCGGCATGTTCTTCACCGTCGAGCCGATGATCAATCTCGGCCGCCCGCATGTGAAGGTCTTGTCCGACGGCTGGACGGCGGTCACCCGCGACCGTTCGTTGTCGGCGCAATTCGAGCATTCGGTCGGCGCCACCGCGGACGGCGTCGAAATCTTCACGCTGTCGCCGCGCGGCTTTGACAAGCCGCCTTACCCGGCGTCTAGCTAACCGCCCGCAAGGCAATTGCAAATTAGCGTAATCCGGTCATCCTTGGCGGCGCCGGTTGCGGCGGCACCCCGGCAGTGCGGCCAGGGCGAAGTTACGTGCGAAAACCGATGCTGGAAAAGAAGCGCGACACCGCAAGCGGCGTTGCCGAGGCGACACCGCACTATTTGGGCCACCGCGAGCGCCTGCGCGACCGCTTTCGCGAGGCCGGCGCCGACGCGCTGTCGGACTATGAGCTGCTCGAACTGCTGCTGTTCCGCGCGCTGCCGCGGCGCGATGTCAAACCGCTCGCCAAAACGCTGCTGGAGAAATTCGACTCGTTCGCCGAAGTGATCGCCGCGCCGGAGGCGCGGCTCGCCGAGGTCAAAGGGCTCGGCGATTCCGCCATCACCGAGTTCAAGATCGTGCAGGCGGCAGCCGCCCGGTTCTTGCGCGACGCGGTGAAGAAGCGGCCGGGGCTGTCATCACGGTCCAGCGTGCTGGATTGTTGCCGCACTGCGCAGGCCTTCGCCGTGCGCGAGCAATTTCGCGCGCTGTTCCTCGACAAACGCAACCAGCTCATCGCCGATGAATTGCAGCAAGTCGGCACCGTCGATCATACGCCGGTCTATCCGCGCGAAGTGGTCAGGCGGGCGCTGGAACTGTCGGCAACCGCAATCATCCTCGTGCACAATCATCCAAGTGGCGACCCCACGCCGTCCCGCGCCGATATCCAGATGTCGCAGCAGATCATCGCGGTGGCGTCACCGCTTGGCATTTCGGTGTACGACCACATCATCGTCGGCAAGGAAGGCCATGCCAGCATGAAGGGGCTGAAGCTGATTTGACTTCTGACCCGTTGCCGTTCGAGGCTCGCTCTGCTCGCGTCTCAGGGTGACGGAAATTGACAACTACCCGCGCCCGACGGCCGTGGCGATGATCGCTCCGGCGTCAGCCGGTGCGCCGTCGCTGGTCCAGGCGACGTAGCGATCGGGGCGAACCAGAATGAACTTGGCCTCGTAAGCCGTGCGGCCGTCGCTGTAGCTGTCGCGCACGATTTTGAGCGGGACACGCAGCTTGCGCGCCGCTTTTTCGAAGGCGGTGACGGCCCGGTTTTCGGCATCGAAGGCGAGCAAGGTGAAATCCGCGCCGAGCTCCTCAAACACGTTGCGCCCGGAGGACAACAGCTGCGGCGGCAAATGGTGGCCAGCGCGCGCCTTGAAAGTGTGGGTGCCGCTGGCGCTGCTTAAGCCACCGGGCGGTCCGAACACGATCGGCGAACCTTCATAATGCGGCTCGTAGGTCAGGACGCGCGGCGCGGCGGCGTTGGCGTGCTCGTTCCAGGCCCGTTCGAATTCGCCGCGGTCGCGTTCCGGGCTGTAGCGGTTTAGAAATTCCTTGTCGTGTGCGATGCCGGCTTCGATGAAATCTTCCGCGGTCTCCTTGAAAATCGGCCGGCGTTCTTCGGTATAAATTTGTAACAGCGCGTCGTTGCCCCAGCCCTTGAGCTTCGCGGCGAGCTTCCAGCCAAGATTGACCACGTCGTCGAGGCCGTTGTTCAACCCATAAGCGCCATAAGGCGGATGCGAATGGGCGGCGTCGCCGGCGATGAAGACGCGGCCGACCTGGTATTTCTCCGCCACCGCGATCCGCAGATCCCAAAAGCCGACATAGTCGAAGTCGCAGGCAAAGGAAAAGCCTGCGACCTTCTCCAGCAAACCGTGAAAGTCGTAATTGTCCCGGGTGGTGTTGGCCGGCACCGGCGAATGGAAAAACCAGCTCTCGCCGACGTCGACGCGGCCGAAGAACTGCCAATAACCGCCCAAATCCGGATTGATGACGCGATAAGTGGAGCGCGGCGGGAAGCGTTTTAGTTTCTCGTGCAGTTCGCGCGAGCGGAACAGCGCCAGCACCATCAGCTCGTTAAAGTCGGCGCCGCCGCGTTCGATGCCGATCTGCTGGCGGACCATCGAATGGCTGCCGTCGCAGCCGATCGCATAATCGGCCTGCAGGACTTCGCGCCCGCCGCCGCCGTCCTTAGCGATGGTGACGCGCACGCTTTTGCCGTCCTGCTCGACCGCCTCCGCGGTCCAGCCGAACCGCACCTCGACATTGTCTAGCTCCGCCAGCCGCGCGCGCAGGACATATTCGCCCTGGTACTGCGGCAGTCGTTCGTTTTGCTGGAAATAATAGGCGTTGACGATTTCGCGCAGCGGCGGCGCGTACCAATAGGCGTTGTTGAGGTCGCGATAGGCGACGATGCCGCTCATCGGATAATCGGCCGGCAACAGCCGTGCGGCGCGCAGCTGCTCGGCGACGCCCCAGAAATAGAAATGCTCCACCGAGCGCTGCGTCAGGTTCTGGCCTTTGGGAATGCGCGGCGGATCGAGCCGCCGCTCGACCAGCGCGCAGGAAATGCCGCGCTGCCCGAGCTCGACCCCAAGCGCAACGCCGACCGGCCCTCCGCCGACAATGACGACCTGATAACGCTTTTTCACTTTTCTATTCCGTCATTGCGAGGAGCGAAGCGACACAGCAATCCAGCGCGGACACGCGGACTGAATTGCTTCGCTGCGCTCGCAATGACGACCCCCTCATTACGGCTGGCGCACAAGCATGATCGGAACCGCCGATTCCGGCACGCGCTGCCAGGTATTGGCGTCGTTTTCTTCGAATTGCCAGGATTCGCCGTGTTGCGACAACAGCACCAATTCGCCTTCCTCCATGCGCCAGGCGGCCGGATTAAAGCGCGTTACCAGGGCGTCGCAGCCGGGCTTGACCCTGAGCGCCAAGGCATCGCCGGCCGGACTGTTCGCCAGGCTGAGCACGCAGATCGGCTTGCCGGCGCCGCGTGACACCGCCCAATCGCCGACCACGTCGTCAGCCGAGCGCGTCGGCGCCGCGGCCGCGGTCTGCAAAATGTAGCGGCCTTCCTCCGGCGTGAAGCCGTCATACATGCCGTTCTCGACTTCGGTCAGTTCCACCACCGCATCGCCGTGCGCATTGACGAGCCGCAGACTGCCGTAATTGTCCACCGCCCAGGCGGTTATCTCCTTGGTGGAAGGAAACAGGGCCGGGCAGTTCTTATCGATGTCGAGCCTATAGCCACCGGAACCGGCAACCGCGTCGGTGCGGAAATTGAAGTGGCAGTTCTTGTCGTGATCGGCGTTGGAAAATTCCCAGGCGCCGATCATGCCGTGGAACGGATCGGCCGGTGTGTTTGGCGGCGGCGCGCTTGGCCTGGTGGAATCTTGCGCCGGTGGAGTCGGCGTTGGCGTATCCGCCGGTGCGTTTTGTCCGAAACTGGCGCCGCCGTAAAGCAACGCCGCGATGACAACCGCAATGCTGGCGCCGCGACCCATGCCGTATTCGTTCCTACTTCTTCCAGGACGTAAAGGGCGTTTCCGGCACCGGCGTGAGCGGCGGCTTGCCGGCGGCCCAGGCCGCGATGTTGTCGACGATGAGCTGATCCATCTTGTTGCGGGTATAGACCGACGCCGAGCCGAGATGGGGAAACAGCACGACGTTGTCCATCGCGATCAGCTCTTGCGGCACTTCCGGCTCTTTGACAAAGACGTCGAGCCCGGCCGCCATGATGCGCTTATCCTGCAGCGCCTTGATCAAAGCCGGTTCGTCGACCACCGAGCCGCGCGCCATATTGATCAGGATGCCGTTTGCGCCGAGCGCGTCGAGCACTTCGGCATTGATCATGTTGGCGGTCGCCGCGCCGCCCGGCACGATGACAATCAGCGTATCGACGTCGCGCGCCATGTCGACAAGCTTCGGATAATGCCGATAGGCGACGCCGCGCCGCGGCGTGCGCGAGTGATAGACCACCGGCACGCCGAACGCGTCGAGCCGCCGCGCGATCGCCTGGCCGATCGCGCCCATGCCGACGATGCCGACGCTGCGATCGCGCAGCGTCGCCTTGGTCAGCGGATAGTTTTTCTGCAGCCACTTGCCGGCGCGCAGGTAGCGCTCCGCCTGCGGCAGCTCGCGCACCGTGCACAGCAACAGGCCGAGCGCGGTGTCGGCGACTTCCTCGGTGAGCACTTCGGGCGTGTTGGTGACGATGACGCCGTGCGCTCCCGCCCATTTGGCGTCCATGTGGTCATAGCCGACGCCGAAACTCGATACGATCTGCAGCTTGGGGAAGCGCGCCATGAAGCTGCCAGGGATCAATTCGGTGGTGGCGCTGCAGGCGATCGCGCCGACATCGGCATGCGTGGCAAAAAATGCGTCGTTATCTTTCGCTGCCGCGGCTTTGTGCACGGTGCAGACCGCTTCGAGCCCATTGACGACCAGCGGCTTGAGCGGTCCGAGCAGGATAATTTCAGGCTTGGCGGTCATTACTTCATCCTTATACCAGCATGCTCACCGGCAATTCGATCAGGACCTTGACGGCCGCCAGCAGTTCCGCGCCCAGCGCGCCATCGAGCACGCGATGGTCGCAGGACAGCGTCAGGCTCAGCATGCTGACAAAGGCAATGCCACCGTCGGGCTTCTCGATCGCCTGCCGCCGCGCCGCGCCGATCGCGAGAATGGTCGCGTGCGGCGGATTGATGATGGCGGTGAATTCGCGGACGCCATGCATGCCGAGATTGGAAATCGCCGACGCGCCGCCCTGGTAGTCGGACGGTTTCAGCTTCTTGTCGCGGGCGCGGCCCGAAAGCTCCTTCACCTCGGCCGATATCGCGGTCAGCGATTTGGTTTCGGCATTGCGGATGACCGGCGTGATCAAGCCGCCGTCGAGCGCTACGGCAACGCCGATGTCGGAATGTTGAAAGCGCAAGATGCGGTCGCCAGCCCAGACCGCATTGGCCGCCGGCACGCGCTGCAAAGCGAGCGCCAGCGCGCGGACGACGAAATCGTTGACCGAGAGCTTAAAGGCGGCATTGCCGTCCTTGGCCTTCGGCGCCGCCGCATTAGCTTCTTCGCGCAACACCAGGAGGCGATCGAGCACGACATCGCTCATCAGATAGAAGTGCGGAACGGCGGCGGCCTGCGTCAGTCTTGCGGCGATGGTGCGGCGCATGCCGTCGAGCGGCACTTCGTCGTAGCTGCCCGGCTGGTAAAGCGCCTTGATCTCGGCGGCGGACGGTCCCGCGGTGGGCGCGCCCGCCGGCGCGGCGCGCGGCGCATCCTCGACATCGCACGCGACGATACGGCCATGCGGCCCGGAGCCGCGCAACCGCGACAAATCGATGCCCGCCTCGCCGGCCAACCGCCGCGCCAGCGGTGTGACGGTCATTCCGCCGGACAGGCGCGCCGGGCCGAAATTACGCTCGGGCGTGCGCACTTCGAAGAATGGATCGAGCGGCACACTCGGCCGCTCGTCCCCGCGACCGCGGGGACCCGGCGAATCGGCAGTCTGGATTGCCGCTTTCGCGGCAATGAGTGGAGGTGACGCATCGGCGGGTTTACTCGGCGGTGTCGCGACAGGCGCGCTCGCGCCGGCCGCGCCATCGCCGATCACCGCCACCACCGCGCCGACCGGCGCCACTTCGCCTTCCGGCACGCGGATCTCGCGGAGCACGCCGGCCGTGGTTGACGGCACTTCCATTGAGACTTTATCGGTCTCGATCTCGAACAGATTGTCACCCGGCAAGACCTGCTCGCCGGCCGACTTGAACCATTTGGTGATTTTCCCCTCGGCGACCGTCTCGCCGAGTTGCGGCATCAGGACGTCCATATGCACAATCCTCAAAACCGCATCATTTGATCCGTTCCCACAGCACTTCCTGCGTAGTGCCGACCGGACGTAAGATCAAACGGTCGCCGGCGAATTCGTAACCGCGCACGACATCGCCCTTGTCGCCGGGTTGTACGCTGCCCTGGCGATGATGCGTGACGGTACGCGCGCTCTCGTCGACGGAATAGGTGCCGAAATAGGCGATGTGGTCGGCCAGCGCCGCCTTCGCTTCTTCTGCCGTGGGCTCCTTGCCGGCGCGCGTCACATCTCGATCGGGCGCGACATGGCAGGCCATGTGACCGTGGATGTCGTAGATGATGATGCCCTTCGGATTGCTGCCGCGCTCCGAACGGGGCTTGCCGTCAACGGTCGAGCCGACATAGCGCCACGAGCCGATCAGCCGCTGCGCCGCAGTTTGACTGTGTGCGTTCACCAGATCACCGAAATGTACTGCGTTTCCATGAATTCCATCAGGCCCTCATGCGCGCCCTCGCGGCCGAGGCCGGATTGCTTGACGCCGCCGAACGGCGCGGCCGGATCGGAAACCAGCCCGCGATTCAATCCGATCATGCCGAAATCGAGTTTCTCCGAGACGCGCATGCCGCGGGTCAAATCCTTGGTATAGAGATAGGCGACGAGACCATATTCGGTGTTGTTGGCGCGCGTGATCACTTCGTCCTCGGATTTGAAGCTCTGCAGCGAGGCGACCGGGCCGAAAATCTCCTCGTTGAGCATCTTGGAATCGTCGGACACGTTGGCGAGCACGGTGGCCGGGTAGAAGAAACCGGGGCCGCCGGGCGCTTTTCCGCCGGTGAGCACCTTGGCCCCCTTGTCCACCGCGTCGGCGACCAGCTCGATGACTTTGTCGAGGCCGTCTTTGTTGACCAGCGGGCCAAGCGCGATGCCGTCGTCGAGGCCGTTGCCCATTTTCAGGCCTGACATTTTGGCGGTGAGTTTTTTGGCAAACTCGTCGTGGACCTTTTCGTGGACGTAAAAGCGATTGGCCGCGGTGCAGGCCTCGCCCATATTGCGCATCTTGGCGATCATCGCGCCGTCTATCGCCGCGTCGATATCGGCATCGTCGAACACGATGAAAGGCGCGTTGCCGCCAAGTTCCATCGCTGGTTTGACGATCGAGTCGGCGGCTTCGTGCAGAAGCTTGCGGCCGACTTCGGTCGAGCCGGTAAACGACACCACGCGAACGCGCGGATCGTGCAGCATGGCGGACACGACCTTGCCGGACGACCGCGAGGGAATGACATTGACCACGCCAGCCGGCACGCCGGCTTCTTCGAGGATCGGCATCAGAGCGAGCATGGTGAGCGGCGTATCCGACGCCGGCTTGAGCACGACCGGACAGCCGGCGGCGAGCGCCGGGCCGATCTTGCGCGTCGCCATTGCCGCCGGGAAATTCCATGGCGTGACCAGCACGGCGATGCCGGCCGGTTTGTGATGCACGAGAATGCGCGCGCCGGTCGACGGCGCCACCGAATTCTGGCCGACATTGCGCACCGCTTCTTCGGCGTACCAGCGGAAGAATTCCGCGGCATAGGCGACTTCGCCGCGCGAGTCCGACAGCGCCTTGCCGTTCTCGATGGTGATGAGCTTCGCCAGCCGTTCGGCGTCGCGCATGATGAGCTCGTAGGATTTGCGCAGGATTTCTCCGCGCTCGCGCGGTTTCTTGCCGGCCCAGCCGGGGAACGCGGCCTGCGCGGCATCGAGCGCGGCTTTGGCGTCCTCGACGGTCGCGCTGGCGACCGACGCGACCTTGTTCTCGGTCGCCGGGTCGATGACGTCGAACCGGCCGCCGTCGGAGGATTTCTTCCACTTGCCGCCGATCCACAGATCGGTCGGAACATTGGCGAGCAGATTGTCGTACATAGCCATGACATGTACCTTTCGGACACACTCTTCGCTTCACCGCTCATTCCCGCGCAAGCGGGAATCCAGATCCTTGTGCTGGGTCCCCGTATTCGCGGGGACGAGCGGATCAATCAGCTTTCCATCGCCCGTTTTACTCGATCCACGATCCTGTCGGTCGACGGCAGCGCAAGGTCTTCCAGAATGTCGGCGGCGGGCAGCGGCATGTGCGGCGTGGTGATGCGCACCGGCGGCCCGTCGAGATCGTAGAATGCTTCGTCGGCGACGATCGAGACGATTTCCGCGCCCCAGCCGCACAGCCGCGGATTCTCCTCAACCGTGAAGAGCCGATGCGTGCGCGCGACCGAACCGAGAATGGTCCGCGTATCGAGCGGCACCAGCGAGCGGACGTCGATCACTTCGCAGTCGATGCCGTGCTCGGCCTTGAGCTTGTCCGCCGCGGCGAGCGCGCGCGGTACCATCATGGCGAGCGCGATGATGGTGGCGTCGCGGCCCGGCCGCATGATGGACGCGGTGCCGAGCTTGTCGACGATCTCGCCGTCCGGCACTTCGCCTTTGGTCGGATAAAGGGATTTGTGCTCGAGGAAGATCACCGGATCGGGATCGCGCACCGCCGCCGCCATCAGCCCGATCACGTCGCGCGGCGACGACGGCGCCACCACCTTGAGCCCCGGAATCATCATGCACCAGTTCTCGACGCTCTGCGAATGCTGCGCGCCAAAGCGGGCGCCGCCGCCATTGCCGGTGCGCACCACCAGCGGGCATTTGACCTGGCCGTTCGACATGTAGCGGCTTTTTGAGAACTCGTTGGCGATGTAGTCGAAGCAGACCGCGAAGAAGTCGGAGAACATGATCTCGGCGATCGGCTTTAAGCCCGTCATCGCCGCGCCCATGGCGGCGCCGAGGATCGCCTGCTCGGAAATCGGCGTGTCACGCACGCGCAGCGGGCCGAACTGCTCGTAAAGCCCGACGGTCGCCTTGAACACGCCGCCGGCTTTGCCGATGTCCTCGCCGAGGAACACCACGTCGGGATCACGCGCCATTTCCTGCGCGATGCCGCGCGCGACGGCGTCGCGATAGGTCAATTCCGCCATGCGAAGCCTCCGTCGGCATAGACATCGGTGGTGAGGATATCGAGCGCCGGCGGCGGCGCGGCCTTGCACTTCTCGGTCGCGTCGTCGACCTGCCGCTTCACCTCGGTTTCGATGCCCACGATGATGTCGTCCTTGATGCCGAATTGCCGCAGGCGCTCGCGATAGATTTTGATCGGATCGCGCTCTTTCCACTTTTCCAGTTCGCCCTCCGGCCGGTATTTGGCGGGATCGGCGCGCGAGTGGCCGCTGTAGCGATAGGTCATGCATTCGATCAGCGACGGACCGCCGCCGGCGCGCGCTTTTTCGTAAGCGTCGCGTGCGGTGCGATAGACGACGTCGGCGTCGTTGCCGTCGATGACGATGCTCGGCAGTCCATAGGATGCGGCGCGGTCGGCCGCGGGATGAGCAACGGCGGTGACGTCGCCGATCGGCGTATATTCCATGTAGAGGTTGTTTTCGCAGACGAAGATCACCGGCAGCTTCCACACCGCGGCGAAGTTCAATGCTTCGTGGAACGCGCCGATATTGGTCGTGCCGTCGCCGAAGAAGCAGACCGAGACGTCCTTGGCGCCCTTATATTGCGCGCGCCAAGCGGCGCCGCAGGCGATCGGCAGGTGGGCGCCGATAATGGCATAGGAGCCCATCACGCCGTGATCGGTCGAGGTCAGGTGCATGGAACCGCCCTTGCCGCGCATCAAGCCGTTGTCGCGTTGCATCAGTTCGCCCAAGACTTTCTCGATCGGCACGCCGCGCGCCAGCGTGTGGGCGTGGCCGCGATAGGTGCAAAACGAAAGATCGCCGGGTTTCATGGCGGCGGCGCAGCCGGCGGCGACCGCCTCCTGGCCCAGCGAAAGATGGCTGGTGCCTTTCACCAGGTTCTGCAGGAACAGGTCGAACGCGCGCTGCTCGGCCTCGCGGATCTCGACCTGCAGGCGGTACATGCGAAGCCGTGTTTCCTCGCCGATATCGTCGTTCAGACTCGCCGCGGGCGCGAGCGCGCGATCCTCGACCTTGGCCATGAATATCCTCGACAAAACATCGCTTTTATATTTAGGGCGGACGCAACTTAGCGCCAGTTGTGAAGCCCGCGCAATGTCATCCCGATGACGGCAATGGGCGCGGCCGGACCGGCGATCGGCGACCGTTTTCCCGCGACGGCGCTTGCGGGCGGCGTCACGAGTCCCTAGTTGACGCAAGCGGGAGATTTCGATGAGCCAGGAATCGCTGGAATCGCCGAAGTCCGGGGATCGATCCCCGGAATACGTTCATCGGTTTTTCGGCGGCCCTCCGCTGGCGGTGCTCGGCCGGCTGGTTCTGTTGTCGATCCTGGTCGGCGTCATTCTCGCCGCGATCGGCCTTGATCCGTGGAATATCATCGAATCGGTCCAGCGCCTCCTTGAGCACGTCTGGAATATGGGCTTCGACGCGGTGCGCTGGCTGTGGCGCTATTTCCTGCTCGGCGCCGTGATCGTGCTGCCGATCTGGCTTCTGGTCCGATTGGCCAAGGCGCCGCGCGGGCTGTAAACGGCGGGACTATTCGTCGCTGGCCGGCGGCAAGCCTGGCGCCGGCAACTGCCCATCGCCGTCTCCGGGCATAGCATTCTCGCCGCCCATCGGACGATCCGCAGACTGATCCATCGCATAGTCGCGCCCGCCGCCGCGATGACGCCGGCGTCGCCGATGCAGCGGAAAACGGTCGGGACCGTCATAGCCGTTCGGTCCGTTGGGACCGTTTTGCGGCCCGCTCTGGCCATGCGAACTCTGCGGGCCGTTTTGACCTTGCGGTTGCTGCGGCTGCTGCTGGCCGCCGGTGATGAATGACGGCAGCCGCTCGACGTCGCCGTCGCGCTCATGCTGCATATTTTGCGGCATCTGCTGCGGCCGCGGCTGATAATGCGGCTGCGGCTGGTGGTGTTGCGGCTGATGCTGCGGTTGATTGTGCTGCGGCTGGTATTGCTGTGGCTGATGCTGATTGTGTTGCGGCTGATGGTGCTGATTGTGTTGCGGCTGCTGATGGTGCTGCTGCTCGCGCGGATAGAAGTTCTGCTGCTCGCGCGGCGCGAACGGTTCGCCGATTTGCGGCTGATCGTCGCCGTCGTCGTCGCCATCGTCGGAAGGATTGTTGTTTACCCCGCCACCGGGCTGCTGTTGCTGGTAATAGGGATTGCTTTGGCGAAGCTGTTCCTGAGCGGCTGCGATCAGGCGGAAATAATGTTCGGCGTGCTGATAATAATGCTCGGCGGCAATCGTATCTCCGGAGCTTTGCGCGTCGCGGGCGAGCTGCAGATATTTTTCGGCGATGTGCGACGCCGTTCCACGAATTTTTACGTCCTGCCCGTTGGACTCGTACATTCGTGACAGCGGATTTTGGTGGTGATGGCCACCACCCTTGCTACGATTGCGACCGCGCATACGTTTGTTCTGCCCGTTTCTCATGGTTTGCTGTTCCGCCAACCCCGTTCTGTCTGCGACGGCACTGATGCCGCCACTTCTGTTTCACCCAACCTCATGCACTGCCGAATTTGCCCAACCGCGGCGCGCCGCCGGAACGCGCGCCAAAAGTGAACGTCGCATTTGCACGTCGCCCTCGATAAACGTCGCCTCCAGTGAACGTCGCCCTCAGTAAAGCAGCCCTCACCGAGGCTTTGGCCGCGGTGTCATAACCTTTGCTCATGCGCGCCATTCGATCGATGCGCGCCGAGCCGATGAAACTTCGCGGTCTGAATCCTGGCGATCCCGTATTCTGGCGATCCCGTATGCCGTCCAATCCGGCTTTCGCTCTCAGCTTTCGCTTTTCTGCCTGGCCTGCGCTACCGACCTCTTGGAGCCAAACTCTTGGAGGTATGCTCCGGGCGTTTCGGGCAGCGCGGCATCTCTCATATCGGGCCGATTCCGTGACGGCAAGCTAGTCGGTTCCGGCCAACATTCCAAGTGCTTTTTTGCTCTAAGCGCCTTTTTACCGGGATGCAATGCTCACCCGTCATACCCGTTTACGCGTTATTTTCTCGCAACGAGGGCGCGCGGCATACCGTTAAGATCGGCATGCGGCAGCGACGGCGCAAGGCCCACTCCGGTCAATAGTGCCGCGACAGGTTCCGTCTGGCCGGCGCCGATTTCCACGACAACGATGCCGCCGGGTTTAAGCAGAGCGGGCGCGCTGGCGGCGATCGCCCGAAAAAAATGGAGTCCGTCCGGTCCGCCGTCCAGCGCGCTATGCGGATCGAACAGCCGCACTTCGGGCGGCAATTTGGCGATATCAGCAGACGCAATGTAGGGCGGATTGGAGACGATGACGTCGAACGGGCCGCGCAGCGCCGCCGCGAGGTCGGTGGCGACATAGGCCGCTCGATCGAGCCGCAGCCGGCGCGCATTGCCGCGGGCGACCGCAAGCGCGCTTGCGCTTGTATCGGTGCCAACGCCAAAGGCGGCCGGCAACTCGCTCAAAAGCGCGAGCAGGATGGCGCCGCAACCGGTGCCGAGGTCGGCGATGCGCAGCGATTGCGTCCGAGCGCCGCGTGCCTCGATGGCGGCGAGTGCGGCACCGACGATGGTTTCGGTTTCCGGCCGCGGCACCAAAGTCGCGGCGTCGACGGCCAAATCGAGGCTCCAGAACTCCTTGCGGCCGACAATGCGCGCCACCGGCTCATGGGCGAGGCGGCGTCGCGCCAGCACGGCGATCGCGGCTGCTTCCGCCGCGCCAAGGCGCCGCGTCGCCGCGGCCGCAAGGCCGGCATGATCGAGCGACAGCGCGTGACCGACGAGAATGCGCGCGTCGAGCGCCGGGATATCGATGCCGGCGGCGCGAAGTTGCGCCGCCAAGGCGCGCCGCGCAGCAGCGACAGTATCGTGCGCCGCCGCAGCACAGACCACGGTCGCGGATTTCATCTCAGACCTCTTCGGCCGCGAGCAGCGCCGCCTGATTTTCCGTCACCAGCGCATCGATGAGCTCGTTGAGCGCCTCACCTTCGAGAATCTGCGGCAGCTTGTAGAGGGTGAGATTGATGCGGTGGTCCGACACCCGCCCTTGCGGGTAATTGTAGGTGCGGATGCGTTCCGAGCGGTCGCCGGTGCCGACCTGGCCGCGCCGCTCGGCGGCGCGCGCGGCTTCCTGTTTCTGCCGTTGCGCGTCGTAGAGCCGGGTGCGGAGCACCGCCATTGCCTTGGCGCGGTTGCGATGCTGCGAACGGTCCTCCTGCATCGTGACGACGATGCCGGACGGGATATGCGTCACCCGCACCGCCGATTCGGTCTTGTTGACGTGCTGGCCGCCGGCGCCGCTCGAGCGCAGCGTGTCGATCTTCAGTTCGGTTTCGTTGATGGCGACGTCGACGTCCTGCGCTTCGGGCAGCACCGCGACCGTTGCCGTCGAGGTGTGAATGCGTCCCGACGCTTCGGTGTCGGGCACGCGCTGCACGCGGTGCACGCCGGATTCGAATTTGAGCTTGGCGAACGCGCCGCGGCCGCGGATCTCCGCGACGATTTCCTTGTAGCCGCCCATCGAGCCCTCGCTCGCGGTCACGATCTCCACCTTCCAGCCCTGATTGACGGCATAGCGCTCGTACATGCGAAACAGATTGCCGGCAAACAAAGCCGCCTCGTCGCCGCCGGTGCCGGCGCGGATTTCGATAATGACGTTGCGTTCGTCCATCGCGTCCTTGGGCAGCAGCGTTACGCGTAATTCCTGTTCGAGCGTTGCGCGCCGCGCTTCGAGCTCGCGCTTTTCGGCTTCGGCGATGGAGCGCATCTCGGCGTCGGTCGCCGGATCGGCGATCAGGCCGGCGAGGTCGTCGATTTCGCGCTGTGCGGCGCGATAGGATTTGACCGCCTCGACCACCGGCGCAAGCTCGGCGAATTCGCGCGACAGCTTGACGTAGGTTTCGGGCGGCAGAACAGTCGAGAGATCGCGTTCCAGCGCCGCATGGCGGGTGAGGAGCGCATCGAGTTTCTGTTCGGGCAGCATGGTGCACGCTAAGTAAAAGACGCGGATGGCGCGCGCAACGCCTTAAATCTGCAGGCCGTTGTCGGCGGCGAACTTTTCGAGCTGCGCGCGGATCGGCACGCCGCGCTTGCCTTGCTCGATCAGCGGGCCGAGGAACTTGGCGGTCTTTTGGCAATCGAGCTCGAGCAGGAGGGCCTTGACCGGGCCGACCGCGGAGGGCGTGAGCGATAACGACCGGTAGCCGAGAGCGACCAGGGCCAGCGCCCCAATCGGCTGCGATGCCAGTTCGCCGCACACCGTCGCCGGCTTTCTATGCGCCGCGGCCCTGTCGGCGATGTCCTTGAGCGCGCGCAATATCGGCGCGGAGAGCGCATCGAAGCGGTTTGAAACGCGCGGATTGCCGCGGTCGATCGCGTAAAAGAATTGCACCAGGTCGTTGGAGCCGACCGAGAGGAAATCGACGCGTTCGAGCAGTTCGTCGAGCTGATAGAGCAGCGACGGCACCTCCACCATGCTGCCGACTTCGACTTCATCGGGCAGTTTGTGGCCGTGCCGGCGCAAGTGCGTCAATTCGCGGTCGACCAGCTCCTTGGCCTGATCGAATTCCTCCACCGTCGAGATCATGGGAAACATGATTTTCAGCGCGCGGCTGCCGGCCGCCCGCAACAAGGCGCGCAGCTGGGTGCGCAGCAAACCGGGACGGTCGAGGCCGAGCCGGATGGCGCGCCAGCCGAGCGCCGGATTCTCCTCGTCGACGTTGCGCATATAGGGCAGGAGCTTGTCGCCGCCGATATCGAGCGTGCGGAACGTCACCGGCTTGTCGCCGGCGGCGTCGAGCACGCTGCGGTACAGCGCATACTGCTCGGTGGTGCGCGGAAAGTTTGGCGCCACCATGAATTGCAACTCGGTGCGGAACAGGCCGATGCCGGCGGCGCCGGTGTCGGCGATATGCGGCAGGTCGACGCTCAAGCCGGCGTTGAGAAGAAGCGTCACCTCCTTGCCGTCCTTGGTAACGCAAGGCTTGTCCCGCAGCGCCTGATATTGCTGCTGCCGCCGCGCCCCCAGCCGCACCCGTTCGGCATAGGCCGCCTCCAGGTCGGGCAGCGGTCTGACGTGCAGATCGCCGGTCGAGCCGTCGACGATAATGGCGTCACCCGGATCGGCGATGCCGGTGGCGTTGTCGATATCGCCGACCGCGGGAATGCCGAGCGCGCGGGCCACGATGGTGACGTGCGAATGCGGGCCGCCTTCCTCCAATACCAGGCCGCGCAGCCGCTTGCGGTCATAATCGAGCAGTGCCGCGGGTCCCATCGAACGGGCGACCAGAATGGCGTTCTCCGGCAGGCTTTCGCGCGACGGCGCGTGGTCGCGGCCGGTCAGTTGGCGCATCAGCCGGTTGGCGAGGTCGTCGAGGTCGTGCAGCCGCTCGCGCAGGAACGGGTCGGTCTGCCGCAACATGCGCGCGCGGGTATCGGACTGCACACGTTCGACCGCGGCCTCGGCGGTGAGACCCGTCATCACCGCTTCTTCGAGCTTGTGCACCCAGCCGCGGTCATAGGCGAACATCCGGTAGGCTTCGAGCACTTCGCGATGCTCGCCGCCTTCGACCACGTCGCCATGTTCGAGCATTTCGTCGACGCTCGATCGTAAAGTCTCTATCGCCGATTTGAGGTGCTCCAATTCCTTCGGCACGTCGTCGGCGATGAAATTGGTGACGACGACGCGCGGCTCGTGGAGCACGACATGGCCGAGCGCGATGCCTTCGCTCAAGGCCGAGCCTTTGACATGGACGGAACGGCGCGCCGCCGGCTCGGCGCCGGGCGGCGCCAGCGCGGAAAGCTCTCCGGAGGCGATCATCTCGGCGAGCACCATCGCGGTGGTTTGCAGCGCCTCGACTTCTTCTTCCGAATAGGTGCGCCGCGCCCGGTTCTGCACCACCAGCACGCCAAGCGTGTTGCCGGCGCGCAGCACCGGTACGCCAAGGAACGAGTGATAAATTTCCTCGCCGGTTTCCGGCCGGTAGGAGTAGGCGGGATGCGCCTGGGCGTTCGACAGATTGATTGCGGTCGCCTGGCTCGCGACCAGGCCGACCAGGCCTTCGTCCGAGCGCATCACCGTGCGGTGCACGGCGTCGCGATTGAGGCCTTCGGTGGCGTAGAGCTCGAGCGTGGAATCGACGCGCAGCACATAGACGGAGCACACCTCCGCAACCATATTGGCGGCGATCAGCACCACGATCTTGTCAAGGCGCTCCTGCGCGCTGACCGGCTCCGCCATCACTTCGCGAAGCCGGCGCA